>Ga0209097_10000648_pt1 | contig 32578 bp, 53 predicted proteins | sample AD_UKC052_MetaG_FD_184419 | JGI IMG/M metagenome (GOLD analysis project Ga0209097, IMG submission 184419) | Active sludge microbial communities of municipal wastewater-treating anaerobic digesters from USA - AD_UKC052_MetaG (SPAdes) (version 2) | ecosystem: Engineered > Bioreactor > Anaerobic >... | reverse complement strand
TTTGATATAGTCGAAACACCTACACCTACACCTACACCTACACCTACACCTGCGTTTGCAGAAAAATCCGAAATGCCTGTTGATAGAATATTAAATGCAATCCCAGATAAATTGTTAAATATTCAAATGCAGAAAATCCTTAAACCTGTTATTGATTTGGTCGATAAATGTTCTACCTTTGAGGAAATGAATAGTAAGCTCGCTGAAATGTTCCCTGAAATGGATACTGAAAAGCTCGAAGACATTTTAGCTAAGGCAATGTTTATAGCGTCAATAGAAAGTCGCAATAATGCCTGATATTGATTATAGCCTCGCCTTTAATTTAGAGCCTGAAAAAATTGTTGAGTACTTTAAGCGGAAAGGTTATGAAATAAGTTACTCTTGGCAAGACGTTTGGAAGGAACAACATCATAAAGTATTCACAGTTGCAAAGGCAATGAATATGGATGTTTTACAAACTCTAAGAGATAGCGTTGAAAAATCAATAAAAGAGGGTATAACATATCAAGATTTCAGAAGGGGTTTACAAGGTAACTTAACTAATCTTGGTTGGTGGGGCAGTAAAAAAGAAATGCTGAATCCGAATACAGGCGAAGTTGAAAAGGTTACTCTCGGAACTCCAAACAGATTAAGAATTATTTACGAAACTAATTTGAATGTAGCTTATGCGGTTGGCAACTATGAGGGTATGAAAGCTAATGCAGAGGAGCGACCTTATTGGCGGTATCGTGCTATACTCGATAACAATACAAGACCTGACCACGCTAAACTTCATAATAAAGTTTATCCTCACGACCATAAATTTTGGAGTAAGTATTATCCTCCTAATGGCTGGGGATGTCGGTGTACTGTTGAAGCTTTGACTAAAGAGGAAGTAAAAGAGTTCGGTTACAAGGTTTCTCGTGATTTACCAAAGAATGTCAAAGTACCCAAAGAGTGGAATTTTAATCCTGCCAAAGTAAATTATCAACCTGACTTATCCCTTTACAGTAAAGACATAAGTGATGCTTACAAAAAAGGTGTTGGCGTTGTTACCGAGGTTGGAAAGGATGTTATTAGTAATGAAAAAATCAATGCTATAAAAACATATGACGAAGCAAAGCAAGTAATAAAGGACATCCTTAAAAATAATTACGGTTCAAAAGTTAAGAACATAACCATTAATAAAAAATTGCCAATACCGGTATTAAAACAATACATTATTCAAATAAATGAATTGTCAAAAGAGTATATGTACGAAGTCCATTGGTATCATAACAAACCAATGGTATTTGAAAGCATAGCATTCTCAAGCACTAAAGAGTATTTAGGACGGTGCCGACCTTACGGCGATGGGGTACAAATCAATTTTGGTCATAAAAATTGTAATGTGTCTGATCATAGCATACTCAATCCTGACGAGTATGATAAAATGGATAAACCATTTTACTTTGCAAAGGACGTCTATCAAAAAGCAAGATACCACTCTCTCGTTGATGCGGACAAAGTTATTATATCAACTCCGACACACGAGTTCTTTCATATGATTAGTCACGTATATCTTAATGATGTAGGGGACTATGAGAGAGTGAAAAAGGGAGTAGGCTTTTGGAAAGAAATGATGACACTTCAACAAGATTATCGCAAAGAGATTTGTGCGAGCAAGTCGGTTAAAGAATTGAGCGAATCATTTTTAGGAACGTACGCAAACACAAATCTAAATGAGTTCGGGGCTGAAATATTTACTGAGTATAAACTTAGTTCCAATCCAACAAAGTATGCAAGACTTGGCGGAGCGATAATAGATAAGTATTTCAAAAGAGGCGAAGGCAAAGACTATAAGAGAAAATATACAAAAGAAGAACAGGAACAAATTGATAAAAATAATAAGAGGATTAAATGAGTCCCAATGAAAAATACATTTGTCTCGGTTGCAAGCACAATCGTTATATGCGAGGTGGTTGTGATGCGTTCCCTCTCGGAATACCACAAAGCATACTTGAGGATATTATAGAGAAAGGACATTCAACGCCTTTTCCGGAGCAGAAAAATAAAATTGTTTTTGAAGCAGGAACTCCTTCTGACATAGTAAAGTAATGAAACTTAATACTAATGATATTGCCAAAATAATCTCTCAGGACTTACTTGCTATTGTCAGACGTAACTTTGAAGTCGAGGGTCGTCCGAAGTGGAAACCTCTTTCACCTGCTTATAAAAGACGTAGGTATAAAAAAGGATATACAGGCAACATTCTAACTGTTAGCGGTCAACTTCTTAAATCGATAGTGGCACAAACAAACGGGAACACGGCAATAGTCAGCACGAATAAAGTTTATGCGCCGATACATAACTTTGGCGGTACAATTAATATGCCTGCTCGGAGTAATCTCTATACTCAAAACAGAATTAAGCGAGGAAAAAACAAAGGTAAGTTTACCAAAGGGACAACTTATGGAAAGGGAGCGACCATAAAAGCGCATAAGATAGTTATTCCCAAAAGGGAATTTATGAACATACCTGATAATGAGTTATCCAAATTATTAAAAAAGGTCAAGACCTTAGTTGCCAATAGTATCGATTTCGCAAAATAGCAATTAAACAAGCTCATTATTTCGCTAAATTTCGCACGGAATCAGCGCAAATTTACACGATATTTGGAAATTCGATGAAATATGCGCCCCATTAAAGGATAATGCGTTAAACCTGCTTTATATCGTTAATTATATTATATATAAACTTCTCAGATACTCCGATTTTTCTGCTCATTTCTTTAACAGTCATTTGCTCCCTATGTTGAATAACGTATTGTCTTTTCATACAGTAAATAATTTTTTCAGAAAAGTATATGCTTGACTTTCCAAACATTTCGATTAACTTAATAAGAGTGTCAATACCAAGTTCTTTTATTATCAGTTTGGAATTAGAGTCTATGTCTTTAACTTCGTTTATGTTTATATCTTTCATCCAATTCATTAGTCGTAACCTCTTAGAATGTTTGATGAGTCTTGTTTTCTATACGTCAGTATATTCCCTATGCTATCTTCGTTGCTCCGTACCCAATTCCAATATACTACCGCATCTGCTTTATTAGGCGAGCGACCAAGTCGTTTTCTTATTTCATCCTTACTTTCAATAGCTATCTTTCCGTTATTGACTTTGTACTTTGGCATTATTAACTCAGCTATCATTTCTTCATCCCTTAGCAAAGATATAACGCCAAGCCTCAAATCCTCTCTTAATCGCCAATACATTTGTGCGCGTAAATTAATAAACTTTTCAACGTCGTCGCCTTGTTCCGGCTTGCCTCCGCTTTGTATGTTGATAGTCTCGTGAGTAAATCCGTATTCTTTTAATGTATTAACCGTTCCTGCCCCTACCCCGATACCGTCAACGCCTACATTCACAGGGTTAATGCCTTCCTGATTAATCATAAGAGCAATACGATGACCGAGTTGATTTGAGTCGGGACAGGCTTCATCCTCCAAACCAATAAGAACAGTCCCTTTACCTTTCGCAATACAAGCCTTGTCGCCTGCTTCACTGTTAGCTACATCACAACCTAATCCAAGATTACCGCTTATTGTGTCAACATCCATTGCCTCATAACGCTCAATAGCTTTTATTATCCACTCTAACTTTATCAGACTATCTGAACTTTCGGAAGGGGAAATCCCCCTTGTCCTGCTTAATGTCATTGGATTGTCAACCCCGAACCTTTGTTTTATCCTTTCAACCCCTTGCCTACTTACCGCCCCGTTTATGTATAGTGGGTTATCAAGTACTACATTGGGATGATCATACGCACTTATTCGGACGTGTTCAACACCCGATTGTTCACAAAACCTGTGTAATGTATCGAGTCTGTGGTCTGGATTACCGATGCCGAGTATTAAGTTATGGGGGGATGTACAGGTTGTTTGGAAGGCGTTAATAACCGCTTGATTGATACCAGTCATTTCTTCAAGTATTATAAGCATATTTGCAGCGTGAAATCCTTGAGCCTTAGTTGCGCTCTCTTCATCCGCCCTTATCCCCGCAACAAACCCTACAAGTAACCACTCCTCACTATTAGGAATCATTCTTATCTTTAGTTTCTGCATTTCACCCCGATTAAACCTTGTATATAAGGATGTAATTTCTTTCCATAAGTGTAAAGTCAACTGTGCTTCTTTGGGTGCGGTTGTTACTACTGTTGAGTTCTCCCAACACTCTAAAAACCATAAGGCTATAAGTGCGGCGTTGAAAGTCTTGCCTGTCCCTGTTGCGCTTTCAACACCCACCCATTTACTCGCAACAAGACAATCGAGTATCTTCTTAAAAGGATTAGGAGTACCGTCCCATCTGTGATTTGAGTACTCGGGTATTAAACTCCAGTCTATTTTCTTAGGGTCTATACCAAGTCTTTCCTCATAGTAGAGCAAGGGATTGCTTTGATATAACAATGTTTTGTTTTTGTTATCACTCTTGTTTTTGCGAGCCTTTAATTCGTCTAATAATATAAGGTCAAGCAGTTCATTCATTACTTAGCTTTATTAATGAATAATCCTTTGTCTCTAATACCTGCTTAATTTCTTCATCAGTCAGGTTTTTAACATTTTCTTTTATAAGGTTAAGGTCAATCTGTTGCCTTTGACTCCATTGAAAACGTCTGCGGTTATTGAGCCAATAAATACTTGCCATTGTATCACCGCCAATGGCCTTTCGGAATAAGCTTTGTATAACCCTAACATCTGCCTCGACCTTACCCTTTTTTATGGCGTGTAAAAACCTATCGTCTTTTTTCTTATAGTTGTATAAAGTCTTGCGAGTGATACCAAGGAAAGTACTTATCTCCTCCTCCGTCAATCCAAATCCTGCTAAGAGTTCTACCTTTTGGTAGTCTATTCCTGTTTTCTTAGTCGGTCTTCCGTTTGTCTTTTTTTCTTTCATTTGTTTTTAACTCTTTAAGAATTCAATTTTAACTTCTTCTTCATAAAAGATACCGCGTAACGAGGTAGTTCGCATTACTCCCTTTGCCTTTGCTCCTCTCATCTCTTTGCATAAATGTCTGCCATTAACGATAACTCCGATACCTTGCGGTTTCATTTGCTCCCAAAGGTATCTGCAAATATTTTCTGTTAATCGCTCCTGAGTGTTAAGTCTTTTAGAGAAGTAGTTAACTATTCTCGACAGTTTGCTTAACCCGATTATATACTTATCAGGGACGTAACCTATTTTAACTTCGCCAAAGAAAGGGAGCAAGTGATGTTCGCAGAATGTATAGTATTGTATTCCGGACTCAATTATCATTTGGTTATAGCCTTCGCCACTAAACATTTTTATTTTCGGAGGTTCAGCGGTCAGTAACTCGTCCAATGCTTTTATGTATCGCTTGGGTGTTTCAATCAATCCTTCTCTTTCAGGGTCATCATACTTTGAAATAATATGCTTTATTGCGTCTTCCATACTTTGTGTGCTTGGTAGCTTAGTTTCCATTTTGGATTTTCCTTAATTAATTTAATACAGTATGCTAAATTCTCATTATTGATTTCAGACTTTTCATTTATCGGACACAAATAATAATGCTCTGCCTCTATTCCAAGGTCATTTATAACTGAGCCAGCCTTAACAAGATACTTTACTTCGCTTGCCTTAAGTAGTTTAATTTTCTTATTCTTAGGAGCGACTGTTACCCAGTCTAAATTATATGGGACGTCAAACATTCCGTTTGTCTCAATAGCCTGATAATATCCTTTACGCTTAAAGTAATCGACCACCTCAACGTTTAACTGCATTGCGGGTTCTCCGCCAGTCCAAATAATATTGTTACAGTTGTATTTAGCTATCTCTCTTGCTATGTTATAAAGAGTCATTACATTAAATGTTTCAAAGTCCGTATCACAAAAAGAGCAGGATAAATTACATTTCGCTAATCTTATAAAGACGTTTGCAGTTCCTACGCGGTTACCCTCGCCTTGTATTGAGTAAAATATTTCATTAACACTTAATGTAGGCATAACTATTGCTCGTTTCGTATAATTTAAGTGAATATAATTTAACGCCCAACTTCTCCAAAGGCTCTGTAATGTCTTTTTGTATTTTGAGTAACATCCTTTCGGCAGTCGATACAATAAAGAAGTCATTCAAAAATGCGTGGTCGTATTTACTTATTACATTATCAGTAATTACTTTTTTCAGGTCTTTGAAATTAATAACCCAACCGTATGAATTTACTTCTCCCTCAACCTCGACAGTCAGCTTGTAGGTATGTCCGTGCAAATTTCTGCAAGCTCCGTAACATTCCACATCCGGAAGCTGATGTGCCGACTCGAACTCAAATTGCTTTGCGATAATCATTTTATAATCCTTTTTAATTTATTATACATATATCGTGTTATCAAATCCTTGCAAAGCTTCTTTTCTCATTAAACAGGCTTCACATATACCGCAATGGAATTCTTCACCTTTGTAACAACTATAAGAATCGGCGAAATTAAAACCGATTTCCTTTCCGATTAATGCTATATCCCTTTTATATATATTAATAAAAGGAGCGAAGATACTAACCTCTGTATGAGTTCCATACTTTATAGCCAAACTCATTGCATCCCTGAATGATTGCTTATTATCAGGCGGAGTGTCTTTCCCCATATAGTGAGAGGCTATTGCGATTGTATCTAATCCGTTACTTTCGGCTATCCCTGCCGCGATTGCAAGCATTATCCCATTGCGGAAAGGGACAATCATAACTTGACTGTCTTCTGTTCCCAATGGTATATCTCCCCCCGAAGTTAACATATTTGACTTTATACCCATTGTTATAAGGTCTAAGTCAATTACTTGATGTTTAATGCCTAAAATATTACAATTGTGTTTTGCATATTTTATTTCCTCTGCGTTGTTTTTAGCTCCATAAGAAAAACTAATAGCAAGTCCAACATCTTCCTTATATTTGTGGAGCAATACCGCACTATCCAATCCGCCACTAAATAATATTAACATTTTCATCTTTCTCTTCCTTCCATTCTATTGTTGATAAATAATTTTGATATTTTAACCATTCTTTATAATTATAATTTCTTGCTTTTTTATAGTCCCTTATTCTACCTCTGAAAATAAAATGAGAATAATTTCCATTATTATACTTTATTCCTTGAGCAAAACGTGTCGCACTTAACCAACTTGCACTATCACAGGAATATAAATGCTTTATTTTTGTTAAGTTTGTCGAACTATATCCGAGCAAATGGCATCTTACACCTTTTTTATATAAAAAATTTACAAAAGCATTCGTTTCTTTTATTGTGTTTGCTGATTTGGATAATGCAGGCCAAAAAATATAATCGCTATTATCGGAGGCGGTTTCTAAATCTTCAATTGTACGTGTTTCGTGATGATGAACATAAAGAGGTTTTCTTCCAACCTTATTTTCTATGTATTTGTTTATTTCCTTAACCTTTTCATATCCAACTACTTTGTCTATATCCATTTCAATGTATTGAGTAATATTATAATATCTTACGAACTCGCAATATTCATCTATGTATGATTTTAACCATTCACCTGATATTTTATTCGCGGTATTCATAAAAGTGAATGCTCCGCTATCCAGTATAAAATTGTCATTCCCTTTTTCTTTTATGAATTGTTTCATAACCTTTGTGGCTCTTTTTTTCATATAGGCATAACTACAAAGCAAATACTTGCATTGCATCATATCCTCGTAATCGTCATATACTAAATATAATTTCATTTTTTAATTACTACCGCATATTTTTTACCTACAAGCAGGTCGCTTATTAGGTTATATATTTCAATGGCTTTTTCTTCTTCCGCGTTGTTACCAACTTCTAAATTGGAATTAACTATATACCTTATCTCTAACATTGTCTTTTTACCGCAGGTGGGACATTCACCCGCTTCAATTTTATCAATGTGTTCTTTTTGCTCGTTAAGAAACGAAATATCTGAATCGTTTATATCTAATACATCAACTCCCCAATCATTTAATACGTCAACATCGTAATTATTCGATAGCATATCATAATCCCAACTCCCGTAATTAGAGTTATCCTTTATTACAAATTCTTTTTTTTGTTCCTCGGATAAGTCTTTGGCATATACACAGGGAACATTTTTGTATTTTAATTCTCGTAAAACTTTTAATCGCATATTGCCACCGAGAACAATATTTGACTCATCTATAACAAGCGGTCTTAGTTCCAACATTTGAGGAAAGTCCTGAATGCTTTTTACGAGTTTTTTATACTTATCATTTTTTATTACTCTCGGATTATTAGGATTTTCTTTTATATTCTCTATTGGAATCATAATAAAATTAGGCACTTCTTTAATTCCTTTTTTCATATTTGTATCTTTCGTTATTATTCGTCAAAAAAATACCGCACCCTTTTTTAAGAGTGCGGTTGCTATTATTTATCTTTTTGCCAATATCTCATCTTGCTCTCTTTTTAATATCATCAGCTTCCCGACTATCTCTTGGTAAGCGTGATACTGACCTTTGCAATATTGCTCTTCGGCAAAGTCTTTTGGGTTTTTCGTTTTTGTGTGTCTTAATGAAACAGTTCGATATTCGTCGTGAGTTGTTTGAAGTTTTTTCTCGAATGCTCCTATCAGTTCGTTTATTGCAATCATTCTTTTTTGTCCTTTTTTTTGTTTGTTACTTTAAGTTCTAATTCGGTTATGTAATCTTGTAATAAATTAATTGCAGAAGGCAAATATATTTCTAAGCAATCCTCTTTATTTAATTTATGTGCTTGTGTGTGTTCTTCCCTCGATAATGGAATAATCAAAGAGTCAGTTATTTTCTTACTCATAAAGCTACCCAATAAGTGATGTAAGTCTTTATTTGGGAATCGCTCTTTTAAGTATGCTATGTACTTTTTTGAATGCCATAGCTTAACATTGTTTCTTAGTATACTTGAAATCATTTTTTGCTCGCAATAAAATCGACCATACTTTTAGCACCTGCTTCGCTATCGATAATATGGTAATAAATATGAGCAGACTGCTTTGCAATGCTTTCGAGCTTTGCCTTGGTATCTTTCTGAGCTTCGCTTAATTTATCATAGCCAATTTTAACTTCGACGAAGTGAACATAATTAAAATTATAAATAACGTAGTCGACAAAGCCTGCCATTTGTTTGCCGAACCCTTTATTATAATTATTATTTATAACAGTATATCCACATTTTCGCAGTTCGCTGATTACTTCGGTTATTTTTTTTTTCTCGGTCTTCAATACTTTACTCCTTTCTTTAAGTCGTGATGAACGTCAACCGCAGGTAACCCTTTTTCTTTCATTATCTTTTCATAAATGTTTTCTAAAAGGTTATATTGTTTATCGGTTAACTTACCTTCAAGCTTAAATCCTTCTTCGAGGCTTAAAAAAGTTGTTTGGTTTTTTCTGACAAGGGATTTTATATTCTCATTAATAAACTTAATGTAATATTGGATGTTTTTTTTGATGTGTTCGGCATCGTCCTTATAATACCGATTTGTTGTAACAGATTTCATTGCGGTTATTTCTGCTCCACCTGAACCGCCTCCGGGAAAAAAGGCAACTCGATAACGCCGTTCTTTTCGTTCTCATATTTATAAACGAGTTCTTTAAGTTCCTTTTCTCGCTCTTTAATCTGTTTTGTGAAGTCTGCATTCTTTTCTGCTTTTTCATCTTGCAACATTTCAATTGCTCTGACAATAGCAGTTATGCGGTCAAGTAAATCCGTTTCTTTACTCATTTTATTTGTCCTTTTTTTGATGTAGATAGATAATGTTTAACTCTTACTTTCCAAATATACAATACTTCCTTGCAATTATGCAAATCTTATCTTTTCATTTGACTACTTCGGTTTGTTTTGCGGTTAATAACCTCAAGAGAAAATTTGTTTCGTCATCTATTGCATCAACCAATCTTCTTTTACCACAATATAAATCGCTTAACGGCGAATCCTGTATTTTCCTGAATCGTACTTGTCTTAAATACTCAATCCTTTTTTCAATATTCTTTATTGCACCTGCATATTCAAATACTTTATCAGTATCAAAATTGAATAAGGGTATTTCACTCATTTCTCACTCACTTTCTTTATTATAAATCTTCTAATTCAAATTCTTGAGCAAGTCGTATATCTTCTATCTCATCCCAAGGGATTCTACAAATACAACTTCTGCACCTATCTGATATATCTAACTCAAGATATTCAGAATGATTAGATATTACTCTTCCATACTGACTTATTTCACTTTCCTGAAAGTATACTAGATAATACTTTTTATAGTTCTCATCTTGTTTCATTTTCTCACTCACTTTCTTTTTTGCCTAAAATTTTCTTTTTTATTAAATTCATTGTTTCGGTCTCTATCATTAGTCTTATCTTATGACCTATCATCTTATGTACTTTCATTAATCTTTTTTTGAATCTCTTTCATCGCAGCATAATGCGCGCCTTCAAGTTTACCAGTTTTTAACATCTTTTCTTCAGCTAATTCCTCCACTTCTTCAACGAACTGATTGATAATAGGTTTTACGATATTATCGTAACCATCTAAGAAATTCTGTCCGTATTTTTGATAAAAGTCATAACCACTTTTCTGTATGTCGGCTAAGATTTCTTCTCTGGAAGTATTTTTAAAATATTCTTCCGTGTCTTTTTTTACCTCGTCAAACCAATCGTTTAACATTTTCTTTCCTCTTCTATGAAACTTATAATTTTTTTAGAAACAAAATCAGTTCGTATTTTCATATTTTCAACTCCTTTTTATTTAGTTTCTTTATAATTCCGCTTTTAACTTCTTTTTTCAAAGTTTTCATTTTTTACTTACTTTCTTTAATAAGTAATAAGAATATATTCAACATTATCAGAGAACAAATTTAATCCACCATTCTCTTTCAAGACAAATTTAATCTCGGCACTTCCAATCTTGCCATTTGGATATATAATTTTTACTTCTTTGTCCTGAAGTGATTCTTTTACTAAATTTAAAGCATTGCTCATTTCTTTTACTGTCATTTCTCATTCCTTTCTTTTTTGTTTTTCAGCGCATCCGCTAACATTCTAATTAGCCGTATCTTTGAGAATTTCATCATTTCCTTTTCCCACCCCTCTCCAAAAGGGATGTAATCTTTTCCTTTCTCGTTTTTGTCTCTCATCTCATTCTCCTTGTGCAAATTTGTATTTTATTGTCTCATTCATTTTTGAAAATGAAGTTATTTTACATCTATTAATTTATCGAATGGAAAGGTTTTAATAGCAAACCCTTCATTTAATACTCCGCTTTTTTTGCTATGTACAAAATATCCCTTAATCGTAATACTGCAATTATTTACTTTCAGGATTTTACCGACCATTAAAATCTGAGCGGTCTGAATTGAAATACCCTTTCCGATTTCCAAAACAACCTTTCCCGATAATCCGCCTGCTATTATTACTTGTTTGTCATTTACTCGATACATTTTTTTTTCTGAAATGGTTTGCGTTTGGACACGTAGCAAAGTGAGTCGTGTGTTTTAACCTATCAAATAGTTCTCCTTCAACAATATCCTCTTTATAATCAACCGGCATACTGTTACCCTTACTCGTTCTCAGATAAACAATTTTCTTTTTGCAGGCTTTACATTCATAAATATTTGGTTTCATCTTACTGCTTCCTCGGTTGAATAATGTTCCTGCCTGCAATCTTCACAGTATTCAAGGTTGGGGTTCTCCCAATGGAGTATTTCAAACTTGTTACCACAATCTAAACAAGTGTGAGGCTTGTTTATATGTCGATACTCTTCCATTTCTTCATCGGTTATAAATCGGCTCATCTTTTTTCCTTTCAGTTTAATTTTTTAAGTTCTCGTTTTTCTTTTATTCTGCTTTCTGTGAAAAATAGTCGCACCTAAGCAGAAGCTCACAATTTATAGCTGTTAATTTACCATTCATTTGACCTCATATGTTTTAGGAATTTATGGAATATTCTCTGTGTTTCCGCCGAGCGCTTCCCGGGGAGCTTTATCAATTTGGACTCAAGTTCCCCGATCAGCATAAGTATCTCGTGTTTCTTAGCTTGGAATCTTCGTTCTCGTTCCTCAAAATACCAGCCCTTCACCTTACTTCAACCTCCAATCTTGCCCTGTGAACTCCTGGAAGTGACACATCTCGGCGAGTCTGCTGAATATCCTTTCATCGTAGTGCTTGAGTTGTGGCAGGGTTGCGTTAGTTGTTATGATGATGTTCCGACAGTCTAAGTAAGCGGAATTAATAAGGAGATACAAGTTCTCATTCTTAGCATCAGTCAGGTTTATGAGACTCAGGTCATCCAGGATCAGCAACTCCCATCTTAACAACTCTTTGACGTAGGTGATTTTACTCTCTTTGTTGAATGTGACCTCGTTACATCTTACAAAAAACTCATCTGCATTGATGAAATTGGTTCTTGCACAAGCCTTATAATATTCGATTTTCGAGAAATAATTCCGATCGCTTTTCTCCCTTGTGACGGGTCTCAGGTTCTTAGCTATCGCAATAGCCAAATGAGTCTTCCCAAGCCCACATCCTCCGAAAAATACGGCACTGTACCTGTCTAACTCTCCCCGGATATAACTCATAGCATAATCATAATTTGCCTTATTTTCGCTCTGTACAAAGGTCTTTAACCCGCAATTATCAAATCTCTTGGGTAAATTATTGACTATCGCTTTTAATGGGTCTGTTTTTAAGTCTTTCGAGCAATTCCCGTTCTCCGGGGTCGTCTCTTCCTGGCTTATCTTGAGTTCTTCCATTTGGTCTTTGATTATTCCGCTCATTTTCTCGCTCCTTTATCTGTGGTTTGTTGTTTATTATTTCGATATTGTCTCGTAAAGTGATTAGTTTCTTGAAGCCCCTAAGGGAGGCGTCCTTAAATAACCGGTAAGTTGTCTCCCATCCGAACGGTCTTATAAATTCATTTTCGATTAATTCTTGTTCCGGTATTGTGGGATTTCTTCCAAACGTTCTAATCATCAAAGTTTGGATATTTTGCAAAGTTGCGGGGGTATCATATATATCTTTTATTTTATTTTCTTTTTCTTTGTTATTTTCTGTTATAACAGTGTTATGCGTCTGCAATAACGGTGTTTTTTGTTTGTCTCCCCAACGTCGAGACATCCCGATTTTACCTGCTATTGAGCGTTTTTCTTTCATCTCAAGATATATCTGCATTCTTTCATTGAATGATTGTGAGTAAAAGAATTCATCGTCGTCGATAATAAATAGCTCATAACCTTTTATCACCGCTAACATTTTCTCTGCAGAAGTGTTAAATCTCCTTGCCAATGCCGGAACTAATTTTAATGGGTATCTAAAATCGTCTTGAGACCTGAGGGTTTCTACGAGAATCCAAAAAATTCCGTAGCCCTCACAACCCAACTGCTCGATAAGAAGTATGCATTTAGGGTCATCTTTCGCGTTGGCGTCGTGGCTAAAATAATATTGATGTTCATTTTTCATTTTTGCCTTTCTCTTTTAGAAGATTTTCAATTAATGCGAGTAAATAATTTGGTACGCTCCTGAATTCTTCCTTCGCCAAAGCTTTTAACTTGGGGTATTGATTTACGGGAAGTTTTAAGGTGATAAATTTTAGTTCTTTCATTGTTTTACCTTTCAATTATTGTTATTGTTTATTGTGAAGTGCAGGACTTTGAAACCATATTTGCCTTTCAATTCCTGCTCGAACTTTTTTAATAATCCTTTGTCGGTTAATTCTTTAACCCTTGGGATTACAACGTTTATTGGCAAGCCTGTTGCTTCAACTATCATATTATAGTTCGCAACTCCAAGCACCTTAACCGCCTCATATACTTGCCCCTGCCTTTTAGGTAAGGATTTCTGTACCTGCTCTGAGTATAGAGCATCAATTGAATTACTAAGCGACTCGTCTGCAAACAAATCAGGCTGGTTATTAATAGGGAGACTTTCGCCTCCCTCAACCTTTTTGTTTTTTAGGAATAATTTGTTAGCCTCTGACTCGCCTATAACATTACGGTATCGATAATACCCTTTCCAATTAGGCTTACCCATTATTTTAACCCTTTCTCCAACTCAACTAAAAAGTCTTGAAGTTCAAGCATCTCATCGTTAGACAATTTGCTCATCCCTGCTGAATTATTTTTCAGGAATTGTTTTAACTCCGCTCTGCTTGTCTGTCGGATTGCTCCCTCGCGATAGTAAGCGTAAGAATTTTCCGGAACAGGTTCTTCAACAACATTACGAACTGCCTTTGCCTTACTTGGTTTTTCAAGGTCTGCATTTTCGGGTGTCGGTTTTTCCTCCTTTGCATCCGGTTGAACCGTTATTCTGATTTTTGGTTGTTTCGGTTTCTCTTCGCTTGGTGGTTCTGCCAGACTTGGAAAGAAACTTTCAGGCGTTTCTAACTTATCCTCGATTGAACGGAGTATGCCTTTCAGTTGCACTAATTTAGGATTGTCCCAAGTACTCGACTTACCGAATTCTTTTTCAACCGCTAATTGAGGTATGCCAAGCAATTTAATTTTCTTCTCAATAGACTCAATAGCCTTTGGTAAACCTATTTTGTCAATATCCTTTGAAACATTATTCTTGCTTATTTCAAGCACTTTATCGCTGAGCCATTTTGGTACAGCATTGAGAATAACATTTCGGAGTGCCTTACTTGCTCCGATTTGAAAAACAATATCCGCTCCCCTTTCTCCTGAGTAAATATCTTTGCCCTCCTTCGTTTTCGGGGATTGTTTGTTTTGCCGAAATGGTCGAATCAAGTTGAAACCTGTTTCGAGGTCGATAAACGAAGCATAGAAAAGATAACTTTGAAAAGTTTCTTCCACTTTGACCTGCACGGCTGAGTTACCCCAGTTGCGAGCTATTGCTAACGCTCCGCCAACAGTTATGCCCTCGATAATTGACCCTCCTTGTCGCCAACTGTAATAGAATTCCTCGCCTGCAATATTGCTTTCCTCCACACATCGAGCAATTACGTTGTTCAAATTACGAGGTTTAACAACCGATACCGCAGTTGTAAACTCGCTCTTAACCTGCATCATACTATCCTGTCGGTCAAATGATTTGACTTCCTGAATTTCAATGCCTTCAATTTTCTGAACATCTTGACTGTTCATAAATTTGTCCTTTCGTTTTGTTTATGATTTGTTTACTGTCTGACAACACCACCGAATTTTTTTTCGCAGGCTTGCCAATATTTACAATATTTTTTACTGCAAAGGTAGTGAGTCCTGTTAGCATAAAATACTCCCTGCTCAATTCCTTTGCTGATAGCTTCAAATAGAACTAAAAAATACTCCGTATCTGTTTGCACTTCAATCGGAATAATGCGAGTTGATGTTAAACCTTTTCTTACAAGATAGTCAAGTCTCGCATACCTTACTTTCTCGTCGAGCTTTGCCTCCATTAAAACCGCATACGCACCGCCTAATTGGAGTCTGTAATTTTGAGGTATCTCCTTCGGAATTTTTGCTGATGTTTTATGGTCGATTAAAACATTATCCTCATCTAATAAATCGACCGTACCACTGAGTCCATAAGGGAAGCCTGCTAACTTTACCTGAATTGTTGCTTCGACTAACTTAGGGAAAATTCTGTAAGCAAATTCCTTAAAGTATTTTTTTACCAACTCAACTCCTGCATCTTTCAAACTACGTTCACTATCATAATTAGTCAAGTCTGCTTTTTCAACATCCTTTATTAACACATCTAACGTATCAGAAAAAAGTGCCACCGAGTACTCAACAGGTAAGTCTTGTCTCGTCTTTATTTTCTGTGAGAAGTTTGTTTCAAGAGTTTTGTGGATAGCACTTCCAAATGCCAATGCGGGTTTTGACGGAGTTTCTATTTTAAGAATATTAGCGAAAAGAAACTTCGCACTACATTCTAAGTAAGTCCCTAACTGTGAAGACCGAATATATTCAAGTTCCATTACTACCTCCTTATAACAGTTTCATAATAGAATTCAATACCTGGGATGTCTGATTGAGCCTCGACTCCTGCGCTTCTGCGATGTTTTGTAATCTTGCTTTCATCAAGCATCATATATTCACGAGGTATAATCATATCATTAACTACTCGCCACTTCGCAACTCGAACTTCACTTATTCCCGAACCATTAAAAGAAGATAATTTCTTTTCAGGAATAATTTCTTCCGGAATGATAGCCGGTTCAACTACAGGATTCTCAATACCTTGAGCTTTCAGTTCTTGTTCTTTTAGTATAGCCTCATTTAGTGCGCGCTCCTCTGCTTCTGCTCTTGCTAAGTCTTGTTTTTCTTTTTCAATCTGCCTCTGTCTCGCATTCCAAGAGAGTACATCCTTTTGCAATTTGTTATTTACACCTGAGTAAATTTCTTTCAGGCTTTCAAATTGTTTCATAACTGCTTTCTTTTGATTGTCAAGCGGGATTGTGATTTCTTTTCTTGCTTCATCAATGCGTTTGTCTAAGTTGGCAAACTTCTTAATAAAGTGGCTTGCCTCATCAACGCTTTCGACTGTCATCACAACAATTTCTTTTGCCGCGGCGGTTATTTGTTCGAGTTGAGACCTTAATTCATTTATTTTCTCAACTGTTGTTTCGGTAAGTTTCATTAGTTCGTTCATTGTGTTTGTCCTTATATTAGTAAATAAAATGCGTTATAAAATTAATAAAAATTTAGATAAAATAAAAGCAAATTAAAAACAATTTGCAAACTTTTTAAGATAAAATTTCAACACAGAAACAACAATGTATAACATCACTATAACATTGTTATAACTGCGGATTGAAGTAGTCGAAGTTTTGTAATTATCCTTGTCATCAATAAGTGTGACAAATACCCTGCTCGATGATATTGTTGTTGTAATTCTCATTTTATCCTTTCGATTAGTCAATATTCCGACGGGAGCAAAATAACTCCGTCGATTAAAAATAATTTGATTGTCGGTAACGGAAAGTCCGTGAACTCCACGAACTGTTGTACCAAGGCGTGTTTGTTTCCGTTCTCGCAAGTTACGAGTCCTGAATCCTGTTCAACGTCTAATATCCAAACTTGCATCCATTCATTTTTTAGGTTCGGCTGGTAACTGCAAATAATGTCTAAAAGCCAATATGCCTCACAGGAGTCTGCAAGATACTTGACTCCGTCGGTTAATTTAAGACCGTTATAGGTATAGTAATTTTGAGTTCCTATAAACATTCCAAGTTCGGTTAATATTTCTTCCTTAGTTTTTTTCATTTTTTTTTTTCTTTCAAATTGTTTATTATTGTAATGACAGTTTCATTTATCTGTCAGGTTTGTCCTTTATGTTAACGGCTCGGAGTAGTTCACCGAGCCGTTTTACATTTGTAATTAAAGCTGAAACTGTTTTGCAACCCAATTGAAATAAGCAGTTTGTCTGCGAACCGCGAGATTATGAGTTATAAAAAAAGTTAAAGCATTATAAAGTTCCCACATATTTGCCGGAGCAGTTTCGAGACAATGTTCCGCAAGTTTTTTGTTTTCTTTTCCTGCTTTTTCTATGATATTGTTCATTGTTTCTCGGTCGTGAATATTGTGCAAAATTTCAACTCGTTCTTTAATTTCCGGAATTTTCATATAAAGATTATCAATTCCTTGCTTGAAATACTCTAATTGAAAACTTTCAACGTGCTTGAAACGTAACATCTTGCGAGCTATATACGAGGTCGCTCCATTTGTACATATCAATCTAAGCAGGCCGATTTGAAAGTTTATTGCCTGACTTGAATTATAACTGTTCTCAAGGAAAGCACAAACTTCAACGCCTTCTTCTCCGTCATAAATTTTCATTTCCGGAAATGATATTGTTAGTTTCATTCTTTGAGAAGTAACAAAGTTCATTAACTTACCTGCTTTATCTCCAAGGTGGAGATTGAACGGAATATCCGTTTTGCTTAATGTCTCAAGACAGGTATCAATCAAGTCTTTATTTGAGACTAATTTGTAAGTTGGGGAAACAATTGATATTAGTTCCTCATTATCCTCTCGAATTACTGCTTTAAACTTATCAGTAAATCCCCATAGTCCATTAGGTAATCCATAAGCAATTTTCTTTGTGCTAATTGGAAAATTAAAATCTTCCATAGTTTCGGGAATAACCACATTTGTTTTCATTTTGTTTGCCTTTCGGTTAGTTTATATTAATTAAATAAATCAGGCTGAGCGAACTCAACCTCTTATTTCACGTCTTCTGTAAAAATAATTTCTGAGAGCTTGTTATCATAAACGCTTATCATAGCATTATCCTTTTTCAGCTCCTCCTTTGAAAAACCAAGGCTACCGCTTTTGGCGATAAACCTGCATTCTGATATTGCCGCCTTTTTTGTGCGTCGGTCAAATAGTGGATGCGAGTAAGTCGCAGTCTCTATTGTGATTGAATATCTTTCTTCAATTTTTCTTTTCATTTTTTGTACTTTTTATGTTTGTTATTATCTATTAATTTGTGAATAAATTGAGTTCTCGGCATTCCTTTTGGCTGCTATTAAACTTGCCTGTCCGCTTTTTATGTACGCAGACAGCTGGGGGGTAAGAGCAACCTTAATCTTATAAAATGCCTTAGTCTCCTTGCAATATGGATAAAAAGCTTTTAAATTTTCTACTTGGGATAAACTTAGTGTGCTTTTCCTTATCGCTATTGTAATTTTTCCATTTTCCATTGTCTTAATCCTTTATGTTTCTGAAATAATTCCCTTCGGGGTGCTGTTCAAAATTGTATCTATCGCATAACACTTTTATAACATCTTCCCCAGTTACGGTTGCAAGCGGAAAAACATCTTGGTTAATACAAATACGTGAAGATTTACTATAGCAGAGCCATATCATACCCGCTTGAACTGTCAGCAATAAATAATTCTCTGTGCTTATACGTCTTAATTTCTCGATGACGTTGTTAATCTCTGTTGTGGTAATATCAATTATTAAAGTCTGCATTGACTGTTTCATTTTTGTCCTTTCGGTTAGTTTATATTAGTTTTCTTTGAGCAAATGAAGTAAATTCATAGTATGGTTTTTCGTTTCCAATTATAATATGGTCAAGTAATTTTATTTTCATTATGTCCCCTATATCTTTCAATCTTAATGTTATTGCTACATCTGACTGACTGTACTCGACGTTTCCGCTCGGGTGGTTATGACAAATAACAAACGAGCAACAATCTTTTAGTAATAGAAATTTGAATATTGAGCGTGGGTCGACCACAGACTCATTCAATCCACCTAAGTGAACAAGTTCCACAAATAAAATATCGTTATGAGTGTTCAAGCCTGCTATCCAACAGTGTTCCTTTACTTGGTCTGTTTTGCTACTGCAAGCTAAAATTGAATAAAACAATAAAGCGAGTTCGTCAGGTTGCTGAATCTTATTCAGTAAGTTTTTATTCTTAACAGTTACTTTCATACGATACACCTTGTTACGCTTTCTATTTTGAATCTTTTCTTTTTCATTTTGTTTGTTCCTTTATGCTTATTGTCAAATAATTCCTAGACTTGTTCTGTACAAATCATAAGACATATCAAAAATAGTTTCTGTCTGTTTGTCAAAATCGATTTTCCTCCAAATTAGCTTTTTAATGTTTTCTATGTTGATAGAATCAAGTATTTGAGGAAGCATATCATAAAATATTTTATTGTTGAGTCTCAAATCAGTTCTGTCGCCAACCAGTATATCGCAATAAGCACTATCGCAGTTTTCCAATACCTCTATTCTAAACGAAATTTGTGCATAGTTAATGCTGTCTTGATATGTGGTTGCGTTAAGGTTGAAATTTTTCTCTATATTATCAGGCATCCAACTGAACATTTGCTTAAATTCATTTTGAATCTTTGTCAGTAATTCAATAGCTAATACTTTTCGCTTTCCTCGAAGATTATCCAAAAACAGACCATATTTTTGGATGATGTTAATGTCAATGTCGGGAAAGTCAGTATCGAGAAATCCTTCTTGCGTTAAAAATTTCTGATACTCTTCGTTTTCTATTTCAACATTGTTAGCAAATTCTAAATAAAGTAAGGTCTTATATGATTGTCTACCTTTCCTTATCTTTACCTCTCTGATTAATAAGTGTAAAGAATATTCATTTACAAGGGTAACATATAGTTTCCTGCCCCTTATTGTCGGGTATGTTTCGATTAAGTTCATTTTGTTATCCTTTGTGTTGTTAAAATTATTAATTATTTCATACTCTTATTTCACGTCTATTAACAATTCATATTATTGGATTTACCGTATAACCAGAACTCGTGAAATATTATTTCTCCGCTCTCGTCAAATCCCTGAATATCAATTTCGCAAATATCCCCTTGTCTTATTTCCGTCTCTTCTTTGATAGTGTTGGATTTTGCTCTGGCAAAGTTACGAGCCTTCTGTAAGTTCTTAAATTCTCTTATTGTCTCCCAGTCTCCTAAAAAATCGTCTCCATCTTTTTGACCGTTAAACCGTTGTGCGTTCACTTCATACCGTATTTTTTCGGTCTTGGTTTCATATATGTTTTTGCGTTGCAGTTTCATTTTATTGCTCCTTCCTATACAATAAAATTAATTCTGTTGGGTGATACCAATTATTAGACTCCTCATAAACGAATACCTGAGAGTCATTAGTTTGTTCTCTAACAGTTAATACTTCTCCGACGAAGTTAACAACTTGGTCATTTTGTCGAAAATATTTTTCTGTCCGTATTGATGTTTTCATTTTTTTGTCCTTTATGATAAATTAAAAAATTGGATTTTCTGTTGACTCGTTTACGTCTCTTCTTTTTATATGATTGTAGTCTTCAACTACATAAATGCGTTTACCTTTCATAATTTTTGTGAAGTATCTGCTATTACTATAATCAGTAATTCCAAACTTCCAAGATTTGTCAGGCACTAATAGTTCTTCATTCCCTTTATCATCATAAATAAATATTCCTTGAACTGTTTCGGTATCTTCAAACCATTGGGAATTGTCTCTGATGAAGATATGTGTGTTGTATAAAGAATCACCGAAATTAATTATTTTTAATGTATTATAGTAAAGTATATATACATCATTATTTTTGCTTTTCAAAACTTGAAATCTCTTTTTCATTGTGGTATCCTTTGTGTTGTTAAAAAAAAAATAAATTATTAAAATTGTTAATTAAATATAATAAAAAAGAAACAAATAAAAAAACTTTTTTTTAATTTTTTTATATTTTTTTTATAAAAAACCTTTGTTTTCGTTTGTTTTTTAAAGGGTCAAAAAAAATATTCTATAAACCCAATAAAAATATTGATGTTTTATAGATATAAAATAATTATTATATATCTATAAAATATATTTACGACGAACTTATATTTTATATATATAAAATATATAAATTTATGATTAATAATTCATAAACAACTGAGGTAGCGAATTAAAAGAGGGCTGAGACTGATTAATTAGGGAATAGTCTGCAAAAACGTAACGCTTGTTATTCCGTCAATAATCGAGTATGAATAGTCGGCTATTTTGTAATATAGATTGCCTATCTTATAAAAATTATAGGCAACCAATTCTCTCGCTGTTTTTGTTCTTATCGTAATAAGGTTTCTCTCGCATTGTCGCCAATGAGCATTCACAATATTTTGGGATGTGGCATTCCGATAAACTGAGATTGGAGAATTAAAGTTATAAACAAGTCCGTATGGGAGAGCTCTTAAGACACCGTTCTCCCTGTAATAGATTAGACAGAAACTGTAATCACTATCGGGATTGGATGTCCCACCCCCTACGAAAACTTCAATAGATTCACCCTCTGAAGAGCCTCTTGCACGAACTAATTTGTACAAATCCGTATTAGGGTAGTCTGTCCTATACCAGGATTTAACACAAAAATCATTCTTTAATTTACGGTAGGAATATTCTGTGTCAATTGATAAGTCATTGTTAGACAAGATAACAGGTATCTGATTATTGTACAGATACCGATTAGAGACTATCGCTCTGTCCCCCACAATATTTATTTCGATGAGTAGCAAATTACAGACAAGTTTAAGAATATCCCAGACCGTTTCTCCGTCGTAATTAAGGCAGGCAAACCGAATATCATACTCTAAGTCATCAAAATTAATGAGATTATAGCTTAACCCAAGTGATCCACGGATACTGCCGGTATCAAGATATATTATTTCACGCATCCCTATCCGGAGAAGAATGTCCCGGATTATGTCTTTAAATTTCCACGTTCTAAAGGTTAGGCTGAAATATTCGGATGGTAATTCGCTTTTGTTTTTCTCTTTTAGTTTCAATAAAATATTCATAGCAGAAATACTAATGCTACGGTTATCATTATCAAAACTTATATCTTCATTGCTTTCAATGTAACCCTTAAACCATATAAACCCATTTTTGTACAACTCAACTGATAGGCTATTAAGCAGGGCAAACATTGCTTGAGAATAACTGCTATAATTGTTAAATGCTATCTCTAACTTAAGTCCTGAAGGATAAGAGATAAAATCTGCTTCGCCCTCAATTCTTTCCTGCTGATAATCACATTTGCTCAATATACAAGACAAATCATTTCCAGAGTAGTTGCATTCAATCTTTAAGTTATAGTCATCTCTATATCCGACAGAGTTTGAATTTATGAACATTTACAGAGCTCTCCTGTTTCTGTTAAATGTTTCCTTCTGAACCGCACTATACAGATCTCCCCTCCTTATCTGGAATTGCATATTGGTTTGCCAGCTCTCGAGTCGGGCATAGAAGCCCATAAACAGACTCTCCATTCTAGCATTCTCGCCTGCTCCTCCCATTTGGTTAATAACCGCATCAATTAATCGTGCCTGACCGCTTGCGTAATCTTGCGCAGGTGCTATTATCTCCATACCGTTTTCGCCAACAATAACACCGCCTCGCTCGTAACCTTTCATTTGAGGCATTTCTGTACTCATTATTTTTTGTACCTGAGCCATACCCGAGGCAATAACAACCGCCATTTGTATCGCTCCCCAAATTCCACCCTGAGCAAGTGCCTTGGTTGCTCCTTCATAGGTATTAATTGTCGCCTGAGCAATAGCAATACCTTTTCCAAGTGCGGTGTTTTCATTAACCATACCTGCTAAGATACCGAGAGTTTCTTTAGCCATAGAGATTTGCGCTCCGTTCTCGGCTTCGTTTATCTTTTTCTTAGCGTCGGCTGTTTCTGAGTCAATCTGGAGCTTCATCTGAGCATAATTGGAGTAGTTTTTGTATTTATCAAGCTCAGCCTGTGCCTCAAAATCGACCATAGCACGCTGTCTGTCGAACTCGTTATCCATCTGGGAGATCCGGAACTTCTCTTTACGGTCCCTTAATTCTGCTTCCTGGTCGAGTATCTCTTTATTTCGTTTCTTTTCTGCATCGGTCAATGGAGCTTTGTAATTAGGGTTAACATCTTTTTCAAGTTGCTCCATCATACCCAGATTTTGATTCTTATTGCGTGAATCTTTGCGCTCTTTTATGAATTTTTCTTCTTCAATAATATCGAGTTGAGTTATTACGGTTTTCAGTTCGACAATAAGTGGGGTTTTATCTTTGTCATATTCACGATAGAGGAGGATTTTATCTTCAATGAACTTCTTTTCAGCTTTTAACAGATCCTCTTTACTTGCTTTATCAAGCTCTTGCATCTTAAAGAGGGAAGTATTGTAGGATTCTTCGAGCTTTTTCAGGTCATCAGCAAAGGTTTTTTTGCTTCCACCTCCACTCTTCTTTGTTCCGAGTGCATTTTCTAAGCGTGAAATTTCTTTTAAGTTTGCGACATATTCTTTTGACTTCGGTATTAATCCATCCTGAGCATCTTTAAGTTTTTTTATCCGCTCTGTAATATCGCCTATTGTTTTTCCTGCGGTGTCATAACTCTTCGTTAAATCTTCCTTTATTTCACCTGCACTTGTATCATCTGGTTTGATAATGCCTTTGAGTTTAAGCAGGTTCTCCCGCTCTTTAGCCATCTCCTTTGCTTTAGTTAACGCATTTGATTGCTGAGTTGCATATTCTTCGCCAAACTCATCCTTCATTTTGTTCTGTAAATTCCGTAATGCGTTATTTATTGCGTCCTGACTTTGAGACGAATATATCTGACTGCTAAATTGCGTTATAAATTCTTCGGCTTGGTTTCTGGCGGTCGAACTGCTAAATACCGATTCAGAAATGTTTGTTAAAACTTTGAAAAATCCTGTATTGTCATTTACCAAAGCATCTTCTAACTCTTTTTTCTTTGCCCCTATTTTTAAGTTAGCCTCATCATAGGTTAACTGTTTCATTTCTTTTTGTAAAGCAATAATGCTTTCAGTGTATTTATCAATATCCGTTTTGGTTAACTGTGCCTGCGTTTTTATTCTCGCTAAATTATTTGCGAATGAATCACCGCTCTGTATGATAGCAGGATATTTTTGATTGAGTTTTGTTATTATAGTTTCGTACTCTTTTTGTTCTTCGGCAGTTCTTACTGTTTTTTCGCTCAACTCTATATATCGGTCGCTTAGATTTTGAGTTGCTTCGGCTTGTAATTTTTTGCTTTCGGTGGTTTTAATTTCTTCTTCTTGAAGCGCTATTTGTGCGCTTTTATTTTCAAGCATTTCTTTTGCATTTTCACCCATAGAACTTGTTAACATTCCAATTCCGATAACAAGACCAGCGACAAGAGTCGTTATAAGTGCTATCGGGTTAGCTAACAGAGTCGCAGTCCACGTTTTTGTCGCATTGGTAACCATACTAAGGGATAATGCCTTAGCATAATCCATAGCAACCGAACCTGCCGTAGCGACCGCCCAAGAGGCAATAGCAATTGAAATTACGGTGATCGCAGGACTCAGCGTATCAAGATTTTCTCGAACAAATGAAATTCCGTTAATTAAAGTTCCGAATACTTCCTTAGCTATCGGCAAAATATCCTGACCAACGTCATTCATTAATCCGCTGATAGTATCTTCAAAGTTTGACTTTACTCCCTCTAATGTTTTTGATTGCTCTTCCATCATTCCGCCAAAACCCTTCATCGCCAAAATCTTTGGAAGTGCTTTTTCCATTTCCTCGGCTGTTGCGTTTGCTTTTCCAGTTGCTTTTTCCCAATCACCTGCGGTTATGAGTAAGTCTCGGAACATTTGTTTTGCCATTCCTACTTCACCTGTTACAAGCTTGGTATATGCATTCTTTACCATTTCCAAAGGTTTTCCAGAAGCCGCCGCCAAATCACCCATCATTATAACAGTCTCTTCAGAATATTTTCCGAGTGCTTGCAAACCATTTCCGAGTTCAACAACTTCTGATAATTCAAACGGTGTTGTCGCTCCGATTTTCACATACTCCGCCATTCTCTTTGCTGCTTCTTCTTCGCTTCCTAACATTACTTTTAATGTTACTGCATATTTTTCAAACTGTCCTGCAACTTCAAGCGGTTTTCCAATCACACTCCCGACAATGCCGAGCACCTGTTGAACTCCGTTAATTGCAAGTCCGAGCTTTCCAAATCCGTCTATCAGTCCACCTGTTGACTTTCCCCCTTGCTCTGCAACTCCTTGCATTGCTTCCTCGACCGCACTAAGTTTTGTTTTTAACTCACCAAGCTCTTGGTCGGGAATACTCATTTTGATTTTTTCCTGCAACTCTTTTTTCAAGTTGGAATATAAAGCCCGTATTTGCTCAGGGTTCATTCCTTTCATTTCTGCTTCGATTTGCGTTTTAACTTTTTGATTTTTTATATTTTCAAGGTCGCCACGCAACCGTTTCAGTTGCTCGTCAGTAAGGTTAAGCGTTTGTATTGCTTCCTTACCGTCAATTGTTAATTTTAATGTTACGTCTGCCATTTGTTACTCGTGCGGAAAATTAATTTCACCTTGATTGCCGAGCAGTAAATCAATTTCGGCGTTGACTATTGCACGCCTGACTATTGCTTTGCCGACTATTTCGCTTGGTGTAAATAAGTTTTTAAGTGCTATACTTTGAATCGGGAGCGTTTCTGCTGAGGGAGTTGTAACCGAAACGGATAACTCATACCCCTCTAATATCGTAGGGTATCTGCAAAGTATATCGAGTGATGTTTTTTCGAGTTGTAACAATTCGATTTCGGAAACTTTTTCTCTTAGCTGTTCTATTGTATTTTGAAATGGTGGCATTGTCTTATTCCTTTGTTATAGCTTTGTTATTCGGGTGCTAACTTTTCCGCTAACTTTTTTATTTATCCGCTTACTTTTTCTGTCAACTTAAATGTCAACTTCGATAAATTTGCGGAATTTCTCGATTGATATATGTCAATTACGTGTCAATCAGGATGTCAATTATTTACTTTTTATCCGTTTGAGTTCAATGTCATTTTTTACTGCTTCTGCAAGGTTGAAGACTTCAAACTTTGCGAACTTGCATTTACAGTAATTAGCGGTAACATAATCAAAAGTCTGAATATCCTTGCATATTACTTGCCGACCGTAAAGCCCGATTAATTCTTTCCCGACCCAGTCTGCGGGATTGAAGTGGTCATCATCTTCAATGCTAAATTCGTAGCCATAGCAAGGGTTGAGTCGTTGTATTCTAACTGCCTCAATAAGGCATTCTTTTTGTAAGTTAAAAAAAAAGCATACACTTTCATTATATCTTCGTAATCCTGCTTCTCCCAAGCTACATTAGAGGTTTTTCCATCAAGTAAATATTCCATATCCTTTTTAACATCGGTTAACTTTAATGTTAACTCTGTTGCTCCGCTTGAATAATTCGGAAAGCGTTTTTCCAGATACTCATCCACTTCAAAAGTGAACGGACGTGTGATAAAACTAACAGGTTTGTTTTGTTTGTTCCTGAAAATGTATTTTTCTCTTTTATGTTCCAAGATTATAACTCCTTGATAAAAATGCTAATGCTTCCTTGACTGCTCCGCTGTCTTGTTTATTGTGCCAATAGTGGCGGTAACTCTCCCGACAATTTTGTGATACTAAATATGGTCTGATTTTCTTTGCCTCGCAGAAGTCATAAAGATATTTCTGCTCGAATATGCAACTAATTAAACGGTCTCGTGTTGGATGTGTAAATTGTCTCAATGTGTTAGCGGTTTCAAGTGCTCCCGCTGAATATTCCGCTATTGCATTAACATCACTTCCTCCAAAGATTCCGCAGTTATAAGCGAACTTGTTTTTCTGTAATCCAAACGCCGAATAATTGGCGTAAAAATTTTCTTCTTCTTTGTGCTGAACTATTATCCTCTGTCTTTGCAAAGCATCCACAACGTTATCAATAATGAAACTGTCATAATCGAAGTGAACAAACGGCTCTTTATAAACGACCGACGCATACTGATAAGCGTATATTTTCCCGATTGCCCAAAAGTTAGCAGGAAAATTTATGTTATCTAAAATGATTTCCATCTTATCGAAAGGCAAGGAAAGGCGTGAGTTTTTCAATGATGTGAATTGTTCTGCTCCGATTGAGTCGGTAAACATAATCACTTTGTCAAAAAATAATTTGGCGTACCTGACCGAAGTGCATAGATACGCCAAAAAGTCTGAATTACTTAGTTTGTTGTGGATTTTACCGTTCTTACAAGGGACGCTCCAATGCGAATATATTGCTATCACTCAATTTAGCTCCCTATCCCCGAAGCAGGTGGAGTCCATTTGCTATCCCAAACGCCAGCCCAGTTATGACCGTGAATAACGTCCGTGATATTTTCACACCGTTTTGTTCCTGTCAATTTAACTAAGCCTCTTTCATTAGTGTTCACGTTAATATCAACTTCAATATTAAAACGAACATTTTGCAGATATAAATGAGCAGGCTGAAATTCAATCCAACCTGTCTTATTGTTAATCTGTTCCCAACGTCTGAGGTCGTATAAATTCATCGAGGTTATTTCATAACTTATGTCATAACCGATTGCATAAGTAACACCCTCAAGGTCTTTCGCCTTTATTGCTTCTGCTTTGATTGTCACCTTGCCGTCGGGAATTATTCCGACTGATGTCTGACCTTGAACTCCGTCAATGTAAAGAACCACGTCACTGACAAACCGAAGTATCTTGGTTTTGTCTTTATAAATCATTTACTAACCTTGTGTTAAGGGTTCTGATTAAAAGTTACTTCTTTGCGAAGTTCCGCTTTTGTCTGTCCCTTGGTCGAGCCTGTTATGGTGAATTTTGTTCCTGCATTCTTACCGAAGTTACGGTCTTCCTCGATTACCCAAGCGTTAGGACGGATGAGCAGACCACCTGAGCGGTTTGTGTACTTGATTAATAAAATACAATCCTGAACGGTTGCAACTCTTGTTTCAAATGCTTCTCTTACCAAAGTATCTTCTGCAATTATCGGTAGCGAAATATCGGATTTGTACCCGAACGAAATGCTTTTTCCGTCTGAAGTATTGACCTCTCCGTCCTTAGTTATCTTGATTCCTGAATCATCCGAGAATACGCCGATTTTTGTGTAATCGGTTAAAAAGTCATCAGGGTCAATATTCGTTGTCGAATTGTAATAACCGTCGTGGTCTGTTACTCCTGCATCACTGAGGTAAAATATTTCACCTAAGAACGTGTTTACTACTACTGCCATTTTATTTTTCCTTCCTTATCCTATGGATAAACTTTAATGGTTAATGGGAATTTTACGAGCAAGCCGTCCTTCAATGCACCTGTTTCGTAAGTCTTGAGAGTTATAACATTTGCCGAAGTCCACTCAACTGTAACCGCCTTGTCATCACCCAAAGGTGGATAACTGAATACGGTTTTGTTCTCTGTAAATGCACCCGACAAAGTTCCAATGTATGTTCCAACCGCTGAGTAAGTCCACACAATTGCATCTGAGAGACCATTAGTTAGCAGAGTAACCGCTGGAGCGCTTATTCCAACACTCACTAAGATTGAACTGTTAGTCCAAGCTGTCGGAGTTGTTCCGCTTGCAACAAAGGTGTTTCCTGTTACGTTCGTTCCGCCAACGTTTGTAAAGTCATCACCAGCTACATAACTTGCTATGTAGTAAGTCTGTCCTGCAATAAGCAAACCGCTTGTAGCAGAATATCCTGTTTCGGAAAGGAGAGCGGTGTATTCTTTAACTCCGAGTATTGCATCAGTTTGAGGATTAAAAAACACTAATTGGGCATCTGAATTTACGTAATAAGCCATCAATGTTGCTGAAATAGTTTGCTTAAATATTTTTGGATATGACGCACCTACTATTGTCCCCAAAATGAAATTTTTACTACTTAATCCATACTCGACAGTATTGTATGCGAAGGTTGCCCCAAAATTAATCATATTGCAACTCCTCGTGGAGTTATAATTGATTATGCTTCCTGTACAATAATCATAATTCCCTATCCAATCGTTATACGAAAAAGTATTAAAACAACACAAATTTATCGATGTGCCAACACTTCTTACCATTGTTTCAATAAGGCACGCAGTAAGTGTGCCTGTCATTGTAGTGTTCTGAATGGAGGAGGCTATGATTGTATTGCTTACTGCCAACTTGTTATTAAAGGCTATTCCAATAGTGGAATCCTTAGATTCTGCTAATATCGTATTGTCTGTAATTAAAGTCCCTGAAGCAGTTAGAAATACCAAATTAAGATATAAAAGACTTGGGTGAGTGGTCGAGCCAGCATTTATAGTATTATTTCGTATTTTTATGTCGTCTGCTCTGTTTCCGAATATTGTATAATCTACATAGTCGCTTGGACTCGCAGGGATAGTTAATGAAAGCGGCCCCTCACCCATTGACCAACTCGTAGGTCTGCAACTAAAATAAAGATTATTTAATTCGGTAAACTTAATCCAATACTTTGTATCAGAAAGGGCGTTTCCAACATTACCTGCCACCGCAGATACATATACAATATTACTTGCACCTTTAACCATTGCACACAATCCATAAGTCGTTCCCGCATCATATTCAGCAGTTACTGCAACTTTCCACCTTCTAAATTTAACATTCCGAAAGTCAAAGCCAATATCATTTTTATATGTATTGTCAATGCGTCTGTAAATATAACCCTTGTCGCATCCTGGCATTACTACTTGGTCGCTCGTAGGATTATAATATATTTCATCTTGCGGATACGCTTCTGAATAAGCATACATCGATAAAGTGTTTACCGAGTTTGCGGTAACCAAAAGAGGTTCAGTTGTGCAAATAATTTTTTCAGTTGGAGTAACATACGGCATATTATACGCCGTCCTGTAATCCGTTATTCTGTACTTCTGACCTGGAACTAATGCCGATAAGGCTATTTTGTCTGTCAACTCCGCATAAGTAATATCTATCACAAGCGGATTGGCGAGGACTCCTTGAGCAGAGCCCGGAATATATTTATCTAAACCCATTTTTTCCTCCTTACTTTGCTACTGAAACAGAAACTTTAACAGTTGCTTCACCGGAAGCAGTCGCCTTGACTTTTATGTATTTCGGAATGTTGAGGTTGTCGATTGCGTAAATCTTTGTTCCTTCTGCAACCATAGTGCCTAAATCCGAATAATCCGAATAATTTTCGTCATCAGCACTTACAGCGTACGCAAATACTACGTTGTTAGCGGCTTCGAGGTCATCTACCGAGCAGGACAACTGTAATGCGTCTGCGTCATTCGGTATCATAACTCCGTTACTTTCAACCGCTTCGGTATCAATGTCCTGAGAAGCTATTGCTTCAACCACGTTGTAATTTCCCTGAGAATCCTTTGTGAACATATTAGCCCATCCTTCCGTTATTAATGCTACTAATTGTGATGCAGTTACGCCAGTCGGGAGACTGAGAGCGACAACAACTACTAATAATCCGTTTTGTCGTTCAGTTGTATCGAGTGGGTTGTATCCTGCGTTTGTTGTTGCGGTATCTACCGCAGTATTAAATGAACCGTCCGAGTAAGGTGTCGCATTCTGCGAGTCAACAAGTAACTTGCCAACTTCGGTACAGGCGTTTAAGAAATTATTGTAATCGGTTTCATTGATACCGAGCAACACATTCCGAGCGACTATCTCGGCTTTCATTAAGTCTGCCAAATCATAAAATGCTTGTAAAGTCATTTTGTTATCCTTTCGATTTTGTTAAATTAAATATTGTTTTGTTATCAATCCTAAAATCACACTCAACAAAAACAGTATCACTCCCATAAATAGTTTTGTTGTGCCGACTGCTCCCTTAATCTTAAAGTTATCTTCCGCCAAATCCCTTATGCGATTTTCGTGGTCATCTAAAACGTCCTGATGCCTTACGCAAGCCAAGTTTGAGCGGTTCTCATCTACTTTCTGTTGGAGTACCGCTAAGTTTATTTTGATAGTCCCGACTTCGGCAACTATATAATCTAATTTCTGTTCAGTCGTCATAGGTTGTTTCATTTCCGTGTTATGAGAACTATTAGTATTACAACTATCAAACCCGCCACAATGTACATTTGTGCATCCCAAAAGGTATCCTCTTTCTCCAAATACTGAATAATGCGTGTGGTGTCATAAAATATTATGCTATCGGGTTTTGCTTTAACGTAAAACTTTTGGTACTCGGGGAAATACTTTATAATCATTACAGTATCATTCCGGATAGTCTCGACCCCGATAATAACCGAGTCCGTCCTGGAAGTAACCTTAACAGTATCTTCAATTACTGTCGGGTGGATAACCACAGGCTTAACTTCTGTAATCTCTTTAGTTGAGCAACAACTAAAACAGGTTATAGAAACTAATGCTATTAAACAGATATTTCTTAAAGTCGATTTCAATTTTTTCCTTTTTCGGTATAACTTTTATAAACCACTTGATTCTGAAGTAATTAGCAGGTTCAATCTTGCGGTTCATATAACGAACTCTATTGCTTACATTTCCTTCAATTGTTTTACCCTGTATTCCTTGCCAGTCTTCGGTTGTCATTCCGATATGTCCGAATATTGTTTCCCCCTTTTGCCACACTACCAAATCACCCTTAACTACTTTGTATCTTTTCAAGATTACATCGGTAGCCTTGATTACAAGTCTTTTATCAGTCTTGGTAGCGTAATCCCTTGCAAGTCCGCTCCGAGTCTTGGGTTCTAACACGCCCGATACCGTTAAGCAGTAACTCACAAATGCACTACACCAGGCATCCCCCTTAGTTCTCCCTACTGATTTCAGAAACATTTCGACTTCTTTACCGTCGTTTCTCCCTGTCAACTCAACGACATAGTCATAAGACTTAGCAGTATCGAGGTGTGCCTGACTAAGAGCCGAACATTGCAACGCCAATAATAAAAGCAAGCCCGAGCAAAAAGATTGCATAAGCTATATTGCCTTTCTTTAATTCGGTTATTGTATCCACCTCACTTATTGCTACCTTGTCGATAACCCAGAACAGCAGGATTCCGAATAAACCTTTACTTAGCGAAATAGTGAAAGCGGAATATTGAATGTACTCCTCTGTCAAGGTTATTAGTGTAATTATTACCAATGCGACTGTAAGAATTATAAACAGTAAAGGAGCTTTGTTTGTAATTTTCATATATATATTTTATTTTCTTTTTATTTTCTTTTTATTTTCTTTTATTTGTTATGTTTTGTTATACCAATGTTATAACTATGTTATAACTATGTTATATTTGTCTCGTTTATCTTCGATTTTCGCAGTATTTTATCATAGAATAAATTAAAGACAACGTTCCAAACTACCG
>Ga0209097_10000647_pt1 | contig 32611 bp, 28 predicted proteins | sample AD_UKC052_MetaG_FD_184419 | JGI IMG/M metagenome (GOLD analysis project Ga0209097, IMG submission 184419) | Active sludge microbial communities of municipal wastewater-treating anaerobic digesters from USA - AD_UKC052_MetaG (SPAdes) (version 2) | ecosystem: Engineered > Bioreactor > Anaerobic >... | reverse complement strand
TATTTAGAATTTTAAGAATCTGGAATTGGCTTGAAGTTAACAGTAAAAAAAGTTGCTGTTGTTAACACGTGCTTTATCAACATGTTGACAAAATTGTTTATAACTTTAAGTTCAACCTTGTGCGGCTAGCATTATTTTGAAGTTATTTTGTTGTCAGATTTATCACTAATCAAATGGAAATCAGATGAAAAAGTAATTTTTGCTGTAATGGCTTTTGTAACCTTCGCTACCGTGAGCGCTCAGGACTTGAGGTTTGGTGTAAAGGCCGGATTGTTAACATCTTCGTATGATGGGCTGGCGCTGCATAATGACGACAATGGTTTAAGTGGCTATTATAACTATCCGTATTCTGGCAGGCTCAGTTCTACCGAATCCAGTATAGGATTCTACGCAGGTGGTTTGCTTGAATTTGGTCTCGTTAGCGATTTCAAATTGCAGCCAGAACTAACCTTAACCTATGTTCCCGGTAACCTCGGTTATATAGGAGTGAATGTTCCAGTCCTTGTAAAGTACTCTTTCTTTGATAAATTTTATGCGCAAGCAGGTCCGGCGGTTAATTTCGCGGTAGACGGCGACAATGAACAGTTCTCACCCAGTTTCGACCTCGGTGCAAGTTATGACCTCATGGAGAATTTCTATGTTGAACTTCGCGCAGACATAGGACTTTCGGGTTATTTAGGAACCAGCCTCAACGCTGGTGTCGGCTACAGATTTTAATTTCGTTCATAGTTCAAAATTTTGGGTAAAAAGCACTTCATAATAGGAGTGCTTTTTTTTTTTGGCTGTCTTTCTTATAACTTTATCGCGAATAAGTGTAAGGCTTCTTGCAGCGCATGAAAGTACTTTTGATTCATAACTTTAAATAAACACGTTATGAAAAAAGTCTTTTTATCGGCAATCGCCGTCTGCGCATTTGGATTGGCCAATGCCCAAAGTGTAAAATTTGGTGTCAAAGCAGGTGTAAACATTGCTACACTTACTGGCGACGCGGTCGCCGATGATGTGAGCATGAAAGTTGGTTTCAACGCCGGAGGTCTGGCAGAAATCAAATTTACCGACATGATCGCCCTTCAGCCCGAGGTTCTGTTCTCCATGCAAGGTGCCCGAACCGTGGATAGGTCTAACGACATAGTGGGCAACCGTTTTGAAGATGAAAGTTCGGTAAACCTAGGTTACATTAACGTTCCGGTAATGCTTAAGATTTACCCAACCAAATCATTTTTCCTCGAAGGAGGCCCACAAGTAGGTTTCTTGATCAGCGCGAAATCTAAAAATGACTACACGTCTAATTATGTCGACGGCACTACAACCGTAGAATCAGAAACTGTCGACATCAAAGACAACCTAAAAACCTTAGATGTTGCGTTTAACCTGGGATTGGGTTACGATTTTACAGAAAACCTGTTCATCAATGCCCGTTATAGCCTGGGATTGACCAATGTTTACGATACTCCCGATTTCTTAGGAGGTTTGGGCATAACAGAGCTTGATGCTAAAAACGGAACCATTTCGGTTAACGTAGGCTACAAATTCTAAGAACAATCCACACAAACCAACAAAGCATCCTTTTTTAAGGGATGCTTTTTTTTTGCGTTGAATTGCGTTTTCTTTGTATTATGAATTGGGCGAGCTACATTAAAAATTACCAGTCTTATCTTAGGATTGAGCGAGGGCTTTCTTCCAATACCATAGCCAATTATACCTTGGATATAGAACGACTTTGCCACTATCTTGATGCCAATAACGTTGCCGATAGTCCGAATCGAATTGCTGCCGAAACGCTACAACAATTCATTTACACCCTTTCTAAGGAGGTCAATCCAAGATCTCAGGCGCGCGTGATTTCCGGGCTCAAGAGTTTTTTTTCCTACCTGATTTTTGAAGATTATCGCACAGACAATCCGCTCGAACTCATCGAATCGCCGCGCATCGGGCGCAAACTGCCCGATACTTTATCGGTCGCCGAAATAGACGCATTGATTGCCGCCATTGATTTGGGCACTCCCGAAGGTGAACGCAATCGGGCCATGTTAGAAACCCTATACGGTTGCGGTCTTCGCGTCTCAGAACTCGTCACGCTTAAAATATCTGATTTGTTTTTCGATGAAGGCTTCCTTAAGATCACCGGCAAAGGAAACAAACAGCGTTTTGTACCGGTAGGCGAACTTACGCGCAAGTACATCGAAATTTACAAGGGGCAAATCCGTTCGCATCAAACCATACAAAAAGGATTTGAGGATACGCTATTCCTCAACCGCCGTGGCAAGCAGCTTACCCGTGCCATGATTTTCACGCTGATCAAATCACTAGCGGTAAAGATCGGGTTGCAAAAGAACATCAGCCCGCATACGCTGCGCCATTCGTTTGCTACGCATTTGCTGGAGAATGGAGCCGATTTGAGATCGATACAGCTCATGCTTGGTCACGAATCAATCACTACTACAGAGATTTATGTACACCTCGACCGCAAACACCTCTCGCAGGTCATCCACGCTTTTCATCCACGAAAGTGACATCAAACCGCGTCAATACTATTATTCTCATAAAAAAGACGTGTTTTTTTTGTAGTATTTAATTGTCGATAAATGTTAAAATTTGCATTTTATCGATAAAAAATGCTTTTAATCGATAAATATTATTTAAGTTTGGTTTCGCTAGTTGAAAAAAACTAACGGCATCCAATCAAATTTTTGCCCCAAATTAATTTGAATTAAATATGGAAACCTACGAATATTCTGATCTAAAGTACTTGGAGGAAAAGAATAATTTCTTTAAGAAATTGTTGTTCCAGTCTCCAGATTTGATCTTTCAATTCAACCTGCCCAAAAAAGGAAAGCTGCATTTTTCGTTTCTGAGCAAATCGGTGATTACCCATTTCGAGCTTGCGCCACACGAGAAAAGCAACGACGCCATCACGGTGTTGAAAAGCCGGATTTTGCCCGAAGATTACCTCGGGTTTCTCCAATCCATACACGAGTCGCGTCTACATCGGGAATGGATACACGAGTTCCGGGCGGTGCTTCCCATAAGGGGATTGCGATGGTACAAAGCCACAGCCACCGTTTGCAGTAACGAGGATGGCTCGGTCGATTTCTACGGAAAAGTGACCGACATCACCGCCTATAAAGAGCAGGAACTTAGGCTCAAATTATCAGAGCAGCGCTTTCTGTTTGCCCTTGAGGCTTCTTCAGAAGGGATTTGGGACCTCGATGTCAAGACACAGAAGGTATTTTATTCCTCGCAATCCATGAAAATGCTCGAGTTCGAAGCCAAGGATACCATCGATTCTATTGACATGTGGGACAACCGCGTGCATCCGTCGGATAAGGAACAATACCTCGTAGACATCCAGCTCCATATCAACAATGTCACTCCTTATTATGAGAACGCCCAACGCGTGCTTACTCAATCGGGCGATTACAAATGGATTTTGAGCCGTGGGAAAATCATAGAACGCGACGCCCGAAACAGACCGCTAAGAATCATCGGCACGCACACCGACATCTCGGTACAAAAGGAAAAAGAAAAAGTGCTGCAGCAAACCGTAGAAATCGTTGGCGCACAAAACAGCCGATTGCTCAATTTTGCACACATCGTCTCGCACAACCTTCGTTCGCATTCTGGAAATATCAAAATGTTGTTGGATATCATCAGCGAAGAATCCGACGAGGAAATCATACGAGAAAGCTTCACACACCTGCGTAGTTCCTCGCACGCGTTGACACAAACCATCGATCACCTCAAGGAATTGGTCGAGATCCAGACCGAACTGATTCACAAACGAGAAAATCTCAACATCAATACTTTCCTCGGTAAAACCCTCGACATCCTCGCCGAGGAGATCAATAAAAACAAAGTCGTTATCAAGAACAACATATGTAGCGAGCAAACCATCACATTCAATCCGGCTTACCTCGAGAGTATTTTGCTTAACTTTACCTCAAACGCCATCAAGTATTCACATCCCGAAAGGCGGCCCGTCATTTCCTATTCTATGGTTGTGAAAAACTCACAAAAAATCTTGAAAATTCGCGATAACGGGCTAGGGATTAACTTAGAAAGACACGGTAAAAAAATCTTTGGCATGTACAAGACCTTTCATAAAAATCAGGATTCACGCGGAATTGGGTTGTTCATCACCAAAAATCAGATAGAAGCCATGGGCGGAACCGTCGCCGTGCAAAGCCAGGTAGGGAAGGGTACCACATTTAAAATCTATTTCAATGAGTAAGTTTAAGGAAGTCTTTGTGGTGGATGATGATAAGGTTTTCCATTTCATCATCAAGAAATTGTTCACCAAAAACAACATCGAGATCAATCCGTCTTTTTACCTAAACGGGCTTGAGGCGATTGAGACCATCAAGGAAAAAATAGACCAGGGCACCAGTTTGCCCGATTTGATCCTGCTAGACATCAACATGCCCATCATGGACGGTTGGCAATTCCTCGACGAATTCCGCCAAACGCGCAAAACCAAACCCGATGAAAAAACCGTGATTTACCTGGTGAGTTCGTCAGACAGCCAGTCTGATATCAATAAAGCCAAGGAATACCAGGACCAGATTAAGGATTATTTTTTTAAGCCTATGACGCTTGAGGATTTACAGAAGATATTTTAAGTTTATACCGTTTCCCTAATTCGGTGTAATAGGAGAACCTCTCGATTTTGAGAGGTTTTTTTTTGGCGTTGCCGCAATGGTGTAGATTCTTCGATTCTTGATTTTGGTGCGGCCGGGCTTTCCATTACAATCTTTTGCGGTCGTTCCTCACGCAAAAGGATTTTCATTGCAATCCCTAACGCGTCGCTGCCGCGAGGGCCTACTTTTGCCTCGCCGCAAAAGTAGCAAAAAGGCGGTCGGCACATAGAATTTGCTAAAAATCAATGCCAAAAACCTAAACGAAAAAAACTCGCCTGCGGCTCAGACAGCTTTTCGTTCTTAACGGTTTTTGGCATTGATTTTCTTAACGCAAATTCTATGACTGCCGCGCCAGTTATGAAGTGTTTATTGATTTTTGGCTTGCCCGCTGCGCCAAAAATTCTAAACCGGACGATTCATCCTTTGACTGGAGAACTTTCTTAGGAGGATTTTTCGTGCAGCGCCAGCCAGCGAAAAATAAAATAAACACTTCCTACTTGGTGCGACGTTAAATTAGAATCGTAGAAAACAACGAAGAAAAGCGGCATCGGAGGGCGTGAGAGTCGAGCCTACAAGGCGAGCGGCTTAGCCCGGAGACCGCGTTCTGAGGTAGTTTTCAAGATTGTAATTTGGTCGCTAAGGCATTTTTGCTTCTTTTGTTGCCAGACAAAAGAAGGCCCTCGCGGCAGCGATAGCCCCGATTGCAGCGGCATCCTTTTGTTCCGCTTCTTTAGCGGACAAAAGATACAGTGTAAAGCGGGAACCAGCTCCAAAAAAAAGCCCGGTAAAAACCGGACTTTAAATATCAATATCGAAATTTATTTCGCAATATTCACTGCTCTCGTTTCCCGAATCACCGTAACCTTCACCTGCCCGGGATACGTCATCTCGGTTTGGATTTTCTGTGAAATCTCAAACGAAAGGCTGGCAGCATTGTCATCGGTTACTTTCTCGCTTTCTACGATGACACGCAATTCGCGTCCGGCCTGGATCGCGTAGGCACTTTTCACGCCGCTGAATCCGTAAGCTACTTCTTCAAGGTCTTTGAGACGCTGGATGTAAGAGTCCAAAACCTGGCGTCTTGCGCCTGGCCTTGCCCCAGAAATCGCGTCACAAACCTGAACGATCGGAGAGAGCAATGACTTCATCTCGATCTCGTCGTGGTGTGCTCCGATAGCGTTGCACACTTCTTCTTTCTCGCCGTATTTCTCGGCCCATTGCATACCCAAAAGTGCGTGTGGTAAGTCACTCTCTGCGTCTGGCACCTTCCCGATATCGTGGAGTAAACCGGCTCTTTTAGCCAGTTTGACATTCAATCCCAATTCGGCAGCCATGATACCGCAAAGTTTAGAGACTTCGCGTGAGTGCTGCAACAGGTTTTGCCCGTAAGACGAACGGTATTTCATTCTTCCGACAACCTTAATCAGTTCAGGATGCAAGCCGTGGATTCCCAAGTCGATGACGGTACGTTTACCCACTTCGGCGATTTCTTCCTCGATTTGTTTGGTAGTTTTAGCCACGACTTCCTCAATACGTGCCGGGTGGATTCGGCCATCGGTGACCAATTTGTGCAACGACAAACGCGCAATTTCGCGGCGAACCGGGTCAAAACACGAAAGGATAATCGCCTCTGGCGTGTCGTCTACGATAATCTCTACACCGGTCGCGGCTTCGAGTGCGCGGATGTTACGCCCTTCACGACCAATGATGCGGCCTTTCACGTCGTCGGATTCGATGTTGAATACAGAAACGCAGTTTTCTACTGCTTCTTCGGTTCCAACGCGTTGGATGGTATTGATGATGATCTTCTTGGCTTCCTGATGCGCGGTGAGTTTGGCTTCCTCAATCGTATCCTGGATGTGCGCCATCGCTTTGGCTTTTGCTTCTACTTTAAGACCCTCCATGAGTTGCTCTTTGGCTTCTTCGGCAGAAAGACCAGACAATACTTCGAGTTGCGTGAGCTGGCTTTTGTGCATGCGCTCGACTTCTTCTCTTTTCTTCTCGAGTATCTCGAGTTTGGAGTTGTATTCGTTGGTCTTGGCTTCGTAATCGTCGTTGATTTTCTTGGCTTTGGCGAGCTCGCTAGAAACCAACGATTCTTTGTCGCGGATGCGTTTTTCTACTTCGGCAACTTTTTTGTCGCGTGCCAAAATCACTTGCTCGTGCTCGGCCTTGAGTTCGATGAATTTCTCCTTGGCCTGGAGCATCTTGTCTTTCTTGATGTTTTCTGCCTCAAGGGTCGCGTCTTTCAATACCGATGCAGCGTCTTTTTTAGCGTTGCTGATCAGGCTTGAAGCGCTGTTCTTGTCCATGATTTTAGAAATGGCAAATCCGGCTCCTAATCCTACCAGACCGATAATTATTGTTAAAATATCCATTGTTGTTTGTTGGGTTTGTTATATAAAAAAAGCCTACATCAGTTTGAATGTATAAACTCGTAAAGACAAGTTTTGAGCTAACTCGCTGTTCAAGCTTCCGTACTGAAACGGCTTGCTATAGTAGCGACGATTTGCTCATTCTAAATTGTTAGTGTTGAGTTTACCAAATATGAACTAATGTAGGCAGTATTTTTAGTCTATGTAAAGAACGTATTATTTGCCTTCGGCCAGTTCGGCTGCGCCTCGGGTCTTATCGAGATAACCAACCAATAAATCATTGAGCTTTTTGATGCGTTCGATGGTGTGTGTACCATCAATTGCATTGTCGAGCTGTTTTTGTTCGAGCTGCGAAGCGAACTGTAAGGCACACATAGCCAAAACGTCTTGTTTGTCACGCACGGCATAGTTTTCCTCGAACTGCTTAATCATTGCTTCAATCTTCTTGCAGGCACTTCGAAGGCCTTCTTCCTGCGACATTTCTACCGTTAACGGGTAAATCCTGTCGGCGATTGATAGTTTGATTTTAAGCTTTTCTTCCATGCGATGCTAGTCAGCCAACTGTGCTATACAATAATCAATTTCGCGGATTAATGAATTTATTTTGAGCTTTGTCTCTCTTTTATTTTCGTCACTGCCAAGCAACGAACTCGTGATTTTTAATGTGTCATACTGGCTTTTCAATGCCTCAATCTCTTTGGATTGGTTTTGTATCACCGATGCAGCTTTATTTAACTCTTGTTGCAATGCCTTGGATGTTTGCTCTAATGCGTCTGTTTTCTGCAACAGTTTTTTGAGCCTACCCTCAAGAGTATCAATGATTTCTGCAATTTCACTCATTATAAAATCGGGTTCATTACTTATCCGAACAAAGTTAACATTCCAAATGAATTAAACCAATAAATTGCATAAAAAAACCGTTTTTGTCTAACAGGGCTTCTAACGTTTTGAAAAATAAGCGATTAGGAATGTCTAGTTTTTCTGTAACAAAATCGCGCAGGTTTTTATTACTTTAGCAAAAAAGCTTTTTCTGATGAGACTTCTAATTATCCTCCTGATTTTTTCCACGCCGATTTTTTCTCAAACCAACTATCCAAAAGAAGATTTTTCGGCTCCTTTAGACATTCCTATGCAACTTTCGGGGAACTTCGGCGAACTGCGACCCAACCATTTTCATGCAGGGCTCGACTTTAAAACCCAACAAAAAGAAGGTTGGGCGGTGTATGCAGTAGGCGAGGGTTACATTTCACGCATCCGGATTTCACCATTTGGGTACGGCAAAGCCATTTACATTGACCATCCCAACGGATACACTACGGTTTACGGCCATCTGCAAAAAGGATACGGCAAGGTTGAAGCCTACATCAAAGCCGAACAATACCGACAAAAATCCTTTGAAATCGACGTTTTCCCGAAACCCGGCGAATTGGTTGTAAGCCGTTGCGATACCATCGGGATTTCAGGGAATACCGGAGGCTCAGAAGGCCCGCACCTGCATTTTGAGGTGCGCGATACCAAATCAGAAAAGGTCATCAATCCGCTTTATTTTGGTTATGATGTGGCTTTAAAAGACACGAGAAGGCCCAATGTTTCTTCGCTTTTCGTTTATCCCGTCGATGCCTCGAGTGTGGTCAATAAATCGCGCCGGCCGGTGACCGTGAACCTTTCGTTGCAGCCCGACGGCACTTATATTTCTGAGAAAGTCGAGGCATCGGGAAGGATTGGTTTTGGCATCATCGCCAATGACTTTGACGATGTGTCTTACAACGGGAACGGTATTTTCAAAGCCGAAGCCTTCCTAAACGGTGCGCCGAGTTTTGGTTACCAGTTCGATACTTTCGCTTTCGATGAAGGCCGTTATGTCAATGCGCTGATCGATTTCAAACGTTACAAATCCACCAAACAGCGCGTACAGAAACTGTTCATGAAAAACCCTTACGGGCTGAGTCTCATCAAGGCCAACGCCACGAACGGATTGATTGACCTGGCGCCCAATATATCGCAATCCTATCGTATAGAAGTGTCGGATTTTGCCCAAAACAAAACCACCTTGCTCGTCCCGATCGATTACGCACAATCAGGCGTCACCATTCCCGAAGAACCCGTTACCACGCCTTACCTGGTCAAAGCCAACACCGATAACAGTTTTGAAAAAGGAAACATGTCGGTGTTTTTTCCGGCGCATACTTTCTATGAGGACTTTTACCTCAATTTTGAAGTCAAAGACAGCGTGATAACGGTACACGACGATTCTGTACCCGTGCACACCAATTTTTTGGTGACCATTAAGGACAGCTTAACTTCGGACCCGGCCAAAACCTTTATAGCATCGGTCGACGGAAAAAGGTTGAGCTACAACAACACTAAATTCAAAGATGGTACGTTTACCACTTACACCAAAAATCTTGGGCAGTTCAAACTCGCGATAGATCGGACGCCGCCAAAAATTACCATCGCCAAACCGGTAGAAGGCAAGTGGCTGACCAAGCAAACGTCATTATCGGTACGTATCAGCGATGATTTGTCGGGGATTAAATCCTACAGTGGTTACCTGAACGGGAGATGGGTGTTGTTTGAATATGATTACAAAGCAAAAACGATAACGCACTATTTTGACGCCGCTTTCCTGGTGGAGGGCAAAAATGATTTAAAAATTGAAGTTTCTGATAATCTCGGGAATTCTGCTATCTTTGAAACATCATTTTTCAGAAGTCAAAAGAACTAAAACATACGCTCTTGAGAACCAAAAAACCAATCCTCACCCTTCTTTTATTTTTTATTGCTATCACAGGATTCGCCCAAACGGCTACCGTTACCGGAGTTGTTCTCGACGAAAACAGAAGTCCCGTTAATGGGGTCAATGTCTCTGCCTCGGGAAAAGCGACCGTCACCGATCGCGATGGTTTTTACAAGATTGAAATTCCCGCGAACCAAAAGGTCGACTTGATTTTCACACATCTGACACTTAAGAAACGCACAGTGCCTTTAGAACTCAAACCCAACGAATATTTTGAGTTCAACCCGGTGATGGACAATACCGCCGAGGAATTGGGCGAAGTGACCATCATCAACAACCGCAAACGCGTGCAGGGCATCGTGAATATCGAACCCGAAGTCATCCGCAAAATTCCCGGAGCCAACGCCGGAATCGAGAATGTCATCAAAACCTTGCCCGGCGTAACCAGCAACAACGAACTCAGTACTGCTTATTCGGTGCGCGGCGGGAATTACGACGAAAACCTCGTTTATGTCAATGAAATTGAGATTTACCGTCCGTTTTTGATTCGTTCGGGCCAACAAGAGGGATTGAGCTTTACCAATACCGATTTGGTACAAAACGTTGATTTTTCGGCTGGTGGATTCCAAGCCAAATACGGCGACAAACTCTCGTCGGTGCTAGACATCACTTACCGCAAACCCAGCCGTTTTGGTGCAGCAACCGAACTGAGTTTCCTTGGCGGAAGCCTTGCTGTTGATCTGGCTTCCAAAGACAACAAATGGACCGCCATTACCGGAATCCGTTACCGCGACAACAGCCTGCTCGTGGACAGCCAGGAGACACAGACCAATTTTAAACCGATTTTTGCCGATATTCAAACCAATATCACTTATACGCCGTCTGATCGCTGGCAATGGAGTTTTCTTGGGAACATTTCGCAGAACCGCTACAACTACCAACCACTCACGCGCGAAACCAAATTCGGGACTTTCCTCGAGCCCATCGCCATCCAGATTTCATACGACGGACGCGAGAAGGACCGTTATGACACCTATTTTGGTGCCATGAAAACTACTTTTACCGTCAATGAAAATTTCACCTTGAAATTCATTGGATCGGCTTACCATACTTTAGAGCAGGAGTATTTTGATATTTTTGCGTCTTACGGTTTGGGCGAAGTGGATACCAATATCGGTTCGGAGACCTTTGGCGATGTGACCTTTACCCGTGGCATCGGGACCCAACTCAACCATGCCCGCAATGATCTGGATGCTTTTATTGTCAATGCAGAAGTCAAAGGCGCGCACAATATCAAAAAACATCAGGTAGAGTGGGGATTCAAATACACGCGCGAAGACATCCGCGACCGTGTCGTAGAATGGGAAGTGATTGATTCTGCAGGATTCTCCCTCAACCCACCCAAAGGCTTGCCCTCAAACAACCAGCCCTACACACCTTACACCGGGCCACTGGTTCCTTACCAGAATGTACGGGCCAAGAATTTTGCAACGATTTCAAGGTTCTCGGGTTATGCACAATGGAGCCTTAAGGATAAATTAGGGTCGAGTGAGGTCTGGTACAACGCCGGCGTACGCGCGCACCAATGGCAAGTAACCGGCGATAACATCAACGGCGATAGCCAATTTGTTTTTAGCCCAAGGGCACAGGTGGCCATCAAACCAGACTGGAACAGAGACATGGTTTTTCGCGTATCTGGAGGAATGTACTACCAACCGCCATTCTACAGGGAGTTGCGCGACCAAAACGGTGTGGTGCAGCCCAATGTCAAGGCGCAATCTTCGTTTCATATCGTGTTGAGCAACGATTTCAGTTTTAAGATGTGGGAACGACCGTTTAAGATGGTGACCGAGGCGTATTACAAGTCAATGACCGACGTTAATCCTTATACACTCGAAAACGTCAGGATCCGTTATGCGGCCAACAACACAGCAGAAGCTTTTGCCCAAGGACTCGATCTCAGGCTCAACGGAGAGTTTGTAAAAGGTACCGAATCGTGGTTGAGCTTTGGCTACCTCAAAACAGAAGAGAACGTGAACAACCGCGGCTATATTCCACGCCCAACAGATCAAAGGCTCAAGTTTGGTATCCTGTTCCAGGATTTCATGCCGGTGATGCCAAGCGTCAAGATTTACCTGAATCTGGTTTACAACACCGGATTACCTGGCGGTTCACCGTCGTACGCCGATCCTTATGTTTACCAATCGCGCCTTCGGGATTACCGTCGGGCCGATGTGGGGTTTTCTTATGTACTCACCGAAAAGAACAAAGGGGACAAACGCCCCGAAGGACATTGGCTAAGGAAATTCCAGGATTTTTCCATCGGATTCGAGATATTCAATATGTTTGACAACCAAAACGCCATTACCAATACCTGGGTGCGTGATGTTTATGAAAAGAGCCAATCGGCCATCCCGAATTACCTGACCACACGGGTTTTTAACGTCAAATTGGCGATTAAAATCTAAGTGGGTCGAGGCGAATTGCTATATTTGAAACTCCATTGCAATAGAAAGAACATGAAACAGACTTCACTTTTCTTCGCCTTATTGGCGGTTGTGCTCGGGGTAAGCTGCCAAAAAGAGGCACCCGAAAAACCAAAGGTTAGTTACGATGATTCGGCCAAGCCCAAAACGAGTGTGAAAATCGACACTGCGCAAATTGAAATAGCCGACCTGCCCGTACAGTTTCAGGGAACCAACTACCTTGTTTTTCCTGTCGGAGACCTTAGTATTTATGGTGGAAATGCACGCGGCGGTTATGAGTCTTCAGCATCCAACGATCTTCGGTTTAAGATTTCCAATTACGGAGAGCATGAGATTGCGGGTTATTTGAGAAACCTTAAATTTCGGGAAATTGGTTCGGATTCGCTACGCGCACTGACCGATAAGCCTATGCTTATCCAAACGGTGACTTTTCTCAAATCGGTAGCCGATAAAACCAAACAGCAAATCCTGGTCTACACGCTCGCCGACATGGACACCAACAAAGACGGCAAGCTCGATACATCAGATATCAAGTCCCTATACCTGAGTGAAATTTCGGGCCAACGATTTACCAAAGTTTCCACCGATTTTTTAGAACTCGTTGACTGGAGTCTCGTCGAGTCAGAAAATCGCTTGTATTTTAGGACCATCGAAGACGCCAATAAAAATGGGGAGTTCGATAAAAATGATGTCATGCATTATCATTTTATTGATTTGTCGGGCAAGGACTGGAAAGTGTCTGATTACAACCCAATTTAATAGTATCGCAAACTAAATAAAAAAACGTCCGACAGTTTGCAGGACGTTTTTTTTATAAAGTTACTGGAATATTAATTTTTCTTTTCTTACTGCAGATTCTGAAGGAAAGGCAACAATTGTGTTTCAATCAAATCGGTCAGTTCGTTCATCTTATCGCGTGCGTTTTGTACGGCAGGTCTGTCGCTTATGATTGCTGTAGAAAACGTGTCGGGGATGGCATCGATAGCGTCGATCGCTTCGGTGATTTTGGTTTTTAACGAACTGTCGAGTGTTGGATTGGTGAGGATCACCACATCGCTCAACCCCATTCCGTCTGCTCCATTAAAGTCGCCCATATAAATATTTTTTATTCCTAGAATGTTGTTGGCCAAATCTTGTTTGGTGTTGTTGCTCAAGCGCGATTCCTCTGCTTCGGGTTTGGGTGCGCCTGAGTTACCGCTCAACGGTTGTCCGATTTTTTCATCCGCCACCTTGTTGCCAAGTGCAGCCGCTCCTTTTGCGATTTCGACCAAGGCCGATTTTTGCGACGGAAAAATACTACCTGTTTTTCCTGCGTATGCAAAGTTAGCTGCATAATTTTCACCATCGTTGCGCCATGAGTCGAACATTTTTTGGGTATTGTCCTGCAAATCTGTGGCCGCAGCTTTGAGGAATTCTATTTCCCTGTCGGTGACGTCGGCAGCCGCTTTGTTTCCGTCGATACCCCACACCAGATATTCAATAACATGGAAACCTCTGACCGCGTTGTTGCTGGCCAGCGTAAGGGCTGTAATTGGCGCGCCATTTCCTATGATAACGCCGATTGCGACTTCATCAACCGGCCAAGAGTCAATCGCAGGATACACGGTATTCTTAATGCTGGGAGCCATATAGTCTACTGTTTCTATTTGTTCCCATTCTAATCGTGCCGATTGCCAGGCCAGTTTGAGGTCTGTTTGTTGGGTGTCGGTCATGGGAGCGGTAATGCCACTGATTAGGTTTTCCATATCGGTAGCCTTGGTATTGAGCGTTTCGTAGTTGGTAACAATCACACTGTTCGATAGATTGGTGAGTACAGCGCTGCGTATTGGAGAACCGGTAGTAAAAGATTCTGAAGAGCTGCTGTTTTCGCAATTGGCCAAAATCATAGCCGTAAAAACAACAACAGATAAACTAAGAATTTTGTTTTTCATTATAAAGATGTTAAATTGATGTATGACAACAGGTGGTAAAAATAGTAAATACCTAAATAAGGATGTCACTTTCGAGGTCTGATTTCTCAATAGCGAAATCGAATCCAAGGCGTTTGACCAATTCTATGACCAAATTCTTGTACCAGTTTTCCGATTTGGGATGGATGTAAATTTTTTCAATCAGTTTGCCCAAGTCTACATCTACCTTAAGCCCGTTGTCTATTTTCATGTTGTACGCGGTGGTGTCTGTCAGGATGCGGATTTCACGTTCATATTGGAAACTCTTGCGTTTGAAAAGGAATGGGAAAAAGGCATCCTCGAAAGGGATATGTTCTTTTTTGTAATCGATATAGTTTACCTCTCCAATATATTGTGGGAATGTTTTCTCTGGTGCAAGCGCCTTTTTGATTCTTCCCACCGTGGATTGGATAGCGAGTCCTTCGGATTTCTGGGTGAAAATCTGCCACATCGCAAATGACTCGTATTCGTTGCTGTGCCAACTGCTGATGACTACGTTGGTACGGTGTGTCTTGTAATAATCGAGGAAGTCGGGATTGTCTACCGAAAGCTTTCGGATTTCCTCAAAAGTAGGTTCGCTAAAAGTGCCCTCATATTGGTCCTCGAATTTGTCAGAACGCGACATAAAAAGCTTGCGGTACAACAACAGATCGACGAATTTAGACAAGTCGAGATATTTCCAGACAACCGTTTCGTCATCGGGCAACTTGATATTTTTGTCGTTGGTGTACATGCCGTTTAACTTTCAAAGGATTGCATCGTCACCAGTTTGTTGTAGGTGCCGTGCATCGCAATGAGTTGTTCGTGCGTGCCCTGTTCTACAATCTTGCCTTTCTGCATCACGACAATCAAATCGGCTTTCTGTATGGTCGACAGACGGTGTGCAATCACAATCGAGGTACGGTTCTGCATCATGTTCTCGAGTGCCACCTGAACGAGTTTTTCGCTTTCGGTATCCAGTGCCGAAGTCGCCTCATCGAGAATCATGATCGGTGGGTTTTTGAGCACTGCGCGCGCAATGCTCAGTCGCTGTTTCTGGCCACCCGAGAGCTTGTTCCCAGCGTCACCGATGTTGGTGTAAATGCCGTTGGGTAGATCTTTCACAAATTCATAGGCATTGGCGATTTTAAGCGCGGCTATGATTTCCTCGTCGGAGGCATCGGGTTTTCCCAGCAGTATATTCGACTTGATCGTATCGTTAAAAAGGATGCTGTCTTGGGTAACCAAGCCAATCAAACTGCGCAAAGAATGCAAATCCATGTCCTTAATATCTACGCCGTCGATAGCAATCTTCCCTTCATTAACATCGTAAAAACGGGTCAAAAGATTGGCAATGGTACTTTTCCCGGAACCCGATTGGCCTACGAGCGCCACGGTTTTTCCTTTGTTTACCGTAAGTGTGAAATCCTTAAGCACATTCTCTTGCTCGTAACGGAAATTAATGCTTTCTATGGTGACTTCTTTGTCAAAAGTGGCTTTATGAATGGCATCTGTTTTACTGGTGATTTCATTTTCTTGTTCCAACACCGCAAATACACGGTCGGCAGCGGCAAGCCCGCTTTTCACTTGATACGAAGCTTTAGAAATCGCTTTGGCCGGCGTCAGGATATTGTACGCCAAAGCCATGTAGGTGATGAACGCGGCGCCTTCGAGCGTTTTGGATACCAACACCATTTGTCCGCCGTACAACAAGAGTATGGCGATGGTGACGATTCCGAGGAATTCGCTTAGTGGCGAGGCAAGGTTATTCTTATTTCCGATGGAGTTGGATAACTTTTGCAAACGACCCACCGACGCGTTAAACTTGTCCTTGAAATTCCCTTCGGCGTTGTAGCTTTTCACCACTTTGAGCCCGCTTAGGGTTTCTTCGAGAATCGAGATGAAATAGCCCGATTCCTGTTGCGCGCGTTCTGATTTTCCTTTGAGCGATTTACCGATTCGTGAAATAATCCAACCGGTCAATGGAATGAAAATGAAAACGAATAAGGTCAGGTTCACACTGATGAAAAACATCGTAACGATGGTAAACAAGATTGTCAACGGTTCACGGACGACGAGCTCAAAAATAGAAAAAAACGAAGTCTGTACTTCGCCCACATCGCCCAGCATACGCGCCATGACATCGCCTTTGCGTTTTTCGGAATAGAATGAAATGGGCAACTCGATGATTTTTTTGAACAAGATGTTGCGCAAATCCTTGAGCACGCCATTGCGCAAAACGGTGATGTGCACCATTGCGAAATAGTTGAACAGATTCTTGAGGAAAAACAGCGAAATGACCAGCGAAATAACAAGCACCAAAGCCATGACCGGGTCTTCGGCCGAGTATTTCGTGACGTAATAGGCTTGCGAATCTTTGAGGTATCCGCCCAAATCTGCGAGAGAATGCAGCACCGGTTTAGTGAGGACTTTCTCCTGTTTGCCAAACATGATGTTGAGCATGGGCAACAACGAAAGCATCGAAAGTGAACTGAACAACGCGTACAACACATTGAACGTCACGTTAAGTATCGCGTTGGTTTTATACGGTTTTATAAAAGGGAGTATCTTCTTGTAATTCTCCATTAAATGATTTTTAAATCCTCAAGGATGTTTTTGATCTTGTCGTCGAGTTCGGCTTCTACTGTTTTCGCGTTTTCGACTTTGTCTAATGGCGCATTCACGCTGAAGTAGAATTTAATTTTGGGTTCCGTGCCGCTTGGCCTCGCAGCGATTTTAGCACCGTCTTCGGTATAATAAATCAACACGTCCGACTTTGGCACCGTCATGTTTTCTACTTCACCCGTCAACAGGTTTTTGGCCGTAGACATTTTGTAATCTTCCAGCATCACCACGCGTTGGCCGTTGATTTCCTTCACAGGATTCTCGCGCATCTCCACCATCATCTGGTTGATTTCGGCCAGACCGGCAATGCCTTTTTTTGTTAACGACACCAGATACTCTTTGTAAAATCCGTGGTCTACGTACAGGTGCAGCAATTCTTTGTAAACAGAACTGCCATTGGCTTTGGCCTGTGCCGCTATTTCGCACATGAGCAGCGTTGCGGCCACGGCATCCTTGTCGCGCACGGCATCGCCTACCATGAAACCGAAACTTTCTTCGCCACCGCCAATGAATTCCTGGTTGGGGAAATCCTTGATGAATTTGGCGATCCATTTAAATCCGGTCAAGCCTACTTTACATTCTACACCGTAAGCATCGGCAAGTTGCAACATCATGGGCGTAGACACAATCGTCGAGCCGATGAATTGGTTGCCGTTGATTTTTCCGGCGCGTTTCCATTGCTCAAGCAAATAAGCCGTCATCAAAACCATCGTCTGGTTGCCGTTGAGCAAAATCATCTTCCCATCGTTATCCCTCACGGCAACGCCGAGTCGGTCGCAATCGGGATCGGTTCCTACCACGATATCGGCACCGAGTTTATCGGCCAAAGCCAGCGCCATCGTCAAAGCTTCTGGCTCTTCTGGGTTTGGTGATTTTACGGTTGGGAAATCCCCGTTGGGTTCGGCCTGTTCGGGAACGATATGTACATTGGTGTAACCTGCTTTTTCTAAAACCGCGGGAACTGCCTTAATCGACGTTCCATGCAACGAAGTAAATACGATGCTCAGGTTTTGTTTGGCTGCCGAAGGCGTGTTGAAACTCGCGTTGTCAATCGTTGATTGCTGGAACGCATTGTCAATTTCGGTGTCAATGTATTCGATGAGGTTGTTGTTCGCCTGGAATTTGATTTCGTCATAACGCAACGCCTCAATCACTTTGATAATTTCTGCGTCCTGCGGCGGAACGAGCTGCCCGCCATCCTGCCAATACACTTTATAACCGTTGTATTCTGGCGGATTGTGCGAAGCCGTGAGTACAATCCCAGCTTGGCATTTCAAGTATTTGAGTGCGAAACTGAGTTCTGGTGTTGGGCGCATGTCTGAAAACAAATACACTTTGATACCGTTTGCCGAAAATACATCGGCTACGACTTTTGCGAGCGTATTGCTGTTGTGTCGGCAATCGTAAGCAATGGCGACTTTCAAATCTGCTCCTGGAAACACCTGTTTCATGTAGTTGGAGATGCCTTGCGTATTTTTTCCGAGTGTATATTTATTGATGCGATTGGTGCCGATGCCCATTACACCGCGCATGCCGCCAGTCCCGAATTCGAGGTTTTTGTAAAAACTCTCCTCGAGTTCCTTGGGTGCCGAGGTCATCATTTCTTTAATGCCGGCCTGGGTTTCTGCATCGAAAACCGGAGTCAGCCATTCGTTTACTGCATTGAGGATATTTTGTGGTATGTCCATTGTCTTAAAACTTCAAAATTCAATATTCGTTATTCAATATTCTTTATTGTTTTTTCGGGCGCTATTTGTTCTGCCAGTTCGCTGGCGCTCGGGTCCTGCTCTCCGCTTTGTCTTTTCATTTTTTTTTAAGATGAAAAGGAGGCCGCTCCAATCAGGGCTAAAAATTCACCGTGCCCGAAACCTTATAGCGCTCCTCGTTGTTTTTCGTCCGCAAGATAATCTCGCCCAAAAATCCCGCAAGGAACAATTGCGTCCCGATGATCATTGTGGTCAGCGCAATGTAAAACAGCGGATTGTCGGTAACCAGTATTGTGGGCGCGTTGAATAAAAACAATTTGGCGAGCTTTACTCCGATAATCACGCCGGTCGAGACGAACCCGATCAGGAACATCACTACGCCCAAGGCGCCAAACAAGTGCATGGGCCGTTTGCCAAAACGCGACAAGAACCAAATCGTGATCAAGTCCAAAAATCCGTTGATGAACCGTTCCATGCCAAATTTGGTCTGGCCGTATTTGCGGGCTTGGTGCAAGACTACTTTCTCACCGATTTTCCCAAATCCGGCGTTTTTGGCCAGTACGGGAATGTACCGGTGCATTTCGCCCGACACCTCTATATTTTTCACGACCACTTTATTGTAAGCCTTGAGCCCGCAATTGAAATCGTTGAGTTGTACGCCTGAGGTTTGCCGTGCCGCCCAATTGAACAATTTCGAGGGCAGGTTTTTAGAGACGACCGAATCATAACGCTTTTTCTTCCAGCCCGAAACCAAATCGTAATGTTCGGCAGTAATCATGCGGTAGAGTTCAGGAATTTCTTCGGGATTGTCCTGTAAATCGGCATCCATGGTAATCACGACATCGCCTTGCGCCTTGGCAAAACCGGCATGCAAAGCCTGCGATTTTCCGAAGTTCTTTAAGAAACGGATGCCTTTGATGTTTGGATTTTCCAGCGAAAGCCTGTCGATGATTGCCCACGAGCCGTCGGTCGAGCCATCATCGATGAAAATCACTTCATACGAATAATTGTTTTGGGTCATCACCCGGACAATCCAATCGTGGAGTTCCTGCAACGATTCTTCTTCGTTTAGCAGCGGAATGACTATGGATAAATTCATCAATTAGATACTTTGTGGTCTTTCGCGCCTTACAATGAGCGCCGTGATGAGCCCAATAATGCTGTACAAGATGATGCTGAAAGCAAAGCCTTTGAGTTGGCCCCACATTCCAAATGAATCGGTTTTTTGCATTTCTTCTACGATTTTGTTAATGTCGGCGGCTTTGCCTCCAAATTGCTGCATCATGTCGACGGTTTTTTTGATGAGGTTTTCCATAATCACAGATTTGGCTTCGGGATCAATGACATTGAAAAGTAAAATGCTGTATAAGGTTGAGATAAAAACGCCCAAAACCACAGTGATAAAAAAGCAGGTGAAACTTTCCTTAAATGAGAGAAAACCGCCATTGACCTTTTTTTGTTTGACCGCGGCTATGGCTCCAAATCCCGTGATTACCGCGAGATTGATCATTCCAATCCAGGAACTCGTGAACGAATTGATGTCTATAGCATACATTAATGTGGTCAAGACAATTAGGGCAAGCCCTAAAATAATCCCGTAGTTCATTGAATTTTTTCTCATTGTTTCCATAAAAACGCGTCGTTGAATTAATCCACAAATATAACAATTCCCGTTTTACGGCCCGCTAAAAATTGATTGGGATATTCAATTAAAAAAAGTAGATAAAGGTTTGATTTTTAAAAAATAGTTGTATTTTTGCGCACTCAAAATTAATAAGTAAAAACAAAAGTTATAACCGGTTTATACCTTTTCGGAAAGAAAAGCATCAGGACGGGGCATAGCAAAAAAGAAAAATAAATTTACCATGAAAAAAGGAATTCACCCAGAAAATTACAGATTAGTTGCCTTTAAAGACATGTCAAATGACGAGGTTTTTATCACGAAATCTACTGCTGACACTAAAGAAACCATCACGCACGAAGGAGTGGAGTATCCTGTGGTAAAAATGGAGATCTCAAGAACATCACACCCATTTTACACTGGTAAATCTAAATTGATTGATACCGCAGGTCGTATCGACAAGTTCAAAACCAAATACGCGAAACACGTTAAATAATTACAACGTTTTCCCATCATACAAAGCCTTTCCCTTGGAGAGGTTTTTTTATTTTATAGTATTAACATTTGGTGGGGAATTTCTGCTTTCGTGGTTGAGCAGGAAATCGTAGATTACCTTCAGAGAAGGGGCAATTGCATCCCTACGATTTTTCTAAAAACCGGCGATGCAGAAAACCTGGATATTTTCATAAAAGTTCTTCCTGAACTTCAAAAGATAATCCAAGCAAGTCTCTCGCGTAACGATAAATTTTACCTTTAAGAGGGCTATTTGTTTTTCCGCAAGCCTTTTTATTTTTATCCTAACCAAAACTTTCCTACTTTGGTGCTTTCAAAATTTACAGCACAATGAACTACATACTTTTTGACGGAACCGTACGCAACACGCTGCTTCCTTTCACTTTCACAAGGCCGGTGGCCGACATCCGAGTGGGTATTTTAACCATCCGCGAGAAATGGGAAAAACACCTCGGTACCACCACCACAACCATCACCGAAGAGTATCTTTCTGAGAAATTCCCGATGGTAGAAATGGAGCAGAACGTCATGATCAACGCGTCTTTCCTTCCGAACGAGGTGCTGTCAGAAATGGTTTTCAACCTTGAACCCAAACAAGCCATTTTTAAAGGCGAAGAAGTCATTGCGTTTTATTCCGAAGACAGCCAGGACGAAGTAGATTTTGACAAATACGAAATCATAGAATACAACGAAGAATGTTTGTCTATTGTGCATACCTGGGACATTTTTGCCAAGAACGACGCCGCTTTGCGCGAAGATTTTGAGTTACTCACCGACGGCAGAACCTCACAACCCATTCCAAAAAGCGTCAATGTCATTGCCCCCGAAAATATCTTTATAGAAGAAGGCGCGAAACTCGAGTTTGTCACCTTAAACGCCTCGACTGGTCCAATATACGTGGGTAAGAACTCCGAAATCATGGAGCATTCTGTAATCCGCGGGCCATTTGCCCTTTGTGAAGGTGCGCAAGTGAAGCTCGGGACCAAAGTTTACGGAGCAACCACCGTTGGCCCACATTCCAGAATCGGAGGCGAAGTCAGTAATTCTGTGTTGATGGGCTATTCTAACAAAGGCCACGACGGTTTTTTAGGCAACTCTGTACTAGGCGAGTGGTGCAACATCGGCGCAGACAGCAACAATTCTAACCTCAAGAACAACTACGAAGAAGTCAAATTGTGGAGTTACCAAACGGGCGGATTTGAAAAGACGGGGCTGCAATTCTGCGGGCTCATGATGGGCGACCACTCCAAATGCGGCATCAATACGATGTTCAACACTGGAACTGTAGTAGGCGTAAGCACCAATATTTTTGGCAGTGGTTTTCCGCGTAATTTTATCCCAAGCTTTTCTTGGGGCGGCGCGTCAGGGTTTACAACCTACATTACCAAAAAGGCTTTTGAGACCGCGCGGATTGTAATGTCGCGGCGCAACGTGGTGTTTGATGAAAAGGAAGCCAGAATACTCGAGCATGTCTTTGAGGAAACTAAAAAGTGGCGAAAAGAATAGTCTATTCTTCATAAGTTACCAGAATCCTGAATGGTTTAGAAAGGATGTTGGCCGAATTCCCGGCCTTATTCCAAACGGTAATCCCTGCGGCGCTCACAAAGTAATCGTATTCGTATCCGGTCGAGGCATTGTAAGAAGGCGGTACACTCGATCCTGCCGTGTATTCTACCAAAACAGCTACTGATAATATTTTAGAACTCGTAAGACCGTGCAGGATTACGGTAGAATTTCCTTGAAGTGCCGCTGTGGTTCCTGTGAATTTAAGCATTTTCACCGCCGGCGCCGTGGTTCCCATTTTGGTAAAACCGTTGACTTCGAGTTCGGCTGTGGGCGTGCTGGTGCCAATTCCTACTTCTCCGGTTCCTTTGATACGCATTCTTTCTGTGAAGGCTGCGCTGCTTCCGTAACCAAAAGCAATGTCATCGGTGGGACCGGCAGCATGTATTTGAAGCAGGGAGCCTTGTATCCCAAATCCGTAATGGTTTCCGGCGCCGCCAAACAATGAAATTTTATCGCCAACGGTAGCAGGAAAATGCAATGGATGGGCTGGAATAAAGTTACCTAAACCAGTGTTTCCTGTATCAGAAATCACCATTCGCGTAGTATTGCTGTTGTTCCTGAACAACATTCCGTTGGTATTGTACACGATAGCGCCGTCGGTGGCAGTGGTTCCTCTACCGAATAGAATACCTGATTCGCCATTGGCCAGTAAATTCAAATAGGCTGTAGTGTCATTTTCCAGTGTGAGCTGGGCGTCGGTGTTTGGGGTCATTCCGGATGCATGGTCCTTTACATGCAGTTTTGACAGCGGATTGTTGGAGCCTATGCCTACATTGCCGTTCCCTTTGAACCGAACAGTTTCTGTCATGGACGTACTGTTTCCGAAACCAAAAGCAATAGCATCACCAGTGCCGCTGCCATAAATTTGAAGCAAATAGTCCTGAATCCCGATACCATAATTTGCCGATGCATCACCCCAAAAAGAGATTTTATCGCCCGTTTGAAACGCGAATTGTAAAGGCACCGTTGGATTAGAATTGCCTATGCCGACTTTTCCATCACCGGTAAACCTAACATTTTCGGTGAATGCACCGCTGCTACCGTAACCCAAAGCGATGTCGCTATAGTCAAAATCCGAGTGGATTTGCAGCAAATTGGATTGCATTCCCAAACCATAATGGTTGGCACCGCTGCCCCAAAGCGAAACCTTGTCACCCAGCGATGACGCAAACTGTAGTGGTACTGTAGGCGTAATGGTACCAATCCCCACGTTACCGGTATCAGAGATTGTCATCCGGTCTATGTTGCCGTTGGTCCTGAACATCATATACCTTGAATTGCCAATCGGGCTGTAGACAATGGCGCCATCAGTAGATACGCCGTTCGATCCAAATAACACACCCGACTCATCGCCAGACAGCAGATGAAAATAGTTGTAGGTGTTGTTTTCTATGGTTGATAAGGCGTATGGGTTGGGCGTTAATCCAGAGGAGTTTGTTTTCACATGCAACTTGGTAAGCGGATTGCTCAGCCCAATACCTACATTGCCGCTGCCTTTGAACCGCACGTTCTCTGTAAAAGCTGCGCTGGAGCCATATCCAAAAGCAATATCATCAGTGATTCCTGCCGAATGCATCTGCAACAATGCCGACTGAACGCCAAAACCATAGTGTGCGGCACCGTTGCCAAAAACAGAGATCTTATCGCCAAGCGTTGCAGGAAAATGCAAAGGGTAAACCGGAACAAAATTTCCCAAAGCGATGTTTCCGGCATCTGATATAATCATTTTATTCGAGTTTCCGTTGGTTCTGAAACTAAGGCTTCGTGGCAAACCAGCTCCATAAACAATACCACCATCTGTAGAAACACCATTACTTCCGAATAAAACCCCAGACTCGTCGCCTGAGAGCAGGTGAAAGTAAGTCCCGCTATTATTTTCTAGAGTAGCTAAAGCAGATGGGTTCGGAGTCATACCGGAAGCATTTGTTTTTACATGCAATTTTGAAAGTGGATTGGTTTCACCGATTCCCACTTTTCCGGTTCGGTACACATCATCGGTTATGATGGTTGGCGAACTCGTTGTTCCTACTTTATACCAATCTTTATCACCTTTTCCAGAAGACAAAACTCCAATCCAACTCGTGGTAAGGTTGTCCCAATAGTAAAATCCGGGCAAGTTGCTGCCTGAGGTTGTGGTCAAATAAACCATCATGCCCTGCTGGGCTGCGGTTGGGCTGGCCGCCGGAAACGCGTCAACCCTAGGAATCAACAGGCCGTCATTATTGGCCGGAGTTGCCATATTACTGGCACAACTTAACGAGCGTTTGGGTAATAAGGCAGATTTGGCCATTGTCTTTCGCAACATGGCGGTGGTTTATACCAGCTTGGGTCAACCGCAAAAGGCTTTGGCGCAGTACCAAAAGGCCAATCGGATCAGTCAGGAAATCAACAACAGGTCGCTTCAGGCACGTATCTTGTCTGATATCGCCTTAGTGTATTACAACCTCAAAGATTATGATCGAGCCATTGAGAATTCGCAATTGTCATTAAAGGCGCAAAATGCACAGGTACCCGACAAACAAACCATTGCCTTTATTCACGGGGTTTTGGGCGATGCCTATTTGGGAAAAGTAAAATCGAGCCCGGCACACAAAAAGTTACTGGATAGCGCAATCTTTAACCTGCATCGGGCAATAACGTTACACAAGCAGCTCAATAGCAGTAGGGATTTGGCCTACGATTTCTCGAGCCTTACAGAAGTTTACAAATTGAGCGGAGACTACAAGAGCGCCTTGTCTGCTTACGAAACCGCGATGGTTTATGAAGATTCGGTGTACAATTTTGACAACAAAGAAACCATCAAGAACCTCGAAGACAAAAGAGCCATTGAGCGCCGCGACCGCGAAATCAAGATCAATAAACTCAAGCTCGAAGCCAGAGAAAGACAAAAATGGTTCCTTGTTTTGGGTTTGGGATTGTTGGGCGTCATAGGGGTCCTGTTATTTTACCAAAGCAGCAACCGACGCAAACTCAACAATAAATTATCGGCGCTAAATGAAAGTCTTGCCAAAACCAATATAGAACTGGATCAGGCCAACAAAATCAAAGCGCGGTTTTTTAGCATCCTCAACCATGATTTGCGCAGTCCGGTTTACAATTTGATCCATTTTTTACATCTCAAGAAAGAAAGTCCCGAGCTGCACGACGATCAGACCAAAGCCGCGATTGAAACCAAAACCATGGTATCGGCCGAAAATTTGTTGGTTTCTATGGAAGACCTGCTGCTTTGGAGCAAAAGCCAAATGGAAAATTTTAGCCCACAACCCGAAACGATTGAAATAGCGCAAATTTTCAACGACACCCAAAAACATTTTGAGAGCGAAGAACGGGTGGCGATTGCATTTGAAAACCCAGAACAGATTCAATTGTACACCGACGAGAATTACCTCAAAACCATCATTAGGAACCTTACAGGCAACGCCATCAAAGCGCTTGAACAAACAAACGAACCCGCCATTGTTTGGAGAGCCTGGCGCGAAAGCCAACAAATCTTCCTTGAGATTACCGACAACGGACCGGGCGGAGACGATGAGCAATTCAAAGCCCTATACGACGATCGGGAAGTCGTGGGTATCGGGACCGGTTTGGGCCTGCACCTGATTCGCGACCTTTCTAAAGCGATTGATTGTGAGATCAAAGTGCATTCGGTGCTGGGAAGCGGAACCACATTTGTCTTAGCATTCGCGAACTCCAAATAACGGGATTGGTTATTTATCTCCCTTTAAAAACCGGCCGCTCTTGTCAAATTCTAAATCGATTTTATTGGTGAGATCTACATCCACATCTTTGTGCCCGTAATCGATGTGCGTGATTTTCTCGTTTGGGTAATTTGTATTGACATAGTCTACGATGACTGCCGAAATGTAAGCGGTTGGGATGGGTTTGCCTTTCCCATCTACTTCGCGCCACGCACCGTCTTTCCAGAACTCGATTTCGGTGCCGTCTTTGAGGATGACTTCGTAGCCTTTTTCGCCGTGTTCGGCGTCTTTCTTGGCTTTCTCGATGGGGATGCCTTTGAAGTGTTTGTCAAGGAAAGCCGTTGCGCCTTGTGGCAATTCGCTTGGGTCGATTTTTTTTTGTGCGGCGGCCGATACTGCTACAACCAGCAATAAGATAGCCAGGATGTTTTTGGTTTTCATAATCGTGAATTTTAGTTGTGTCTTTTAAATTTAGCACAACATTGGCCGGATAGCAACCCATTTAGCATAGTTTTAATAGGTTTAGGGTGCAAGGTGCAAGGCACAGGTAGAAAAGCGGACGGCTAGCTGGTTCAAAACCTGTATCCTGCCGCTTGAACCCTGTATCCTGCCGCCTGAACGCTGTGCCCTAATTGACTGACAATTAACACCCGAGGCAACAGGCCGAATGGAGCGAGCGATATAAAAAACGACGTTTCTGTTTTTTGAAACCGATTATTGTGTGTAAATTTGCGGGCTCAATTGGAGTAGGTTGCCCGCGTTAAGGATGGGAGCAAGTACCGCGTACTGCGAACAGCCTGGCCCGAAGGGAAACGCCCAAAAAAACATGGAAAGAAAAAAAGTAGCTTTTTACACGCTTGGTTGCAAACTGAATTTTTCGGAGACCTCGACCATTGCCCGCAGCTTTAAGGACGAAGGTTTTGATCGCGTGGATTTTGAGGAAGTGGCCGATATTTACGTGATCAACACTTGCTCGGTGACCGAAAATGCCGATAAGCAGTTCAAGCAATATGTGAAGAAGGCGATGAAACGCAACGACAAGGCGTTTGTCGCTGCTGTTGGATGTTACGCGCAATTGAAACCCGAAGAATTGGCGGCAGTTGACGGCGTGGATTTGGTTTTGGGCGCGACCGAAAAATTCAAGATTACCGATTACATCAACGATTTGTCTAAAAATGACATGGGCGAGGTGCATTCGTGCGAGATTGCCGAGGCCGATTTTTACGTTGGCAGTTATTCTATTGGCGACAGAACGCGCGCTTTTTTGAAAGTTCAGGACGGTTGCGATTACAAATGTACCTATTGCACGATTCCACTCGCGCGTGGGATTTCCCGAAGCGATGCTCTAGAGAATGTACTCAAGAATGCAAAGGAAATCTCCCAGCAGAATATTAAGGAAATTGTGTTGACCGGCGTGAATATTGGCGATTATGGGAAAGGCGAATTTGGCAATAAAAAACACGAACATACTTTTCTGGAACTCGTTCAGGCTTTGGATGCGGTAGAAGGCATTGAGCGTTTGCGGATTTCATCAATTGAGCCCAATTTACTCAGGAATGAAACGATAGAATTTGTGTCGAAAAGCCGCACCTTTGTACCGCATTTTCATATCCCGTTGCAATCGGGCAGCAATGAAATCCTTAAGAAAATGAAGCGCCGTTATTTGCGCGAAGTCTATACTGAAAGGGTTTCAAAAATCCGCGAGGTCATGCCGCATGCCTGTATTGGCGTGGATGTGATTGTGGGTTTTCCGGGTGAAACCGACGAGCATTTCCTTGAAACCTATCACTTTTTAAACGACCTTGACATTTCGTATTTGCACGTTTTTACGTATTCGGAGCGCGACAATACAGAAGCGGCCGCTTTTGACGGGATTGTTCCGGGCAATGTGCGCGCCAAACGCAGTAAGATGTTGCGCGGCTTGTCGGTCAAGAAGCGCCGTGCTTTCTATGAGAGCCAATTGGGCACCAACCGCACGGTTTTATTTGAAGGCGAGAACAAGGAAGGATACATTCACGGATTTACCGAGAATTATGTGAAAGTAAAAACGCCCTGGAATCCTGAACTCGTGAATACTTTACACGAAATCAATCTTACGAAAATCGATGAGGACGGTAGTGTGCGGATGGAATTTACTTCGTCAGTTCGCCTTACAGGCTCGGGTTTAGGCGTTACGGTTTAAGATATAACACAAATTCCACGGATTTTTACGAATTGCTAATTATAGATTCGTGAAAATTCGTGGAATTCGTGTTTCTGGTGCTTTCTTACAATTTAATTCCCGGCGGAAGCAAATCCTTGTAAGTTGGGTGTTTCCTGAAAAACGTTGCGATTTTAGGCAAGATGGGCATCACTTTGAGTTTGCGCTCGTAGGCGATGTCCATGATGTGTTTTAATAGGTCGTTGATGAATTCTTCGTTGTCAAAACCTTCTGGGACATTGATTTTGGTTAAGAAAATCTTTTTTTCCTGAAATGAATATTCTATTGAAACCATGCCTTGTAGCGATGTGGTTTCGAATTGCCGTGCAAAAGTATTGTCCTTGATTTCCATTGTAGTCGTTGCTTCCATAATTTGCATGCTTGTTTAAATAAAAAGCCTGTTGCAAAGGTACTTTTTTATGGGCGCATAGTCAAGTGATTGCCAATCAAATAATGGTAATTTTATAATAACTTTCGCACGGATTAAAGTCTAAAAGGCTAATTTTAGCAAAATTTCGACAGATCTCATGAGTAAGATTCCGGTTTATTTTATGCCAGGTTTGGCGGCCAGTCCGGCGATTTTTGAACGCATACAGTTGCCACCCGACACTTTTGAGATGCATTTCCTGGAATGGGAAATCCCCAAAAGAAGAGAAAGTTTGGCCAGTTACGCAGAAAGATTGGCGCAGCAAGTTCCGCAGCACGGCGCGGTTCTCATTGGCGTTTCATTTGGAGGCGTGATGGTTCAGGAGATGGCACGGTTTCTCCACTTGCGAAAGCTCATTATCATTTCAAGCGTCAAATCCAATAAGGAATTGCCGCGGCGCATGAAAGTGACCAAATTGACCAAAGCCTACAAGTTGATTCCGGTGAGCCTGATCCACCATATTGAATTGCTCAACAAGTTCTCTTTTGGAGGCGGTGTGATCCAAAAGCGGTTGCGTTTGTATGAGAAGTTTCTTTCGGTTCGCGACAAAGATTATCTGGAATGGGCGATAGAACAGGTGGTTTGCTGGGACAGGGAAACTGTAGATCCCAATGTAATCCACATCCACGGGGATGCCGACGAGGTTTTTCCTGTAAAGAACATTCGTGACTGCATCAAAATCCACGGAGGGACACACATTATGATCTTGAACAAATACAAATGGCTCAATGAAAATCTGCCTAAAATAATTTTGGGATAGACCGCCCGATTTTGTAGGTTTACGATATCACTAAATCTGAACATGACCATGAACTGGATAAAAAAACTAAGCCTCACTGTTGCAGTCGTTTTCGTGAGCGGAATTCTGATGTACGGCACCAGCTATACGTCCAAGCCCCACAAAAAAGAGGCGGGCGAAATGCATTTTAGTTTGCCTGACAGCATCGATTTCGCTGGGGAACGCACACCGCTTCACATCTCTGATGTCAAAGAACGCCTCGACCGCGAGTTACTCGTCAATGCCAACCTCGACGCCACAACCTTGTTGGTGATCAAACGCGCCAATCGCGCCTTTCCAACCATAGAACCCATCCTGAAAAAGTACGGCGTGCCCGACGATTTCAAATACCTCGCTGTCATTGAAAGTAACCTGGTCAACGCCGTTTCGCCCGCCGGTGCCAGAGGAATCTGGCAGTTTATGCCCGAAACTGCGCGCGAACGCGGTATGGAAGTCAACGACATGGTCGATGAGCGTTACCATTTGGAAAAGGCCACCGAAGCGGCTTGTAAATATTTCCTCGATGCCAAGGCCAGGTTTGCGAGTTGGACACTCGCTGCTGCTTCCTACAACGGAGGCATGAGCGGTGTGAACAGGCAAATAGAAATGCAAAAAGTCACCGATTACTACGATTTGTTGCTTACCGAGGAAACCTCACGGTATGTGTTTAGGATCCTTGCGCTCAAAGAAATCATGAAAAACCCTGAAAAGTATGGCTTTGCGATCGGGCAGCAAGATTTGTACGCGCAGTTGCCTACAAAGAAAATATCGGTAGACAGTTCTATTACCGATTTGGCTTCATTTGCTAAATCTCAAGGAATCAATTACAAGATCCTAAAAATCCACAATCCGTGGTTGAGGGACAAAAAGCTGCTCAACGCTTCGCGTAAAGTCTATGCGATAGAAATTCCGTTAAGCGGATATTGAAAAGCGAGTTAATTGAGAAAATAAACACAGATTCCACAAATTCCACAGATTATAAATTTTAATCTGTGGAATTTGTGGAATCTGTGTTTTAATTTACTCGTTGTTCGCGATTTGTTCCTTATTCAAGTCTTTCTTTTCAAGGAAACTCACGAGCCGTTCGTTGAATACGTTGTAGTTGATTTCCATTGCTTTTTTGACTGAAATTCTTCCGGGAGGAATCGCAATTCCGCCTCTTTTGATGTCCACCACTTGTAGGTCGCTATTGAGAAAATAGGAAGTCGGGAATCCGAGGGTATGTTTTAAAGTGGCCACGACTGTCGCGTCATTCCGGTACGATTCGTTGGCGTAACACACTTTTATTTTGTGGCTGAATTGCCTCGAGATTTTCAATACGTCGCTGCGCATGTCCCAGAAAACTACTATGAATTGCATGTCATCGTCATATTTTCGGGCGAGTTTGTTGAGTGCCGGGATTTCGCCTTTGTTCATCACGCACCACGAAGCATAGGTGATGATGAAAACCGGTTTCTTTATTTTTTCGAGTTTCACTTTCCGGCTGTTGATGCATTTGAAAGAGTAATTGTCAAAACGCGATCCTACCAAATGATTCTGTACCAACGAATCGAATAGGGCATTTCCCTTGGCAATATCGCCCGAATCAAAAGCCAGATCGGTTTGGGAGTTGTATTTTTTGATGTTTTTTTTGATGGCATCCGCAAACGAGATGGTGCTGTCTTGGGCCAGAGAAGGAAATACAATAAAATTGATCAGAAGGAGTAAAAATAGTCTCATATCCGTTAATTTATTGATTATACACAACGAAATTAACAAAATATAAAAACACAAACTTGCATTTTGTCTCAAAAAGGTTACAAAAAAAGCCATTTCGAGTGAAATGGCTTTAGTTATAGGTGAAAAATCTTACATCTTTTTCATCTGTTCTTTCATCATTGTGATTTGGTCCTTGAGCATGCCTTGCTTGTCAAGCTTTTTGGCTTCATTGAGTAAAGCGGTTGCCTCGAGCTTTCTTCGTCTGGTGAGCGCCACACCGGCAAGGTTGAGTTTGGCAACGGCCATGTCCATGTCCATGTTTAATCCAAGCTCTACTGCTTTTTTAAAATATTTCTCGGCCTGGATCAGGTTGGTCTGCGAATGCATGATCCCGTGCAAGTAGTTAAAATAACCCTGCTGCTTCCTGATCAAAGCCGTTTCGGGGTTTTTGATATAGGCCAGCCATTTTTGCGCACCCGGAAAATCCTGTTTGCGCAATTTTAAAAACGCGAGCAGAATGAATTCATTTCTGTAATAAAGGAAAATCGGGATAGCCGACAACAAGATGAAGAAAATCCCTGTACCTACATAGCCATCTACGATTTGATAAACACCATAAATGACAATGAGTGCGGCGAGGATTAGTTTGATATTTCTGTGGAACATAGTGTTTGTTTTTTTGTGGCGCAAAGTTATTGTTTCTTGTTTTGTTTCACAAGGTTATTTTGTTTTTGTGAAGCTAATCCCGCTGTGCGTTGCAATCTTTTTGTTTTTAAAGAAAAAACAAAAAGGATTTCCACTGCCATCGGGGCTATCGCTGCCGCGAGGGCCTTCTTTTGTCTGGCAACAAAAGAAGCAAAAATGCCTAGCGACCAAATCACAATCTTGAAAACTACCTCAGAACGGCCACCACGCCTGCTGGCTCCTTCTCTAAAACAGTTCACAGAACTGTTTCTTTACGCTTGGCCCTGGGCTAAGCCGCTCGCCTAAAAAGGCTCGACTCTCACGCCCTCCGATGCCGCTTTTCTTCGTTGTTTTGCTTCGCCAGTTCGGCCTGCGGCCTCGGGTCTACGATTTTAATTTGACGTCGCACCAAGTAGGAAGTGTTTATTTTATTTTTCGCTGGCTGGCGCTGCACGAAAAATCCTCCTAAGAAAGTTCTCTAATCAAAGTATGAATCATCCGGTTTAGCGTTTTCGGCGCAGCGAGCAAGCCGAAAATCAATAGACACTTCCTGACTGGCGCGGCAGTCATAAGATTTGCGTTAAGAAAATAAAGCGCATTAGCGTTAAGAAGCAAATTCTGTTTGAGCGCAGCGAGTTTATTTGCTTTAGCTAATGCGCTTTATTTTTAGCAAATCTTATGTGCCGACCGCCTTTTTGCTACTTTTGCGGCGAGGCAAAAGTAGGCTCTCGCGGCAGCGATAGCCCCGATTGCAGCGGATATCCTTTTGCGCGAAGAATGAGCGCAAAAGATAGCAGCGGAAAGCGGGAAGCAGCTCCAAAAAAAATATTTCCTAAACCACTTGCCAACAAAAAAAACATTCCTATATTTGCACTCGGTTTTACAAAACCCCAAGCACAGATTTCAATTAAGATTTTAAAGACATAAAGCAA
>Ga0209097_10000646_pt1 | contig 32620 bp, 27 predicted proteins | sample AD_UKC052_MetaG_FD_184419 | JGI IMG/M metagenome (GOLD analysis project Ga0209097, IMG submission 184419) | Active sludge microbial communities of municipal wastewater-treating anaerobic digesters from USA - AD_UKC052_MetaG (SPAdes) (version 2) | ecosystem: Engineered > Bioreactor > Anaerobic >... | reverse complement strand
TGACGGGCACGGATGCCCGTACGTTCGGCGATCCATTCATCAGAGGTATCGATCCCCCGCGCCACCAGATCGTCATTGGTCACAGGATCACCGGGGAGGAAGCTCCCGGTCCCGGCCACTCGTGCAAAGATCATGCGGCAGACCTTTCTCGTTCCATGCGCTCGCTGATACGCTCGATGAGTCGATTGCGGGCCGCCTCGGCCGCCCGCCAGATGGCCTGCTCAAAGGCAAAGGAATCGGCCGCGCCGTGGCTCTTGACCACCACGCCACGCAAGCCGAGCAGCGCCGCACCGTTGTAGCGCCGGGAATCAAGCTTATGCTTGAACCCCTTCAAGGCGGACATGGCGAAGACCGCTGCCAACTTGGTCAGCCAGTTGCGGGAAAACTGCTCGCGCAGGAAGGTCGCCATCATCTGAGCCAGCCCTTCCGAAGTCTTCAGGGCAACATTGCCGACAAATCCGTCGCATACGACCACATCGACCGTACCCTTGTAGATGTCGTTGCCCTCCACATTGCCGTAGAAGTTAAGACCACTCTTGCGCAACAACTCACCCGCCTGCTTGACGGTTTCGTTGCCCTTGATCTCTTCCTCACCGATGTTGAGCAGGCCGACACTGGGACGTTCATTGTGCTCCACCGCAGCCACCAGCATGGCACCCATGATACCGAACTGAAGCAGATGCTCCGGAGAGCAATCCACATTGGCCCCGAGATCAAGCACGTGGGTCTGACCACGCAGAGTCGGCAGCGTACTGCAGATCGCAGGACGATCAATGCCGGGCAGGGTCTTGAGCACAAACCGGGAAATCGCCATCAGCGCCCCGGTGTTGCCGGCAGACACCGCAGCCTGGGCCTCGCCGGACTTGACGAGATCCACGGCCACCCGCATCGAAGAATCCTTCTTGTTACGCATGGCCAGGGCGGGCGCTTCGTCCATGCCCACCACTTCGGAGGCACGCTGGATGCGCAAGCGCTCGCCAAACTCGGCCAGGGCCGTCCCCAGGTGCGGCTCGATGGCCTCGGCGCGCCCGACCAGCACGATCCGGGTATCGCGATCGACCCGCATGAAATGCAGGGCGGCGGGGACGGTCACCGAGGGGCCGTGATCGCCCCCCATACAGTCAATCGACAGGGTGACAGTCATTCGGCGCAGTGATATGGATACATGTATAAAAACGGCGCGAGCGCCCGAGGGCGCCGCGCCGCTTCCAGACCGGGGGGATTACTCGCCCTTGGCCTTGGCAACCTTCTTGCCACGATAGACGCCGGAGGGCGACACGTGGTGGCGCAGATGCACTTCACCGGTGGTCGGCTCGACGGCCAGCGGGGGCGCCACGAGGAAATCGTGGGAACGATGCATACCGCGCTTGGACGGGGACTTCTTGTTCTGTTGGACAGCCATGAAACACTCCTTGAGGAATACTTAAACCTTGCCGCGCAACTGGCGCAGAACGGCGAAGGGCGAAATCTCTTCATCAACGCCGGTTTTCACCGGCGGCTCGCAATCATCGTGACGCGGAACCAGGGGCAGGGACAACAACAACTCATCCTCCACCAGGGCAAGCAGATCAGTCAGCGGCTCCACCTCCAGGGCGTCCACTTCATCATTCTCCAGTTCATCGTCCGGCAATGCATCACCGACACGCAGCAAGAGAAGACGGTTGCTGACTTCACACGGCCACACCAGAGCCTCAAGACAGCGCTGGCACTGCAAGACCAGATCTGCTCGGGCCAGCAATTCGACGTAGAGCTTTCCTTCGTCGTCCCGCTCACCCTGAAACTCGAATTCCACCGAACCCACCGGCTCCAGCAAGGACTCGACCAGACGGCCGAGACGCTCCACCGGCACCGTGCCCTGCACGCGACGTCCGTCTTTGGCTAGCGCCCGCAGGTCAATCACGAAGCTTTCTTGCGACATAAGCGCGGCATGATATTATTTTCGGCTGCCTGTGTCAAAACTCTGCTAAGCCTCCGCTCACCACGCCGACGCCCCGAGCCCGTTCATGAAACTCGTCCTCGCCTCCACCTCGGCCTATCGCCGGGAACTGCTCACGCGCTTTGGCCTGCCCTTCGAGATCGCCCGCCCCGACATTGACGAATCCCCGCAGCCCGACGAAGCGCCCCGCGCCACCGCCGAACGCCTGGCCATCGAAAAGGCCAAGGCTGTCGCGGAGCAGTTCAGCGACGCGCTGATCATCGGCAGCGACCAGGTGGCCAGCATGGGCAGCCAGCGCTTCGGCAAGCCCGGCACGGTGGATCGGGCTGTGGCGCAACTGCGCTCCATGAGCGGGCAGACCGTGATCTTTGACACCGCACTGGCCTTGATCAACACTCGCAGCGGCCGCATTCAGGTAGACGTTATCCCCACCGAAGTCCGCTTCCGCGCCCTCTCCGATGACGAGATCGTCCGCTACGTGGAGCGCGAACGGCCCCTCGACTGCGCGGGCAGCGCGAAATCCGAAGGGCTCGGCATCACCCTGCTCGACGCCCTGCGCGGAGACGACCCCAATGCACTCATCGGCCTGCCCCTGATTGCCCTGGCGCGCATGCTGCGCAACGAAGGCCTGGCTCTGCCCTGACGATGCGCAAAGGCACGCTTTACCTGATCCCCGTCAGCCTCGGCCCCAGCCCCAGCAGCCTGACGACCCCGACCGACGTTGCAAGCCGGGCGCGCAGCCTGAATTACTTTGTCGTCGAAAACGCCAAGACCGCCCGCGCCGAACTGAAGCGGCTGGAACACCCCGCGCCGCTGCGCGACCTGGATATCCGCGAACTGCCCGAAAAACCTGGCGCTTCCGATCTGGACGGACTGCTTGCCCCCCTGCTTGCCGGCCTCGATGCCGGGCTGATGTCGGAAGCCGGCTGCCCGGCAGTCGCCGACCCGGGCGCCCTCCTCGTCCGCCGCGCCCACGAGAAGGGCATCGCCGTCGTCCCGCTGGTTGGTCCCTCCTCCCTGCTGCTGGCCCTGATGGCCTCGGGGCTCAACGGACAGAGCTTTGCCTTTCACGGCTACCTTCCGGTCGATGAAGAGGCGCGCAACAAACGCATTCGCGAACTGGAAGCGGAGTCGGCACGCCATTCCCGCACCCAGCTATTCATCGAAACACCCTATCGCAACGAACGCATGTTCGAAGCCCTGCGCAGCACCTGCCGACCCGACACCCGCCTGTGTGTGGCCCGAGACCTGACCCTGGAGAGCGAATCGATCTCCACGCGCACCATCGCCGACTGGAAGCAGGTCTCCCCCCCCGACCTGGCCCGACGCCCCACGGTATTCCTGATCCTCGCCACCTGACCCAGGCCAACCGGCGGATCCCGGGCTCACTCGATCAGATAGACCCCGCCATCCCGCTCCTCGACCCGCAGCGGCACCAGGCGTGCACCGCGACATGGCCCCGAAACGCAATGACCCGTCTCCGGCTCGTACATGGCGCCGTGGGTCGCGCAGATCACGTAGAGGCGCGAATCATCGAAGAACTTGCCGGGCAGCCAGTCCAGCTCCACCGGCACATGGGCACAACGGTTGAGGTAGGCATGGACCCGCCCTTGAAAGCGCACCAGAAAGGCGGGCTCCTCGCCCGTCACACGCGTCACGGTGAAGCGCACGCCATCCTCCCCCTCGCGCACATCGGCCGACTTGCAGATCACGCATGCGCCTCCAGCCAGGCACGCAGCTCCGCAGGGGTATGGACACACGCCAACGGCGCCTCAGCCAGCAACTGCTCGACCGGATGGGCACCGAAGCTGACGGCCAATCCAGCCACGCCCGCGTTCCTGGCCATCTGCAGATCGTGGGTGGTGTCACCAATCATCAGGCTGGCGCCCCTCGCCACGCCCAATTCATCCATCAACTCTTCGAGCATGGCCGGATGGGGTTTGGAGAAACACTCGTCGGCACAACGGGTGGCATGGAAGAAGCGCCCCAAGCCCGAAAACCCAAGGGCACGCGCCAACCCCTTGCGACTCTTGCCAGTCGCCACCGCCAGACTGTAGCCCTGCCCATGGAGCGATTCGATCAGCGCATGGGTGCCTTCAAAAAGCTCGAGCTCATGATCACCTGACAGGTAATGATGGCGATACCGCTCCACCATCGCCGGATAATCCTTCTCGGCCAGCTCCGGGACCGCATGCCGCAGGGCATCCACCAGGCCCAGCCCAATGACGTGCCGCGCCCGCGCATCCGGCGGCACCGGGAGCCCGAGGTCGGCACTGGCCGCCTGGATGGCGCGGACGATGGCCGCTGCCGAATCCATCAGCGTGCCATCCCAGTCGAACACGATCAGTTCGAAACGCTTAGCCATGCTCCCTCTCCCGGGTCTGCTCGACAAAGGCCACGAAGCCCTCCAGTTCGGCCGGCAGGGGCGCGGAGAGTTCAATCGTCTGATCGGTCAGCGGATGCCGGAATGCCAGCTTCGCGGCATGCAGGAACATCCGCTTGAGCCCTTCCTTTTCAAGCTGCTTGTTCAACGCAAAATCGCCGTACTTGTCATCGCCACACAGGGGAAACCCGAGATGGCTGAGATGGACACGGATCTGGTGGGTCCTGCCGGTCTTCAGCTCCACCTCCACGAGGCTGTAGCCGCTCCAGCGCTTCACCAGGCGAACGATGCTGTGGGCGGGCTTGCCCTCCGGATTCACGCTGACGCGGCGTTCGCCGTTCTCCAGCAGGTATTTGTGCAGGGCCAGCCTGACGTGCTGTTGCGGATTGAGCCAGCGCCCCGCCACCAGGGTCAGGTAGCGCTTCTGTACCTTGCCTTCGCGCATCATGTCGTGGAGCACGGTGAGGGCACTGCGCTTCTTGGCGACAATCAACAAGCCCGAGGTCTCCCGGTCGAGTCGATGCACCAGTTCCAGGAATTTCGCCTCCGGACGCTGACGGCGCAACTGCTCGATGACGCCGAAGCTGACGCCACTGCCCCCATGCACGGCCAGACCTGCAGGTTTGTCGAGAACCAGCAGGGCCTCATCCTCGAAGACGATGTCGAAGGCCTTGCCCACCGGCACCGGAGCCACCGCGCCCTTGTCTGCGAGGCGGATGGGCGGGATGCGCAGCTCGTCACCCTCCTGCAGGCGGTAGGTCTGATCGACACGCCGACTATTCACCCGCACCTCACCACTGCGCAGGATGCGATAGATGTGGCTCTTGGGCACCCCCTTGCAGATCCGCACCAGGAAGTTGTCGATGCGTTGCCCCGCACTGCCTTCATCCACGCGGGTATGGCTTACTGCGGGAGCTTTACTCAAGGCCATCTTTTTGAAATATACTAATTAACGGTTTTTTCGGTCCTGATGCGTCGCGCTCACCTGTAGCTGTGTTGTCAGATTTCAACACCGGTCCGCGTCGTCCCAGAGCGACTCAACGCCTGGCTATCCAGCGCCATCACCGCTCCCGAGAAAATCACAGGAAGGTCCATCGCCAGACAAAAAAGAGGGCGATGGTACTGTATTCGACAATAAACTAGTAGCAATTGCGCGCAGGCGCACACGCAGATTGACGGCCCTGAAACCGGGAGCCGCGAAGCACACCAGGCAAGCAGGCCCGAGGTCGCAACGAGAGACGCCGTCGTACCCGTGAGTACGCCCCGTCCCGGAATGGCGAGACCAGGCGACGCAGCCGGCACTTCGCAGCCCCCTAGCGTATATCGCGGTTCAGGGTGCAAAAGACGAATCCCGCCACCCACTTTAGTTTGTTTCCCCCCGATGAAGGATAGTCGCGAAAACGCCAAACTAAGTCACCGCAGTTAAGCGGGTGGCGCGCTTCGTCCTGCCCGTGTGCCGCGCGGGAGAAGAAGACGAATGAAGCGCATGCTCTTCAACGCGACGCAGGCCGAGGAACTCCGCGTTGCCATTGTCGACGGTCAGAAGCTGATTGACCTCGACATTGAATCGGCCGCAAAGGAACAACGCAAAAGCAACATCTACAAAGCCGTCATTACGCGCATTGAGCCCAGCCTCGAAGCCGCGTTTGTCGACTATGGCGCCGAGCGCCACGGCTTCCTGCCGTTCAAGGAAATCTCCCGCTCCTACTTTCAGCCTGGCGTGGAAGCCAGCCGTGCCTCCATCAAGGAAGCCCTCAAGGAAGGCCAGGAGCTGATCGTCCAGGTCGAGAAGGACGAACGGGGTAACAAGGGCGCAGCCCTTACCACCTTCGTTTCCCTGGCCGGCCGTTACCTGGTGCTGATGCCCAACAACCCCCGCGGCGGCGGTGTATCCCGTCGCGTCGAGGGTGACGAGCGCGCCGAACTGCGTGACGTCATGGACCAGCTCGAAGTGCCCGGCGGGATGAGCCTGATCGCCCGTACCGCCGCCATCGGCCGCAACGCCGAAGAGCTGCAATGGGACTTGAACTACCTCCTGCAACTGTGGCGCGCCATTGACGGTGCCGCCCAGTCCCAGGACGGCGCCTTCCTGATCTACCAGGAAGGCAGCCTGGTCATCCGCGCCATCCGCGACTACTTCCAGCCCGACATCGGCGAGATTCTGATCGACACCGACGACGTGTACGAGCAGGCCCGCCAGTTCATGGCCCACGTGATGCCGCAGAACGTTAACCGCGTGAAGCGCTACCACGACGACGTGCCGTTGTTCTCGCGTTTCCAGATCGAGCATCAGATCGAGTCCGCCTACTCGCGCCAGGTCAGCCTGCCCTCCGGCGGCGCCATCGTGATCGACCACACCGAGGCCCTGGTCTCCGTGGACGTGAACTCCGGTCGTGCCACCCGTGGTGCCGACATCGAGGAAACCGCCTTCAAGACCAACTGCGAAGCCGCCGACGAGGTGGCCCGCCAGCTGCGCCTGCGCGACCTGGGCGGCCTGATCGTCATCGACTTCATTGACATGGAGTCCCAGAAGAACCAGCGTGAGGTCGAGAACCGCCTGCGTGACGCCCTGCGCTACGACCGCGCCCGCGTCCAGACGGGCAAGATCAGCCGCTTCGGCCTGCTCGAACTGTCCCGCCAACGCCTGCGCCCGGCCCTGGCCGAAACCAGCTATATCCCCTGCCCGCGCTGCAACGGCACCGGCCATATCCGCAGCACCGAATCCTCGGCCCTGCACATCCTGCGCATCCTCGAAGAAGAGGCGATGAAGGACAACACCGGCGCCCTGCACTGCCAGGTCCCGGTGGACGTCGCCACCTTCCTGCTCAACGAGAAGCGCGACGATATCGCCAAGATCGAAGTGCGCCACAAGGTCGGCCTGGTGTTGATCCCCAACCGCCACCTCGAAACGCCCCAGCACGAGATCGTCCGCCTGCGCCACGACCAGCTCAACCAGGAAGACAGCGTCCTGCCGAGCTACCGCATGGCCACCAAGCCGGCCGACGAATCCTACTCCCCGCCCTCGGCCAACACCGATCGCCCGGTGCGCCAGGAAGCCGCAGTCAAGGGCATCACACCGGATCAGCCCGCCCCCATCGTGGAAGCGAAGGCCACGCCGGCCCCCGCGCCCGTGCCGGAAAGCCAGCCCGGCCTGCTGGCACGCATCTTCGCCTTCTTCCGGGGCGAGAAGCAGCCCGAACCCGCCCCGGTCGTCGTCCAGCCGGAAACGCCCCGCCGCGAATCCCGTCCGCGCAACGAACGCGGACGTCGTGAAGGTCGCGAGGGCCGTGAAGGTCGTGGTCGCCGTGACGGCCAGCGTGAAGAGCGCGGCGAACGCAGCGACAACCGTGAAGCCCGGGACAATGGCAATCGCAATGCCTCCGAAGCCCAGACCGAGGCCCGCGAGAAGCCCCAGCGTCAGCGCGGCGAGCGCCAGGAGCGGGAAGGCCGCAACGGCGAGCGCACGGAGCGTGCCGAACGCACTGACAAGGCGGAACGCGGCGAGCGGAGCGAACGCGGCCGTAACCGCAACGCCCAGGCCCCCAAGCCTGCCGAGACCGAAGCCCTCGTGGCCACCGAACAACTGAGCGCCGTTGCGGTCGCTGCTGCCGTCGCCCCCCCGGAGGCGGCGCCTCCCGTCGAAGGCGAAGCGGGCGCCGAACGCAGCCGCCGCAGCCGTCGTGGTCGTCGCGGCGGACGTCGCAATGACGAGGCCGGCAGCAACGAAGCCGCCGCCCAGGGCGAGCTGGAGATGGGCGAGCAGGCTCAGGCCGCAGAAGCCACCGAAACCGCAGCCAGCACGGCTGCCGAGGTGGTCTCTGTCGTCACCGAAGCCGCTGCTCCGGTTCCGGTTCCGGTTCCGGTTCCGGTAGCCGAGACTGCACCGGCGGAAGCACCCGTGCTTGCCGCAGTGGCGGAGCCGGCAGCGAGCGAATCGACAACCGAAGCGGCACCGACTGCAGCCGCACCAACTGTAGCTGTGCCGACTCAGGCGGCTGCCGTCGTCCCGGAAGTCGCCCAGGTGGCCCCCGACCTCGACCTCATTGAGCAGGCCGTCGCCGCCAGCCGTCAGCCCGTCATCGAGCCGGCAGTTGAAGCGCCTGTCACGGCAAGTGTCGTCGAGGAAAGCATTGCGACCCCGGTCGAAGTGGCGCCCCCCACCGTGGAAGTTGTCGAGGCGACGCCGACTGAGCCCGTCGCCGCCGAGGCTCCGGTGGAAGCATCCGCTCCGGCAGCCCATGCCGAGCCCGACGCATCAAGGAGCATCGAGGTCGCCACCAAGGCCGCGTCCGCCCCCATCACACTGCCTGACCTGCAAGCCAGCGGGCTGGTGATGATCGAGACCCGGGCCGAGTCTGTGATCGCTGCCCAGGCAGCGATTCCTGCAGAGCCATCCCAACCCCTCGGCCGTCGCCGCACCCGCAGTGCCGCACCGGTTGTAGAGGAAGCCCTGGTCCAGGTGGAAACCCAGAAGTAAGCAACAGCACGACAAGCAAAAGGCCAGTCCCGTGGGACTGGCCTTTTGCATTGATTCTGCCCCACGAGGGCAGGCCCGATCCATCAGCTCACCGACTGGCGCCTCCGATTCACCTCCGGAAGGATGTCCTCGATCAGCCCCTGCACCGCATCCTCACACAGGTCGAGGACTGCATCGAAACCCGTGGCCCCACCATAGTAGGGATCGGGCACATCATCGCGGCGAAACCGGCGGGCAAAACTCATGAACATCCGCACCTTGTGCTTGCAGCCATCGGGAGCCCGGTCCCGCAGATAGTTGAAATGGTCCCGGTCCATGGCCAATAGCAGGTCAAAATCGGCGTAATCCTTGGGCTGAACCTTGCGCGCCCGCAGCCGCGACAGGTCATAGCCCCGCCTGAGCGCAGCCGTCTGCGCCCGGGGATCCGGTGCCTCCCCAGTGTGGTAGCCCTGGGTGCCGGCTGAATCAACACCAACCACCTCCTCCAGGCCCGACATGGCCAGCCAACGGCGCGCCACGCCCTCAGCCGTGGGTGACCGGCAGATATTGCCGGTGCACACGAACAGTATTTTCATTATGGGTGTCCCTCCTACCGGTAATTTAAGCAGCCGGCGGGCGGAACGTACAAGCTCAAGGACCAATTTCTTCAGATTCTTTCAGTCAGTGACATCGGGTGACGCGGATGCATCATGCCCATCTGCTCCAAACGCCTGCTGACGCAGGCGGAAAAGCCTGTCGCGCGCGGAGGCGGCCTTTTCAAACTCCAGGTTGCGAGCGTGCTCCTGCATTTCCTTCTCGAGCTGACGGATGGTCTTGGCCAGCGCCTTCTCGTCCAGCACCGCGTACTGGGCACGGGCCTCGTCGGCCTTGACGACAGCATCCCCTGAATTTGCATCATAGACACCATCGATGATGTCCTTTATGCGTTTTGTCACGGACTTGGGTGTAATTCCGTTAGCAGCATTGAAGGCTAGCTGCTTTTCGCGACGGCGCTCCGTTTCGCCCATGGCCGCCTTCATCGAATCGGTGATACGGTCGGCATAAAGAATCGCCGTGCCATGCAGATGTCGCGCCGCACGGCCGATGGTCTGAATCAGGGAGCGCTCCGAGCGCAGGAAGCCCTCCTTGTCCGCATCCAGGATGGCCACCAGGGACACCTCCGGAATATCCAGCCCCTCCCGCAAGAGGTTGATACCCACCAGCACATCAAACTCACCCAAACGCAGGTCCCGGATGATTTCCACCCGCTCGACCGTGTCGATATCCGAATGCAGGTAGCGCACCCGGATTCCGTTCTCCGCCAGGTACTCGGTCAAATCCTCGGCCAGGCGCTTGGTCAGCACCGTCACCAGGATCCGTTCCTGGACCGCCAGACGCAGCTTGATCTCGCCCAGCAGATCGTCGACCTGGGTAGTGGCGGGCTTCACGACGATGATCGGATCCACCAGACCGGTAGGGCGTACCACCTGTTCCACCACCTGCCCCTGGTGCGCCTTCTCGTAGGCGGCCGGTGTCGCGGAAACAAACACGGTCTGGGGCAGCAAGCGCTCGAACTCCTCGAACTTGAGCGGCCGGTTATCCAGTGCGGACGGCAACCGGAAGCCATACTCCACCAGATTCTCCTTGCGCGAGCGGTCACCTTTGTACATCGCCCCCACCTGCCCGATGGACACGTGGGACTCGTCGATGAACATCAGCCCGTCCTTGGGCAGGTAGTCGATCAGGGTCGGCGGCGCATCGCCAGGGTTGCGCCCAGACATGTGACGCGAGTAGTTCTCGATGCCCTTGCAGAAGCCCAGCTCGTTGAGCATCTCCAGGTCGAAGCGGGTGCGCTGTTCGATGCGCTGGGCCTCCACCAGCTTGCCGGCCTTCTGGAAGGTCTCGATACGCAGGCGCAACTCATCCTTGATGGCCTCGACGGCACGCAACACCGTCGCCCGGGGTGTGACGTAATGGCTGGACGGATAGACGGTGAAGCGGGCGAGCTTCTGCTTGAGATGACCGGTAAGGGGGTCGAACAGGGTCAGGTGCTCGATCTCGTCGTCGAACATCTCCACCCGCAGGGCGTGCTCCGCACTTTCGGCGGGAAAGATGTCAATCACGTCACCCCGCACGCGAAAAGTGCCGCGCTTGAAATCCACATCGGCGCGGGTGTACTGCATCGCCACCAGACGCTGCACCAGCTCCCGATGGACCACCTTCTCGCCCTCCCGCAGATGCAGGACCATGCTGTGATAGTCGCCCGGATCACCGATACCGTAGATGCACGATACCGAGGCCACGATCACCACGTCGCGTCGCTCCATCAGGATGCACGATACCGAGGCCACGATCACCACGTCGCGTCGCTCCATCAGGCTCTTGGTGGCCGACAGGCGCATCTGCTCAATGTGCTCGTTGATCGCCGAATCCTTCTCGATGAACAGATCGCGGGACGGCACGTAGGCCTCCGGCTGGTAGTAATCGTAGTAGCTGACGAAGTACTCCACCGCGTTCTCCGGAAAGAACTCCCGGAACTCGGAATAGAGCTGCGCGGCCAGGGTCTTGTTATGGGCCAGCACCAGGGCCGGACGCCCGCAGCGGGCAATCACGTTGGCCGCGGCCAGGGTCTTGTTATGGGCCAGCACCAGGGCCGGACGCCCGCAGCGGGCAATCACGTTGGCCATGGTGTAGGTCTTGCCGGAGCCGGTCACGCCCAGCAGGGTCTGGAACATCAGACCATCGTCGATGCCCTCCACCAGCTTGCGGATCGCCTCCGGCTGGTCGCCGCCAGGCTGGAACGGCTGATGGAGCCGGAACGGGCTCCCGTCGAAAAGCACTACGCGCCCGCTGTCGGATTGATCGGCCATGATAAAATTTCGAATTCCAGTCAGTCGGTGAAGTCCGGACCCAGTTTCGGGCAACCCCGCATTATCGCCCAGCGGCAAGCACAAAGCGCCCCGCACCCTTCGCCCCTTTTGGAGACCCCATGAGCTCTTCGATCTTTGCTGCGGTGGAAATGGCCCCCCGCGATCCGATTCTCGGCCTGAATGAAGCCTTCAACGCGGATACCCGCAGCACCAAGGTCAACCTCGGCGTTGGCGTTTACTTCGACGACAACGGCAAGATCCCCCTGCTCGGCGCCGTCAAGACCGCCGAGAAGGCCCGCCTCGAAGCGGCCCCTCCCCGTGGCTACCAACCCATCGAAGGCCCCGTCGCCTACGCCAACGCAGTGCAGAACCTGCTGTTCGGCGCCGACAGCGCCATCATCCGTGACGGCCGCGTCGTCACCGCCCAGGCCCTCGGCGGCACAGGGGCGCTGCGCATCGGCGGCGACCTGATCAAGCGCGTGGTTCCGAACGCCACTGTTTACATCTCCGACCCCTCCTGGGAAAACCACCGCGCCCTGTTCGAGGCTGCCGGCTTCCCGGTGGACACCTACCCCTATTACAACCCGGAAACCCGCGGCGCCAACGCCGAGGCGATGATCGCCAAGCTCAACACCCTGCCCGCCGGTTCGGTGATCGTGCTGCACGCCTGTTGCCACAACCCCACCGGCGCCGACCTCACCGAAGCCCAGTGGGCCGACGTGGTCAAGGCCTGTGCCAACCGTGGCCTGATCCCCTTCCTCGACATGGCCTACCAGGGCTTCGCTGACGGCATCGAACCCGACGCCGTGGCGGTGAACCTGTTCTCGGCCTCCGGTCTGTCCTTCTTCGTGTCCAGCTCCTTCTCCAAGAGCTTCTCGCTGTATGGCGAGCGCGTCGGCGCCCTGTCCATCGTCACCCAAAGCAAGGACGAGTCCGCCCGCGTACTGTCCCAGCTCAAGCGCGTGATCCGCACCAACTATTCCAACCCGCCGATCCACGGTGGCGCGATTGTGGCTGCCGTCCTGTCCACCCCGGCCCTGCGCCAGGAGTGGGAGACCGAGCTGGCCGGCATGCGTGACCGCATCCGCGCCATGCGCACCGGCCTGGTCGAACAGCTGGCAGCCCGCAAGGTGGATCAGGACTTCTCCTTCGTGATCAAGCAGCGGGGCATGTTCTCCTACACCGGCCTCACCACCGCCCAAGTGGAGCGCATGAAGGACGAGTTCGGCATCTACGCCGTCGGCACCGGCCGCATCTGCCTGGCTGCGCTGAACACCAAGAACCTCGACTACGTGGCTGACGCCATTGCAGCCGTGATCAAAGCCTGACCGTCGCTGCGCCGATCTCGGTCGATGGTGTAAAAAATCACGCTTCCAGCCTTGACGCCATCGACCTTCGAAACTAGAATGCGCGCCTCTGTTCCTCGATAGCTCAGTCGGTAGAGCGCCGGACTGTTAATCCGTAGGTCCCTGGTTCGAGCCCAGGTCGAGGAGCCAAAGATCCAAGCAAGAGGCCAACCCTTTCAGGGTTGGCCTCTTGCTTTTTCCTGCTCGTCCGCAAGATCGCCCCGACCGCGATGGCCGCTCACGAAACGACGACCGCACCCGAAGCCGCGGATTCCACCCCCTCCAAGACAAGAGCCCACAGACGAGGGGCAGAACGCGCTTCGGCGGCTTCAAGCCGCAGGGAAAACAATGGCAAGACCTGCGCACCCGCCGCCCGCCATCTTTACGACAGACACAGGACGATCAACTGACCCGGGCCCGCAAGCTTGAGAAGCGACACGGCGCCCCAACCATGTTGACTGAAAGGAGCTCCATGTCTATAATTCTCGACTCAATTCCTCGATAGCTCAGTCGGTAGAGCGCCGGACTGTTAATCCGTAGGTCCCTGGTTCGAGCCCAGGTCGAGGAGCCAAGACAAGCAAAGGGCCAACCCGTAAAGGGCTGGCCCTTTTGTTTTGCGCCTCCCAGCGGCACGCGGCCTGCCTTGCGCGGGCGGCTAGGCTGGGGCATCCTTCTCCGGATTCCCGCACCAAGGAGCGAAGACTCTCCGTGCCCTTCCCTCAGGACCCGCGCTTGCAATGATCCGCTTCCTTCTCGTCTTCATGCTTCTGCTGCCCGTCCTGATGGTGCTGGAGCTCACCGCACCGGCCCAGCAGTGGTTTGTCCTCCCTTGGACATCGCTACTCACCAGGATCACCGCCTTTCTCCTGAGCGCCTTCGACGCCAATGCCATGTCTTACGGCAAGATCCTGTTGGACACACGGAGCGGTATAGGCGTCTCTGTGGAGGCAGGCTGCAACGGCGTCGAAGCCTGCCTCATCCTGCTTGCCGCCATGCTTGCCTATCCGGCACCGTGGAAGCTCAAACTGCTGGGCATACTCGGTGGCAGTGTGGCCGTGCAGGCCGTGAATGTCCTGCGAGTCATCTCCCTGTTTTATCTCGCAAGATGGGACAAGGATTTCTTTGAGTTTGCCCACCTGTATTTGTGGCAGGCCCTGATCATGCTGGACGTGCTGATCGTATGGTTGGTCTGGATCCGTATCGTGGCGCAGCGGACGCTTCCCCCCCCCCCTTCCACACCCTTGGTTGCCGGAGCCTGAGACCATGGAGAAGCACTTCAGCATCATCGGCGGCTTCTTCCTGCGCACCGTGCTTCTGCTCATTCCCATGCTGGCCCTGTGGTACTGGGCGCGCGAATGGGTCGTTGCGCCTCCTGCCTGGCTTGCCGGAAAGGCTTTGCAGTTTCAGTTTCCATCCTGGGTGCTGGGTATCGAAAGAGAAGGCCTTCACCATGTCCTGCTCACAAACCTTAAGGTCGTCACCCCAAACCGTCAGGTCGGCGAACTGACGCCCGAGATACGTGCACTGAGCTATTGCTATGGGTCGGCGCTCCTGCCCGCCTTGCTACTGGGCGGCCAAGCCCGCAAGCTGTGGTGGAAACTGCCCGCGGGCCTGGCCCTTCTGATTCCGTTCCAGGCCTGGAGCATCGCCTTTGCGTGGCTGCTGCAAGTCGCGGTCCAGGCCGGCCCCCAGGTTGCCAGTGAGGCGGGCTTCTCGGCCATGGGCATGAACCTCGTGGCGGCGGGATACCAGTTCGGCTACTTGATCTTTCCCGCCCTGGCCCCGGTGCTGGTCTGGCTGGCCCTCGACCGGAGATTGATGGCAACGGTGCTGCTCGAGGGCAGCCTGTCGGGCAAACACTGAAACCCGCATCAACATCTACCCAAAGAATATTTGATACAAAATGTAAACTCGGCTATAAATATGCAGTCATCACTTGCGCAAAATCACAAATGAAAAAAATGCTCAAATCGGCGATCGTTGCCGCTGTCGCCGCCATTTCCATGCCGGCCCTTGCCGCCATCCAGACCCATAGCTTCACTGTCACCGGCACCGGCGGTGAAACCGGCGGCGGCACCCTGGTCTGGGACGACACGGTCACCGCTTCGGGCAGTCCCCTCTCGCTGGCCAATGCCACATCCATCGCCATCACCATCACCGGTGGTGTAGCCGGTGCCGGTCAAAGCTTTACCAAGGCTCAATGTACGTTTTTGGCCGCCAATTCCACACCGACCTTTGCAGCGGATCTAAACTTCTCGTGCAACAACGGGACAACTTCATTTTCAGGCTTCATGCCCTACACCGCGAGCTACGGCGCAAGCACCCTCACTTGGGCGCCTGGCACCACTAGCGCCACCACCGCATCCGTCCCCACCCTCAACGAATGGGGCATGATCCTGCTGTCCGGCCTGATGGCTGCCAGCACTCTGGTCATGATGCGGCGCAAGCAGGGCTGATCCACACTAAAGCCCCGATGAATGCCCACTTCGGTGGGCATTTTTGTTTTTCAGGCCCCTCGCAAGAACACGGCTGCAGAATGCCGCTCTGTCACCCTCACCCCGCCCGCCTTGCCCTTAGCCGCGGCAGCCCCCATAATTTTCGACAAAGGCGGGCATTTTTTAGCACGGAACAAGGTGCCCCCTCGGCGTACCGGCCTATAAGATCCGCTGTGCAGCCCCACCCGACACCACGATGACCCAGCGCGTGATTCCCCTGGCCGACGAGCGCCAACTCCGGCAACAGCCGGCGATCCCGGCCGAACTCAGCGCGGCCACCGGCACGCTTCTGGACAGCCGGGGACGCCCCGTGCGGGATCTGCGGATCTCGGTGACTGATCGCTGCAACTTCCGTTGCGTGTACTGCATGCCCAAGTCGGTATTCGACAAGGACTATGCCTTCCTGCCCCGCCAGTCGCTATTGTCCTTCGAGGAAATCACCCGTTTGGCGAGGCTGTTCGCCGCCCACGGGGTCACCAAGATACGCCTGACGGGTGGCGAGCCCCTGCTGCGGCGCAATCTGGAGCAGCTGATCAGCCAATTGGGCACCATCCCGCAGATGGAGGTGACGCTCACGACAAACGGCGTCCTGCTACCCAAAAAGGCAGGCATGCTGAAAGCAGCCGGATTACGACGCGTCACCGTCAGCCTGGATTCCCTGAACGACACGATCTTCCGTGCCATGAACGACATGGATGTGCCCGTCGCGGATGTTCTCAAAGGCATTGCGGCCGCCGAGGCGGCGGGGCTCGGACCCATCAAGATCAACATGGTGGTCAAGCGCGGCCTCAACGATCAGGAAATCCTGCCCATGGTCGAGCGCTTCCGGGGCACCGGCCATATCCTGCGCTTCATCGAATTCATGGACGTGGGGAGCTCCAACGGCTGGCGAATGGACGATGTAGTGCCCTCCGCCGAAGTGGTGCGACGCATCCACGAAAGACACGCCCTTGAGCCGATTGATCCCAACTACAGCGGAGAAGTGGCTGAGCGGTGGCGCTTCGCTGACGGCAGCGGCGAGATAGGCGTCATCTCGTCGGTCACCCAGGCCTTCTGTTCCACGTGCACGAGGGCCCGTCTTTCGACGGAGGGAAGCCTGTACACCTGCCTTTTCGCCCAAAGTGGCCACGACCTTCGCAGCCTGATGCGTGAGGGCCGCAGCGATGCCGAGATCTCGGCCGCCATCGGGCTCATCTGGCGCCAGCGCATCGACCGCTATTCCGAAATCCGCACAGCGGAGACAGCCGCCCTGCGCAAGATCGAAATGTCCTATATCGGCGGCTGATCTCGGCCCCCTCGTAGGCGCGGAGTGCCCGCCAACCTGTGACACGCTACCCATTTCGAGGGTGAATTTGTTGGTCGACCGCGTCAGCAGGTCGGATATGGTGCAAAATTTCGTGTTGCAGCGAATTATACAAAGCCATTAACTGGCCAAGCCGCCCCCCAACCTTAGCCAAGAGCGGACCATGGACAACGACGTTCCGGAAGGCACCAAGCAGATCATCGACGGGCGGGAACGGGTTTTTTACTCAGGATACTGGGTCAAGACCTACAAGGTTCCCGAAGACACCCTTCAGGCCAAGCGCAAATTGATCGGCGCCCTGACCCGCCGGCTCTTCAATCATGTGGAACACGGCCTCAACATTCCCGGCAGCCGGCTCAATGAGGCACGAAAAAGCTACGAGGAAGAAGCCGATTCCGATCGTCGCCGTGTCAAGGGTGCCATGCTGGCAGGAGCCCTGTTCAACCGGGCCGCAGACATCTTCACCAAGCTCGTGGAGTTGCAGAGCGTGGGCATCGAGATCCAGTCCGACAATGCCCTGATGCGCGAATGCGGGCGTTGTCTGCAAGAAGCCCTGGGCCTGGGCCGCCTGGTGCTGCACCGTTCGGGTGAAGAAGGCATCGACGAACTGTGGGGCGAACCCTTCAAGGCTTTCTCAATCCCCCTCGAGGATTTCTACGAGAGTCGCTACGTCAAGATCGCCATGACACTACGCGACATTGATCTGCTGGCGGAGGCGATGGTCGAGACCTTCGAGCCCCTGCCCTGTTTCAAGGGTGTTGAGCCCCACGTCCATGAGTTCGCCAACGCGGCCAAGATCAAGACGGAAACCCTGCGCACCGATCCGGACATCTTCGACATCTGGACCAGTTTCGTCACTGCTGCCGAGCGCATGTGCGGCCACTTCAACACCGACGCAATGCCGGTCAATCTCGAGGAGCAGCACCTCGTTGCCGACGGCCGCCTGCTCATCGAGCAGGGACGCGACCTGGTGAGCTACATCACCCGGGCACGCACCCCCATGCCAAAGAGTGCAACCGAGTACATCGCACGCTGCCGGGCCTACGCCGAACGCTGCGCCCGACGGGCAGCCCGTTCAGCCCTCTGAAAAACGATAACCGTTGCAGGGAATTGCCGCTTCCCAGAGAATGACGGATGAACACCTCATGCTCGCCAAAGCCGCTCTTCGATTTGCGGTGACGAGCCCCCGCCGACCGCAATCACCAAGAAAAAGGAAGAAAAGCCATGAGCGCTAAACCGGATGCCGCCCCTCAACCCCCAGTCAAGGCGCCGCGCAAGCCGGCTGCCCGGCGCACCAGTTCGGGCGACACCGCACCGAAGGACTCGCCGGACGCCATTGAGAACTTCGAGGTCAACGAGGCCGTTGATGCGGCCCGGGATGCCAAGCTCTCCGCGGTCAGCGACATCGTCGCCACCCTGGCCCGTCACGACACCCACAGCATTGCCGAAACCCTGCAGGCCATCATGGCCGGCGCCTCACCCGACGACGCCAACATTCTGCGCAAGGCCCTGCTCGCCGAAGACGAAGCCGTCTACAAAAAGCTGCCCTCCCATCCCGATGATGAACTCGCCGAAGGCTGGCGGGAAGGCGCCTATCCTTACCGAAACCTGATGTCCCGCAAGGCCTATGAGAAGCAGAAGTACCGACTTCAGGTTGAACTGCTGAAGCTCCAGGCATGGGTCAAGGAAACCGGGCAACGGGTGGTCATCCTGTTCGAAGGTCGGGATGCTGCCGGCAAAGGCGGTACGATCAAGCGCTTCATGGAACACCTCAACCCCCGGGGTGCCAAGGTGGTGGCCCTCGAAAAACCCACCGAAACTGAACGCGGCCAGTGGTACTTCCAGCGCTACGTGCAGCATCTGCCCACTGCTGGCGAGATCGCCCTGTTTGACCGCTCCTGGTACAACCGGGCGGGCGTGGAGCGGGTGATGGGCTTCTGCTCGCCGGACGAATACCTTGAGTTCATGCGCCAGACCCCCGAGTTTGAACGTCACCTCGTCCGCAGCGGTGTGCACATCATCAAGTTCTGGTTCTCCGTCAGCCGGGAAGAGCAGCGCCGTCGCTTCAAGGAACGCGAGGCCCATCCGCTCAAGCAATGGAAACTCAGCCCCATTGACCTTGCCTCCCTCGACAAGTGGGATGACTACACCAAGGCCAAGGAGGCAATGTTCTTTCACACCGACACGGCCGACGCCCCATGGACGGTGATCAAGTCGGACTGCAAGAAGCGGGCACGCCTGAACGCCCTCCGCTACATCCTCCACAAGCTCCCCTACACGAACAAGGAGATTGAGCACATCGGCCCCCTGGACCCCTTGCTGGTCGGTCGCGCCCACGTGGTGTACGAACGTGGGGAGCACGCCGGCAGCCCCCTCTTGTAACTTTTCAAGTCCCTCCGGCGTGCCGCCCACGGCCCGGGGGGCACTGGCGCCGCCACGGATCCTCCGGGCGGCGCAGGGACTCCCGGTTCCGGATGCGGTTCTCGCTCACACGTCCCCTTTCCGGCTCCGCCACTACGCCAATCCGTAGCGAACAGTTAAACTGCGGCGCGTGAACGCCCAGCCCTCCACCTTCGCCCTTTTCGACAACAATCTCGACGCCCCCGATACACGCGGAACCTGGCTCCTCACCGAACTGAGGGAGAGCGTCGTCTGCCGACACACCGATGACTGGCAGGCCACCCTGCTACGCCTCGAAGAGGCCGCCCGCAACGGCGCCTGGGTAGCCCTTGCGGCCACCTACGAACTCGGTTACCTGATCGAACCCCGCCTGCAGCCCCTGCTCCCCCCCACCAACGGTTCACCCCTACTCACGGGCTGGATCTTCGAGCGAGGCGAGTGGCTCAGCGACGATGCCTGCGATGCCTGGCTTACCGCCCGCGCGACAACGGCAGCTGGCGGCACCAGCCAACTGGAAACACGCATCCTTGAGAACGAGTATCTGGCCTGCATTTCGCGGGTTCGCAAATACATCGAAGAGGGTGACTGCTACCAGGTCAACTTCACCTTTCCCTTGTCGGGTCGCACGTTTGGCGATCCCGCCAGTCTTTACCGGGCGCTCCGCCGAGCCCAACCGGTACGCTACGGTGCGTTCATCAGCCATCCCGGCGGCGTCATCCTGTCGCGATCGCCCGAACTCTTCCTGGAGCGCCGAGGAAACACCCTGAGCAGCCAGCCCATGAAGGGCACAGCACCGCGTCACGTCACGCCTGACGTCCTCGCGGATTCGGCGAAGGACCGGGCCGAAAACGTCATGATCGTGGACCTGATTCGCAATGACATGGGGCGCCTGGCACCGCCGGGTGGCGTTCGCGTCGAGGATCTCTTCCGCGTCGATCCCTACCCGACCGTCTGGCAGATGACATCGCGGGTCATTGCGGAACCGGTCACGGCGAGCCTCGACAAGATCTTCGCCGCCCTTTTCCCGTGTGGTTCGATCACCGGCGCACCGAAGATCCGTGCCATGGAGATCATCCGAGAACTGGAACCGGAGCCCCGCGGCCTGTACTGCGGCGCCCTCGGGTGGATACGCCCGGGGGGTGATTTCCGCTTCAGCGTGCCGATTCGCACCCTGCTGGTGGACCCGTCCGGTCAGGCCCGTCTGAACGTCGGCAGTGGCGTGGTCCATGACTCCCTCCCCGCCGCGGAGTGGACCGAATGCCATCTGAAGTCGCGTTTTCTGACCGAACTGCCGAAAGGGCTTCGCCTCATCGAAACCCTTCGCTACACACCTGGAGAAGCGCCCTTCCCCTTCCTGCCCGAACACCTGGCGCGAATCACGGCGTCTGCACGGACTTTCGGATTCCCCTTTGATGAACCCCGATTTCTCGAGCTGCTCGGCGGCGTCGTCGCCGACAAAGCTTCGCGCGTTCGTGTCACCCTGGGGCAGGCGGGTGACTTCACACTGGAGACCGCCCCCCTGGAGCATGGCGCACCGGGCTCCGATCCGAGCATCGTGCTGTCCCCCCTGCTCACCCACAGCGGTGAGTCTCTCTTTCGGCACAAGACCACCGCCCGCGCACTCTACGATGCCGAACTTGCGCGCGTCACCGCACTGGGGCACTTCGACGCCCTGTTCATGAATGAAAATGGCGAACTCACGGAAGGCGCACGAAGCAATCTCTTCGTGGAAAAGGAGGGTGTATTGCTGACGCCCCCGCTTGAGGCGGGTCTGCTCAACGGCGTGCTGCGCCAGCGTCTGCTCAAGGAAGGCAAAGCGATGGAGGCCCGCCTGAGCATGGAAGACCTCCTGCAGGCTGACGCCCTGTTCATGGGCAACGGCCTGAGGGGCCTGATCCGCGTACGGTTTGAGACCGCGGAACAGGCCACCCCGCCGACCTGAACGATCCGGCCTTACTTGGCGCCTTTGCCCTTGGGCACCACGACCAGACGCTCGACGAGCGTCCTGATACCGGTCACGTCCTCTTTCAGCAGGAGCTGGACGCCGGCTCGCAACAGCTCAGACTTGGTGCAGATCCGTCCGGCCTTGGCCAAGGTCTCACGTAGCTGCTTGAGTTGGGCATGCTCGCTTTTCGGCATCGAAAAGGAATCCCTCACCACCTTCTCACGGCTGGCCTTCACCGGCTTGTCAGCCTTCACGGCCTTCTCTGCCTTGACGGGTTTATCCGCTTTCTCGAGCTTGACGCTCTTCGGCGACTTCTCGACCTTGACCGCCGACGCAGGCTTGGGCGCAACCGCCTTGCTGCGCGCAGGAGGCGTGGCGGCGGCCTTCTTGACGGCCGGGGCAGTCACTTTCTCAGCGCCCCCGGCAGGCTTGGACTCGGCAGCCGGCTTCGCAGGCGTCTGCGCGGCGACAGCAGCAGGCTCGGCAGTGATGGACGGCGCAATCGCCTCAACCGCCACCGGGTCAGCGGGTGCCGGGGTCGGGGCGCCCGCGGCGTCCTGAACCGGATCGGGCAAACGAGCCTCAAGGGCTTCGTTTTCTTTCTGCAGCGTGGAACGCAGGGCAGACTTGGTCTTGGTGTTCATCATTTCTCTCCTGTCAGTTTCAGTACTTCAACAACCAGTTTGTCCACTTCACGGGCGGCATCCGCCCCTCCGCGGCCCAGTTGGTAAACGGTCCCACCGATGACGGCACTCTGGGCGAAGGCATTTCGTTGGGACAGGGCAGCCCCCAGGACGGGCAAGGAAAAATCTCGCATCACCTCGAGAACATCCCAGGCCAGATTCGTCCGTACCACACGGTTCGGCACCAGCGCGGCGCGCAGCCCCTTGCGGCTGGCCTGAACCTGAAGGATCAGGCGCTCAACGCCTTTCGTCGACCACAGGTCCGCCGGGCTGGGCACCACGGGCACCAAAGCCACGTCGGCCTCCTGCAAGGCGGCAACGGTAGCCGGGTGCTCGATGGAAGGCGGGCAGTCGAGCAGCACAATGCCACCTTCCCGGACGATCTTCCGCAAGCATGCGCCGAGCCCATCGACGGCCGTACCGAGCTGGATCACCGTTGCCGGGAAGGACGTGCCCTCTGGCGCCGCATGGGACCACCGCAAGGCTGTCTCCTGCGGATCGAGATCGATCACAACCACCCTCAGCCCCTTGCGGACCAGGCCGCCAGCCAGTTGCATGGTCAGTGTGGACTTCCCGGCACCGCCCTTCTGGGACAGCACAGTCACAACCTTGGCTCTTCCCACAACGCCTCCAATAGGTAATACCGTATTATTTTACTAAAACCAGAGCGCAACACAAGCTATCGCAAGGGGCTGGACGGATAGCGGACAGCACGGAGACGAAAATACAGGTGAAACACAAGACATGGGGAGAGCCTGACCTTGCCACCCACATAGCAAAACGCCCCGGCGAGAGGCCGAGGCGCAAGGAAGAACCAAAACCAGTGAAGCGAGCTCAACGCATGAAATCGCTACCGAAGGTGGCTCGCCGGGGACGCGACTGAATGACGATTCGCCTTGGTCCTGAGGGAGCAGGACGTAGATTGCTGCCGTCACACTCCCTGAGGCCGCGATTTCCAAGACGGAGGCATTGGACTTTTTCACAACCGCAATCTGCCGACATATCTGCCGGCTCACCCTCTTCCATGTGATCTATCCGCAGCAGTTCGAGAAAGCGAACGGCCGAGTCCCGACAACCAAAAACAGTGAGCCTGCCATCATTGGCGCAAAGCCATCGGTCATCCACGGTGATACCCACACAGCATTCCCGCCCGCCGTTCAGTGCATGCAGACGCACCTGGGTTTGCCCCAGGCGCCAGAGCGGTGCAACAGCGAGTTCAAGCCAGGTCGCATTGCGTCCCTTGAGTTCCATTTGTCCCCTCCATTATTTTTTTGACGTGTCTGCAGGAAACAGCATAATCCGGGCATTTTCCGCGACACTTTGAGTATTATCGACCAATAAGCCCACGATTGGGAGAGGGCGATTCCCGGAATCAGATCAGGGAAAACCCGGACGTAAAACACCTTCCCATCGACCCGAACGCATTTCAACCGGAGAAAAACACCAATGAAAATCGAGACACTGGCAGTACACGGCGGCTACAGCCCGGACCCGACCACCAAGGCCGTGGCCGTACCCATCTACCAGACCACGTCCTATGCCTTCGACGACACCCAGCACGGGGCCGACCTGTTCGACCTGAAGGTGGCCGGCAACATCTACACCCGCATCATGAACCCCACCCAGGCCGTGCTCGAAGCCCGGGTGGCGGCCATGGAGGGCGGTATTGCCGGCCTGGCCCTGGCCTCCGGCATGGCCGCCATCACCTACTCGATCCAGACCATCGCCGAAGCCGGTGACAACATCGTTTCGGCCTCCACCCTGTACGGCGGCACCTACAACCTGTTTGCCCACACCCTGCCGCAGATCGGCATCAATGTGCGCTTTGCCGACCACCGCGACCCGGCATCCTTCGCACCGCTGATCGACGCGCGCACCAAGGCCATCTTCTGTGAGTCGGTCGGCAACCCGCTGGGCAACATCACCGATTTCGAAGCCCTGGCGGCCATCGCCCACGCCCACGGCATTCCGCTGATTGTGGACAACACGGTGCCCTCGCCCTACCTGTGCCGCCCCATTGAGCACGGCGCCGACATCGTGGTGCATTCGCTGACCAAGTACATCGGCGGCCACGGTACGTCCATCGGCGGCATCATCGTCGACAGCGGCAAGTTCCCCTGGGCCGAGCACAAGGAGCGCTTCCGCCGCCTGAACGAGCCGGACGTCTCTTACCACGGCGTGGTCTACACCGAAGCCCTGGGCCCCGCGGCCTACATCGCCCGTGCCCGCGTCGTCCCCCTGCGCAATATGGGCGCCGCCATCAGCCCCTTCAACGCCTTCCTGATCCTGCAGGGCGTCGAGACCCTGGCCCTGCGCATGGACCGGATCTGCGAAAGCACCCTGAAGGTGGCAGAGTTCCTGAAGGGTCATGCCAAGGTCGCGTGGGTCAACTACGCCGGCCTGCCCGACCATCCCGACCACGCGCTGGTGCAGAAGTACATGGGCGGCCGCGCCTCCGGCATCCTCAACTTCGGCGTGAAGAGCGCCGATGGCAACGGCCAGGCAGCAGGCGGCCGCTTCCAGGACGCACTCAAGCTGGTAACCCGCCTGGTGAACATCGGTGACAGCAAGAGCCTGGCCTGCCATCCGGCGTCCACCACCCACCGCCAGCTCTCGCCGGAAGAGATGAAGAAGGCCGGTGTGTCGGAAGACATGGTGCGCCTGTCCATCGGCATCGAGCACATTGACGACATCCTGGCCGACCTGGACCAAGCCCTGGCAGCCGTCTGATCGCCCCTGCACCAGTTAAGAAAAACGCCGGATCTCAGATCCGGCGTTTTTCATTTCAGACCACCGTCAGAAATCAGGCCGTGCAGCCCACCGCATCTTCCGCGGCAACGGGCACGACATGGACGCCAGCGCGATTGGCCGCGCAGATGATCGCCCGCACCGACGCCGTGACGGTGTTGCGGTGCATGCCCGCGCCGAAGCGGCTGCCCGCCATGCCATCCATGGCCACTTCAACGATGCACATGGCCGCCGCATCCGCGCCCTCGCCCATCGAGCGCTCCTCGAAGCTCTGCACACGGATCGGCACGCCGATGGCAGCCACCGCCGCCTCCACCGGGCCGTTTCCTTCGCCGACGAACTCCACGATGCGTCCCTTCACCTCGGCCTCAATGCGGATGCCCTGGCGGGTGCCGGCCTCGAAGAGGTGATGGGTGACGTACCGGATCGGTGCATCGGCCTCAAGGTACTCACGACCGAAAAGGGTCCACAACTGGTGGGCATCCACTTCCTGGCCAGTCTCGTCGGTGAGTCGCTGCACCGCGGCGCTGAACTCCACCTGCATCCTCCGTGGCATCACGAGGCCGTAGTGGGCCTGAAGCAAATGGGCCACGCCCCCCTTGCCCGACTGGCTGTTCACGCGGATCACCGAGTCGTAGGTACGCCCCACGTCGAGGGGATCGATGGGCATGTAGGGCACCGCCCACGGGGCGTCGGAACGCTGCACCTCGAAGCCCTTCTTGATGGCATCCTGGTGAGAGCCCGAGAAGGCCGTGAACACGAGATCGCCCACATACGGGTGACGCGGGTGGATGGGCAACTGGGTGCACTCCTCCGCCACCCGCGCCACGTCGTTGATGTCGGAGAAATCAAGGCCCGGATGAATGCCCTGGGTGTAGATGTTCAAGGCAAGGGTCACGATGTCCACATTGCCGGTTCGCTCACCGTTACCAAAAAGACAGCCCTCGACCCGGTCGGCGCCCGCAAGCATGCCAAGCTCTGCCGCAGCCACGGCCGTGCCCCGGTCATTGTGGGGGTGAAGGCTGAGGACGATCTGCTCGCGCCGGGCAAGGTTGCGGTTCATCCACTCGATCTGGTCTGCGTAAACGTTGGGTCCGGCAACCTCCACGGTGGACGGGAGGTTGATGATGACCTTCTCGCCCGGCTGCGGATCCCAGGCTGCCACCACCGCATCACACACCTCCTTGGCGAAGGCGAGCTCGGTGGCGGTAAAGGTTTCCGGGCTGTACTCGAGGACGAATTCGGTCTCCGGCTGCTCGGCAGCGAGCTGCTTGACGAGGGTCACGCTGTCCACGGCAAGCGCCTTGACCTCGTCCTTGCTCATGCCGAACACCGTCTCGCGGAACACCGGCGAGGTGGCGTTGTAGATATGGACGATGGCGCGACGGGCCCCCTTGAGGGACTCCATGGTGCGACGGATGAGGTGCTCGCGGGCCTGGCTGAGGACCTCAATGGTCACATCATCGGGAACCTCGTTCTCCTCGATGAGCTTGCGCACAAAGTCGAAATCGGTCTGGGAGGCTGAGGGGAAGGCGACTTCGATTTCCTTGAAACCGATGGCCACGAGCTTGCGGAACATCTGCAACTTGCGAGCGGGGTTCATGGGCTCGAAGAGGGCCTGATTGCCGTCGCGAAGATCGGTACTCATCCAGATCGGCGGATGGGTGATCGTGCGGCTGGGCCACTGGCGGTCGGCGAGGGCGACCGGAGGGAAGGCGGAATACTTGGTGTTCGGATTCTTCAACATGATGATCTTGTCCTTTGCTTTCGTCGGAAACGGTTCGGGTGTTCGGATGCGGACGCAGGGCTGCCAGACTGCCGCGGGCTCATGGCCTGGCAACCGGGGCGCAGTCGTAGGGACAGCAGGACAGGGTTCAGCGTGAACATGGTGAGGCTCCGTGGAGGACGCGTGCAATGACGCATTTCGCCGACAAGGGCGACGTTTACGACAACAGGAAGGGGAGTAGATGTGTGCCCGTCAGGGCAGCAGCAGACCCAGCCCGGAGAGGGCCAGTAGGGAGAGAAGCGTGGTCTGTTGCCTGGAGGTCATGGACGGAAATTAGCAGCTTGGCGACACCGCGTCAAACAATTGACGCGATACTCATCGGCTATGCAACGTTGCAGCCGATGATCTGGTAGCCCGGCCCCCCCGCCAGCACCCGCCCGGGCTCCAACTTGACCATGCGCGGGCCAAGCCTGGCGAAGACCTGCCCTTCGGAACGCATGAAACCCGGCTCGCAGACGACCCTGACGCCACGTCCGCGCACCACCGGATCGCACAGGATGCCGCTCCAGCTGCGGCTACCATCATCAAGAACAACCTGCTGCGGATCACTGGAAAGGGTCTGCAAGCCCACGGCTGCACCGGTGTGGTCGCTGAAACGAACCCGGCGCACCAGCGCAAGAATCCAGCGCCCGGTCTCACCGACGTGGGCGCCCACCAGCGCCCCCACCCGGCATACTTCCGGGTCCATCATTGAAGACGCGACACCAAAACCGTTTCGACTCGCATCCATCAGCGACCACGCCGCGGCCGGCCGAAGCTGCGCCTCTCCCGAGAGCAATGACCGAATGAAACCCAGCCCCGTTGCGAGCGCCAGTTGCCCTTGTACGGGATGCCGCCGGTATTGGCGCATCGGCGGCTGGGGCCCCCATTGCCGTGACAGGTGGCGGATGGTGGCCGTCACGGAGGGCAGGCTCAACCCCGCAAATGCAGGCGCACTGGCGGCCTCCACGAGGGTTTGTTGCAGCTCGTCGAGCATCGATACCGCATCGGCTGGACGGAAGAAACGCAAGGCCGCCGACGGGGCTTCGGGCACACTCAGGCAACGCCGGGGAGGCCCAAGGGTGTCCAGATCAATGGCGAACAAGCCGCCCTGGACCGGTACGCTGCTCAGCTCGAGCGAGTGCTGCAGGTACCGAACAAGCTTGTCGGTGGCCTCGATACGCTCCGGAGACAATTGATCGAGGCTGGCGCACTGCAAGGCCACAAGACGGACGAATTCGCGGCCGATGGTCGAACGCGTCTCCCTGCCCTCACGGATGGCGACGGGCGTATTGAGCTCTCCAGTGGCACTGGCCGAACGAAAGGCACCGCCTGCACGCAGCCATACGTCCGGCGCCAGGCCCTGATAGTCGAAGGCCGCCCATTTCATTTCCCCGGCGGCACTACGCACCGAACGCAGCAGGATCTCCGTTCGCAGCGCCCCCCCCGGGGCAAGGGCCGCATCACCATGCAAGCTCGCGAGCACGAGATCATATGCGCGCCCGAGGCTGGCGTGGAAATCCCGGCCCAGCGCCTTGTAACGCACACTCCGGGACCCGAAGGCGTTTGAAAGATATAGACCGGCCGCCTGACGCAACTGGGGCTGGGCAGCTTCATCCAGGGTGACCACCAGCCGGGCAAGCTCGGAAACGGGCAACTCGGCTTCGTAGTGGAAGGAGTCCAGCCACCGGATGAGCTCAACAATGGCCGTGGGCGCCGCGTTGGTGGCAATGTCAGTGAGGGTTTGCGCGAGCGCGTCGGGATGCAGGAGCGGATGCGCATTCTGAACCACCGAGCCACCCCCCATATCGAACCCTGCGCCTCCACGACAGCGTGACTGAAACGTATTTTTACGCGGGCCGATGGTAGCACAAAGGATCATCGGCCACTTCGGGCAACCGAGCGGCGACACACGCCGGACACAAACTGCACCACGTGCCGCCGGACGCTTCCCGGCAGCCAATCGGGTAAACTGACGGCTTTTGCCGACAAGCCCCATGCGACAGTACCTCGAACTCATGCGCCACGTGGCGGAACGCGGCCACCGCAAGGATGATCGCACCGGCACCGGCACGCTCTCGGTCTTCGGCTGGCAGATGCGCTTCGATCTCGCCGAGGGCTTTCCGCTGCTCACCACCAAGAAACTCCACACCCGCTCGATCATTCACGAACTGCTGTGGTTTCTGCGTGGAGAGACCAACATCAAGTACCTCAAGGACAACAAGGTGTCGATCTGGGACGAGTGGGCCGATGAGAACGGCGAGCTCGGCCCGGTTTACGGCAAGCAGTGGCGCCGCTGGGAAACCGCGGACGGTCGCAGCATCGACCAGATCGCCCAGCTCATCGAGGCCCTCAAGAAGAACCCGGACTCCCGCCGCCACATCGTCTCGGCCTGGAACCCGGGTGAAATCGAGGGCATGGCCCTGCCGCCCTGCCATGCCCTGTTCCAGTTCTACGTGGCCGGGGGCAAGCTGTCATGCCAGCTCTACCAGCGTAGTGCCGACATCTTCCTGGGGGTGCCGTTCAACATCGCGTCCTACGCACTGTTCACCATGATGGTGGCCCAGGTGTGCGGCTATGAGGCGGGCGATTTCGTATGGACCGGCGGGGATTGCCATCTCTACATGAACCACCTGGAGCAGACGCAGCTACAGTTGTCCCGCGAGCCCCGCGCCCTGCCGACAATGCGCATCAACCCCGAAGTGAAGGACATCTTCGCCTTCACCATCGACGACTTCACCCTCGAAGGCTACGACCCGCACCCCCACATCGCCGCACCGGTGGCCGTATGAGCACGCCCATGCTGGCCCTGATAGCGGCCTGCGGTCGAGGCCGTGTGATCGGCATCGACAACCGGCTTCCCTGGCATCTGCCGGAGGACATGAAGTTCTTTCGTGAGACCACGCGCGGCAAGCCGGTGATCATGGGGCGCAAAACCTGGGAATCCCTGCCGGACGCCTTCCGGCCACTGCCTGGCCGGCTCAACATCGTGGTGAGCCGCAACGCCGGTTTTCAGGCCGCGGGCGGAACCGTCGTGGGCAGCCTGCCGGAGGCGCTGAGCGCTGCCCGCGACGCCAATATCGCCTTTGTCATCGGCGGTGCCGAGCTCTACCGCCAATCCCTGCCCCTGGCTGATCGCCTGATTCTCACCGAGATCGATCAGGACTATCCGGGGGACGCCTTCTTCCCGGCCTTCTCCGTGGAGGAGTGGACCGAGACCCGCCGCACTCCCCAGGTGTCCGCCACCGGACTCCCCTTCGCTTTCGTCACCTACGAGCGGAGACGCTGAAGCTGGGCAGGCTGCCAACGAAAAACGCCGCGAATTCGCGGCGTTTTTCGTTGCTGCATGCGCATCGGTGCGCATCAGTCCTTCACGCAATCCACGAAGTAGTAAATGCGGCCATCGCGGGCTTCCTTCACCAGACCATGTACGTCGGTCTCGAAACCCGGGAAGCGCTCGTTGAACTCGCGGGCAAACTGCAGGTAACGCACCACGGTTCGGTTGAAACGCTCACCCGGAATCAGCAGCGGGATGCCCGGCGGATAGGGCGTCAGCAGTACGCTGGTGACCCGCCCTTCCAGCTCATCGATGGACACCCGGTCGATCTTGCGGTGGGCCATCTTGGCGAAGGCATCCGCCGGCTTCATGGCCGGGATCATGTCGGACAGGTACATCTCGGTGGTCAGGCGCGCCACGTCGTTGGCGCGATACACCGCGTGGATGTCACGACACAGGTCACGCAGGCCGACCCGCTCGTAGCGCGGGTTCTTCTGCACGAACTCGGGGAGCACCTTCCACAGGGGCTGGTTCTTGTCGTAGTCGTCCTTGAACTGCTGCAGCTCGGTCACCATGCTGTTCCAGCGGCCCTTGGTGATGCCGATGGTGAACATGATGAAGAAGGAGTACAGGCCGCACTTCTCGACGATCACGCCGTGCTCGGCCAGGTACTTGGTGACGATGGCCGCGGGGATGCCCCGCTCGGCGAACTCGCCATCCACGTCCAGACCCGGGGTAATGATGGTGGCCTTGATCGGGTCGAGCATATTGAAGCCTTCGGCCAGCTTGCCGAAACCATGCCAGCGCTCACCGGGCTTGAGCATCCACGCATCACGCTCCTCGATGCCTTCCTCGGAGAGGTCGTCCGGGCCCCACACCTTGAACCACCAGTCGGCGCCCCACTCCTCGTCCACCTTGCGCATGGCACGCCGGAAATCCAGGGCTTCGGCAATGGATTCCTCCACCAGCGCGGTACCTCCGGGCTCCTCCATCATCGCCGCCGCCACGTCGCAGGACGCGATGATCGCGTACTGGGGGCTGGTGGAGGTGTGCATGAGGTAGGCCTCGTTGAACACGTCCCGGTCCAGGTGCTGGTTCTCGGCGTCCTGCACCAGGATCTGGGAGGCCTGGGACAGCCCGGCCAGCAGCTTGTGGGTCGACTGGGTGGAGAAGATCATCGACTCCTTGCAGCGGGGACGGTCGGCGCCGATGGCATGGTAATCGCCATAGAAATCGTGGAAGGCCGCGTGGGGCAGCCAGGCTTCATCAAAGTGCAGGGTGTCGATCTTGCCGTCCAGCTCTTCCTTGATGGCCTCGACGTTGTAGAGCACGCCATCGTAGGTGGACTGGGTGATGGTCAGCACTCGCGGCTTGGCGGTCTTGTCGGCGATGAAGGGGTTGGCGGCGATCTTGCGCTGAATGCTCTCCCAGGCGAACTCGCTCTTGGGGATCGGGCCGATGATGCCGAAATTGTTGCGGGTCGGCATCAGGAAGACCGGAATGGCGCCGGTCATCATGATCGCGTGGAGTACCGACTTGTGGCAGTTGCGGTCCACCACCACGATATCGCCCGGCGCCACCGTGGAGTGCCAGACGATCTTGTTGGACGTGGACGTGCCGTTGGTGACGAAGTAAAGGTGGTCGCAGTTGAAGATGCGTGCCGCATTACGCTCGGAAGCCGCCACCGGGCCGGTGTGGTCGAGTAGCTGGCCGAGCTCCTCGACGGCATTGCAGACGTCGGCACGCAGCATGTTCTCGCCGAAGAACTGGTGGAACATCTGGCCGACCGGGCTCTTCAGGAAGGCGACGCCGCCGGAGTGCCCGGGGCAGTGCCAGGAGTAGGAGCCGTCCGATGCGTAATGGACCAGGGCCCGGAAGAAGGGCGGCGGCAGGGATTCCAGGTAGGCCTTGGCTTCGCGCACCACGTTGCGGGCGATGAACTCCGGCGTGTCTTCATACATGTGGATGAAACCATGCAGCTCACGCAGCACATCGTTGGGAATGTGGCGGGAGGTGCGGGTTTCACCATGCAGGAAGATCGGGATGTCGGCATTGCGCACGCGGATCTCGCTGACAAAGGCACGCAGATCGGCAATGGCCTTGGCGGCAGCCTCGGGCGACGAGAACTCCTCGTCGTCGATGGACAGGATGAAAGCCGAGCCGCGGCTCTGCTGCTGGGCAAAGGAGGCCATGTCGCCATAGCTGGTCACCCCCAGCACCTGGAGGCCCTCCTTCTCGATGGCTTCCGCCAGGGCGCGGATGCCCAGCCCGGACGTGTTTTCCGAACGGAAGTCCTCGTCGATGACGATGACCGGAAAATTGAAGCGCATGCTCGACTCCTCGATGCCCGATGTTCAATTCGGACAGATCAACAAAAAGCTTTGGGCGGACCTGCGTGCCTGCGCATGATCCGCCCGATGTTCAGACTGTAGCCAACAAGTATTTCAGATTTTCGGCAGGGTGACGCCGGTTTGCCCAAGATATTTACCCCCACGATCCCTGTAGGAGGTCGCGCAGGTTTCATCCGACTCGAAGAACAACATCTGGGCCACGCCTTCGTTGGCGTAGATCTTGGCAGGCAGCGGCGTGGTATTGGAAAACTCCAGCGTCACGTGGCCTTCCCACTCGGGCTCCAGGGGCGTCACATTGACGATGATGCCGCAGCGGGCATAGGTGGACTTTCCCAGACACACGGTCAGCACACTGCGCGGGATGCGGAAGTACTCCACGGTCCGGGCCAGGGCGAACGAGTTCGGCGGGATGATGCACACATCGCCGACGAAATCGACGAAATTGCGCTCGTCAAAATTCTTCGGATCCACGATGGTGGAGTTGATGTTGGTGAAGATCTTGAACTCGTTGGCCACCCGCACGTCGTAGCCGTAGCTCGACGTACCGTAGGAAACGATCTTGCCGCCCTCGTTCTGGCGCACCAGTTCGGGGGCAAAGGGTTCGATCATTCGCGCGTCGCCTTCCGACATGCGGCGAATCCAGTGGTCCGATTTGATGCTCA
>Ga0209097_10000645_pt1 | contig 32689 bp, 24 predicted proteins | sample AD_UKC052_MetaG_FD_184419 | JGI IMG/M metagenome (GOLD analysis project Ga0209097, IMG submission 184419) | Active sludge microbial communities of municipal wastewater-treating anaerobic digesters from USA - AD_UKC052_MetaG (SPAdes) (version 2) | ecosystem: Engineered > Bioreactor > Anaerobic >... | reverse complement strand
AATAATAGAGTCGAATTCCTGTTGAAGATTAGCGTTCTTGTTCGGGAATAAATCATCTATGATTCGCTGATGCGTCGCTTTTACTTCTTCTAACAATGTAGGAGCTTCTCCTGTTTGATGGAAAAATGCTTGACAAACTTTTTCCAATGCATTGGTAGTTTTCCCCATTGCAGACACAACGATAACTAATTGCTCATCCGTGTATTTGCTAATAATAGAAGCTACGTTTCTAACTCCATTTGCATCTTTAACGGATGCACCTCCAAACTTAAAAACCTTCATAAATCTTCTGCGGCTGTTTGCTGTAATTGTTCGTAGTTGAATTTGCAGTTGATCCATTCCGCATCAAACTGTGCGTTAAAACGCTTATAAAAGCCAATTGCTGGCTCATTCCAATCGAGTACCTGCCATTCCATTCTTCCTGCTTTCGAATTTCTGGCAATTTGGTAAACGGCACGAAATAGTTCTTTTCCGATTCCGTAACCACGAAATGGTTCTTCAACTATAATATCTTCCAGAAAAATACATGAGCCTTTCCAAGTTGAGTATTTGTTATAATACAAGGCAATTCCACGAATGGATTTATCCTCCATACGAGCAACAAAACAGCTATAGATTTTATTGGGACCAAATCCATCAGCTAATAAAATAGCTTCGGTGACGGTTACTTCATTGGATGCTCTTTCATATTCGGCTAATTGTTTAATTAAAGCGAGAATATGCGGCACATCATCAGGAGTTGCTTCTTCTATAATATAATTCATGCAACGAAATTAGGCTCCAATAAGATGGAGTGCAAGAAGCTTTCAATTAAATCATGAACAAATAAGGTGAATAAAAAAAGCGGCTGCCTCTTTAAAAGAAACAGCCGCTCTATAAAAAAGAATAAAATTATGCTTGAGTAGTAGGATTTGAAGTTGGAGTTGCTGCAGGAGCAGATGCTTCAGGAGCTTTTTTCACTTCTACCTTTTTAGGCTCAACCTTTTTTGCAGGTTTTACTTTTACCGCTACTGGCTTTTTAGCTGGAGCTGGTTTTTTCGCAATTTTAACTGCTTTTGGTGCTACCGGAGTTGATGGTTTATCTGATTTTACATCAGCTTTAACAACAGGTTTTGGAGCATCAACAGTTTTAACTGCTTTTACCTTTGGTGCCTTAACAGCTTTTACTTTAGGAGCTTTAACTGCTTTTACTTTTGGAGCTTTTTCAGCTTTCACTTTAGGAGCTTTTGCAGCTTTCACTTTAGGAGCTTTTGCAGCTTTTACCTTAGGAGCTTTTGCAGCTTTTACTTTAGGTGCTTTAGGTGCTTTTACTGCTGCTTCTTTTTTAACTACTGGTTTAGCAGCTTTTTTAGCAACTGGTTTAACAGCTTTCTTAGCTGCTTTTGGAGCACTAACTTTTGCTGCTTTTACCACTTTCGCTTTAGCAACTTTAGTTGAAGCTTTTTTAGCTACCGCTGGTTTCGCACTTGCTTTTGAACCAGGCTTGCGACCACGTTTTTTAGGCTCAGTTGCAACTACAGGTGCTGTTGAACTAGCAACTACTGGACTTGCAGTAACTTTTGCCGGACGACCACGACGTTTAGGTGCCGCTTTTGGTGCATCAGTTTTCGGTTTAGCAGGACGTCCACGTTTACGACCAGCAACTTTCGGAGCTGCTGCTTTTAAGTCTGCAGAAATAGACTTAGTAAGTTGTTTTTCTGCTGAAGGTTTACGGCCCCTTTTTTTAGGTGCTGTTCCGATTTTAGCAATAATGGACTTAATTGCTTTTAATCTCTCCTCCGCTTTTTCCATTTCTTGGATGTAAAATGCGTGAAGTTCAGACATTTCCTCAGCGGAGAATTCGATGTTTTTTGCCATATAAATTCATTTATTTTGTGGCTAATATATTTTAAATCATTAATAAAGGTTACATTCTTGATACACTAATTTCATTAATTAATAATAATAAATTGCTAACTAACTGATTTTGTGTGAGATTAATTTTAATTAAAATGAATTATTTTTTTGCAAGATTTATTGAATTCCTGTTTTTTATCTAAATATCAATCTTCATATCCGGTAATTTATTCCTTTTAAAAAACATTCATTCTCAATAAGTAAGACAACAAATAAAATATCAGATAATAGTCCGAACTTTTCTTTCCAATAATATTTTGATTTTAATCACTTATCATGTTTTCAAATCATGTTTCATCAGCTATTTCTTACATCGAATTTCAATTTGTCAAAATTTAGTTTGCTCTATATCTTCCGGTTTTAAAGGTGTTCCTGTTATTAATATACCTGTAAAATAATGTCGAAGAATTGCTTCAGGACCAAAGCCTAATTCGGACATTCGTATTGCACCTTCTTGACAGAGTCCTACACCATGCCCAAATCCTTTACCATAAAAATAAACGCTATCGTTTCTACACTCCCAATCAAACCACGCAGATTTTAAATCAAATCGAGTTCGTAAATCAATCATTCGAAATGTTCTATTTGCTAATTGAATTTGATGTGGACGGTTTTCTTCAAAACTGCAAATAGAAGTGCATAATTCAAGTTTTGAGATTGAATCGGTTGGATAAGCTATCGCTAATTTCTCACAGAATTTTTCCAGTGTTATTCGTGTATTCCAAAATGCATTTTTACCAACTAAACAAAATGTATCTTCTGTACTTCGACAATAGGAAAGTGTCGATTTCCAAACATCTTCTGATGCATTTGTAATTCCTCCACAATTAGAATGGAATAACAATTCAGCAAGATTTCCAGTCAAACTATCTTTAACTACAATATTCCTTGTTGTTAAAACAGCAAGTCGATACGGATCATAATCAAAATAGCCTTTGTAAACCTGACAGTGGGTTTGATCACATAATTCAAATCCTTCTGATTTATGTCGCCATTGATAATAACGTGCATACGTTCGTGATAAAATAGCATGCACTTGATAAAGCGATACTGGTTTATTGTATCCTACTTCACCTCTTAAAACACCAACTAAATAATCGGTTTCATTGACTTGATTAATAAATTTAAGTTTTCCAGAAGAAACAGAAACTACAATATCTCCAGCATAGCGATTCCCTTTATAATCCGGTTTTAGTGGTTTAAGAAAAAGAGCATTCCCTGAATTAGAATGAAAACGCACTTTGTTTGCAGTTCCTAAAACCAATGAACTTGTTCGGATTTCAAGCGAATTTCCTTTTACTTGAATCTGAATTTTAGCTCCCGATTCTTCTCCCCAAATTCGAACACCTGGATCTATTTCTAGCCATGTGTTTTCTCCCATTTCAAACTGGACGAAAGTAATTTCTGATGCGCGAAATAATCCAATTCGAACTTGTTCCTCTTGAGCAATCAATGCTCTCGTCAGAAAACACAAAAAAATAATCTGGCGGTATACAGACATACCACAAAATTAAACCAGCCAGAAGCTAATAAAACAAGTAATTCAGTGGTTTATAAACATAAGATATGTGTATTCACGATTTCATTAATCGCATCACCATATCTTGAGCAGCACGTTTAGATGCACCTGGACCACCTAGTTTTATTTTCAATTCGCTGAAATCCTGTAATTGAGCAGTTCTTTCTTTACCTTCTTGAATCAATGTACTTAAGGTTTGCTCAATTTTTCGTGCATTCATATCATCTTGAATTAATTCTGGAACTGCCATTCGATCCAATATTAAATTCACTAGCGAAATGTATTTTACCTTTATTAATCGACGCGCTAACCAATACGATAGTTGTCCGCCTTTATAACAAACAACTTCTGGCACCGAAAACAAGGCAGTTTCAAGTGTTGCGGTCCCCGAAGTAACCAATGCAGCTTGTGAATGCGATAATAGCTGATACGTTTCACCAGAAATAACTTTTACCTGAGTTCCCCCACTCCACTCTTGGTATTGAGCAGGATCGATAGATGGAGCTCCTGCAATAATCGGAATACAAGTATCTAAACTTTTGATGCTTTGTAACATTTCGGGAAGCATTTTGGAGATTTCCTGCTTGCGGCTTCCGGGTAATAAAGCAATTATTGGTTGATTAGTAATACCGTGTCGTTGACGAAATTCAGAATCGGGCACAAACGTTTGAATTGCGTCTAATAATGGATGTCCAACAAATGTCACATCTACATTAAATCGTGCATAGAAATCCTTCTCAAAGGGTAGAATAACATACATCCTTTCTACTACTTTTCGAATCTTAAATACACGATTTTGCTTCCAAGCCCATATTTGAGGAGAAATATAATAGAATACTCGAATGGAGTTTTCGTGTGCAAACTCGGCGATGCGTAAGTTAAAACCTGGATAATCAATTAAGATTAAAACATCGGGGTTGAATGCTAGAATATCGGCTTTACAAAACCGAATATTTTTAACGATTGTACCAATATTTAATAGTACTTCAGTAAAACCCATGAAAGCTAAATCGCGGTAATGCTTGACGATTGTTGCTCCTTGTGATTGCATTAAATCTCCGCCCCAGCATCTGAATTCGGCTTGCTCATCTTCTTCTTTAATGGCTTTGAGCAAATTCGATCCATGCAAATCGCCTGAAGCTTCACCCGCAATTACATAGTACTTCATATCTGACAAAGAAAATGATTCATTGGTAGAATACCACTAAAAAATGGGAATTTTCATGTAGGTTTGAAACATGAAAGTTACATTTCTAGGGACTGGTACTTCTCAAGGAGTTCCTGTGATAGCATGTACTTGTGAAGTGTGTGCATCGACTGATTTACGCGACAATCGTTTACGCTGTTCAATTTTAGTTGAAACCGAAGCAGGATCATTTATTATTGATACTGGTCCTGATTTTAGGCAGCAAATGTTAAGACAAAACGTAAAACGCTTAGATGCGGTTCTATACACGCATGAACATAAGGATCATATTGCAGGTTTAGACGATATAAGAGCTTTTAATTTCGTGCTGCAAAAACACATGGATGTATATCTAAGTAATTATGTAGAAGATGCGCTACGAAGAGAATTTGCATACATATTCGCGGAAGATAAATATCCAGGAATACCTTTAATTAACCTTCATCGGATTGATGAAAACCCATTTGTATTATTGGGAAAAACGATCATTCCAATCATGGTTAGCCATTACAAAATGCCCGTTTTTGGTTATCGTATAGGTGATTTTTGTTATGTGACCGATGCCAAAACAATTTCAGCTTCTGAATTGGATAAAATGAAAGGATGCAAAGTAATCGTGTTAAATGCCTTAAGGAAAGAGACACATGTATCGCACCTTACATTAGATGAAGCAATCGAAATTCTAGAATATCTGAAGCCTGAACAAGCCTATCTGACTCACATCAGTCACCAATTAGGCAAACATCAAGATATTGAGCCCGAATTACCGAGTTTCATTCGTTTAGCTTATGATGGCTTGACAATCGAATGTAGTTAGTTGGGGATTTATCCAATCAACAATACTTTTCCGTAAACAACGTGCTTTTTACCAGATTGGTCGATGAAGCTGCTGCGGAACATATAACAACCTGAAGCATACATCTTTCCTGAACTTGAGTCTTTACCCGACCAAGCTTGCTTCTTATCATTTGTTACATATATTTCTTTGCCCCAGCGATCGAAGATAACCATGAGGTAAGTTGAATCCATAATTCCAGTGACGACGACATTAAAAGAATCGTTTACGAGATCGTCATTTGGAGTAAAGGCATTAGGAGCAAAAAAGGTATATAGAAAGTCAATGGTAACTTGTTTCGATATAGAATCCTTACAACCAAAGGAATTCATCGCTATGAGCTCAACATCGTAGGTTCCAGATCCTGGGAAAACATAATCGGGTTCATACTCGGTTGAAATTTCACCACTTCCAAAATTCCACAAGAAATTCGTTGCATTAATGGATTGATTAACGAAAGAAACCGTTGGAAAAATACCCGGAATTGGAGTTGTATCTGGAGAAAAAACGAAATCAGGTATAAGGTTAAATCGGTAATCGGGTATATTAACTATAGTAGAGTACTGACATCCAAAACTGTCGGTAACCGATAATTCATAGGAACCAGTTAATAAACTATCTACAAAAGTGGTATCGTTTTGCTGATCAGTAACATTCCAGAAATAATTATACTCTTGCTGAATTCCTGGACGATCTTCAAATGGGGTTCCTCCTGTTGCTAATACAAATGCTGATCCCAATCCAAAGGAGCAAGTATCTGGTAGAATAACAACTTGAACTTGAAAGTTATTGATGTCTTCTATAAAAATAGAATCCCGATCTATACATCCTAAAGCATCAATAACAGAAACATATTGCCAACCGAATCCAAGTCCTTGAGCTGTTTGGCCTGTTTGTCCTGAAGGACTCCAAGCATAAGCAATTGGACCAGTACCAAATTGAGTTGTCACATCAGCAATACCATTATTAGCTCGGCAATCAACCAATTGAGTTTGATTTACTGTTTGAATTTCAACAGCATTAAAAGTGAAGAAAATACTCTGTGTATCGGGATCAAAATTTCCACAATTGTCCTCTACTCGGCCAAAACTTTGAATCTCATAAGATCCACCTTGCACCAATTGTTGTCCTAATAGAAGTGTAAATTCTTTATCATATAAACCTCCATTTAAGCAAGCAATACTTGTAATACCTGTAAGAGGAATATCAACTCCGAGTGGATCGGTCAAGCTAAACCCAGTAACATTAACGGTGTTACACTTAACAAATTCACTAAAACTAAATGTAATTGCGGTTGATCCACAACTAACTTGAGAAGTAACAGCTTGAAGTGTTGGAGGAGTTAGATCGATAATTCCTGCAGAAGAAATCGACATATCTAATTGATATCCACATTGGTTTTGTCCAGAAAAATTATTGATATTAAGTGCGTAAACGTTTCCTGCAACAACGTTTATCATAGGCTCATCTTGCAGATTAGGCCCATTGTTCATTCCTGTTACTGATGTAGGAAAAAAAGACCCAGAAAAATCACAACCAACTTGTAAAGTCGGATCTGAAAAGATATCAGCACATGTAGAATTTGTCAAATCAAAAAGCGCCCAGTCATAATCTACATTATCACAATTTGGAATAATGTTAAATCCGAATGTTCCAGGTGTTTGTACAGTAATGATATACCAAGAGTTGTTTCTTTCTCCATTTGTCAAACATGATGTTGTAGTATTTATTTCTCCTATATAATTGCCATCGCCTTGAAACGATAATGGCTGATTATAAGAGATTGCACAAACGGTGTAAGCCCCCAAACAATCTCCTGGTAGAGGTGTTTGAGCATGAGCATTTCCAAAAGCTAGTAAGCTGACCGTCAGCACTAAAAGTATTCGAGAGATATACGTTTGAAGTGAGTGCATATTTAGCTCAGATGTAACATCACAGATTAGGTAATACTACAAAAATAAAGAAAAGCAAGAGAAATTAACATGCTTTATGAGAAGGATATTGACTATCTATCGTTTAGAAAACGTAACGCCATCATCAAGTCCTTTATTATCAGCTCATTATTAAATTTTTATTTGGATGACTCGAATGGTGTTCAAAATAAGTTCAAAAGTATAAAGGACTAAATTGTAAACCTTTCGGATTAGACCAATTGAGCGCTGGTAATGGAAATTTCACCCATCTAAATGATGATGCGAACCATTTCCAAGCTTTGCCTCGAATTGGCACTTTCATTAAGTCTACATCAAATGATAAAGACCATTGTGAGTATCTACGGTAATACATATAATCCTTGAGTTGACCGGAAGAATCAAACCAAGTATTGTCGTGTGCACCTAACATGCCCTTAGCACTATATCCTAAGCTCAAGGATAAGAATGAATTACGTTTAACTGGGTAGCTTAACCAATAGGTTTGTCCATTATAATCTTTCAAAAATCGTTCGGCTGTATTAGCTCCTAGCAGATTGGGTCTTAATGGAGCTAAACCGCTTGCATGATAGGAATATCGAAGTAAGAAACGTTGTTCTTTCCAATGCTTCTGCTGAAAATAAAACAAAGCTAAACCACCCGTATTTGCAGCCATGTCAGTCAAAGAAAATCCCCAACCACTTGAAAATCCATCAAATACTTCAATTGTTGACATAAAACAAAAAGGAACAATGACTGATCGTATTAAAGTATTTTTAGACGGTAAACCTGCTAATGTCTGTCCCTCATATAACCATTGTGCAGTCCACCAAGAAGTGGTAGCATGTCCTATCTTATCCATACCTCTCCATTCATTCGCATCATTAAACAAATGGAACCTTTGAAAGGGAAAATCACGATACCAAGCTTGATATAATGCCGTCATACTACCAACATAAACAGCTCCGGTGATCAGTTTTGCATGAAAAAGCTTCCGATTTTGACCTAAATCGATGCTATCCTGCATTTTTTTTTGCCCCAGGAGCGGAAAGGCAATCATACACATTATCAATGCGTTCAGAAGGGAAAGTCGTTTCACGGCAGCAATATCGCAAAAGGTTTTTAAGAAAATTGCTTCTTTTTTTTGGGGAAACGCTTTCAAATACTACTTTTGCCCCCGGAGAAATGGCAGAGCGGTCGATTGCGGCGGTCTTGAAAACCGTTGAGGGTTATACCTCCGGGGGTTCGAATCCCTCTTTCTCCGCTTCAAAAGTCGGTTGACATAGTCAACCGACTTTTTTTATATGATGAACTATGTTGTCTACATATTAAAAAGTTCAATTGACGGTGGTTATTATTATGGATTCACTTCTGATTTAGAAGCACGATTGATTAGACACAATGAAGGAATGGTCAGAAGTACAAAAGCACGCAGGCCTTTAATTGTTCACTACTTTGAAGTCTTTGAACTAAAATCAGATGCACTCAGAAGAGAAAAATTCTTTAAATCAATTGATGGATACAATTGGTTAAAAGAAAATAAAATCACATAAATAATCATTGGGAGATTGCGGTCCCATCGGGAAAAACCGTTGAGGGTTATACCTCCGCTCCGATGGAGTCTTTCTCCGCCAAATAAAAAAAGCCCATCGTTTTGATGTGCTTTTTTTATTTCTGGAAATCAAGACTTTTAGAATTCAATAGATGTGATGGTTCCATTAGAATAACCGTTAATGGTATTTTCTCAGATTAAGATTACACCTAAACCTTGAGTCAGTGCGTTTGTATCAGCCGATTTATAAAAGAATAATTACGGAGAAAGACAGGTTTAGTATTTACCGTTGAAAACGTGCAAATGACTCTTTTTCGAGGAATTCTCGGTCGTCGGGATGAGCTATAGAAATTAATGCTTGGGCTCTTTGCTCCATATTCATCCCAAATAAATTTACCGAACCATATTCTGTAACAACCCAATGAATATGTCCACGAGTGGTAACAACACCGGCGCCCTGTTTCAAATAAGGTACGATGCGCGAAATGCCTTTATTTGTTCTCGATGGTATGGCGATGATGGGCTTCCCTCCTTCTGATAATGCTGCACCACGAATGAAATCCATCTGTCCACCTATTCCCGAATATTGATACGTTCCAATAGAATCGGAGCATACTTGACCAGTTAAATCTACTTCAATCGCACTGTTAATAGCTGTTACCTTCGGATTTAAACAAATAATACGAGGATCATTCACATAACTTATGTCCATCCCTTTAATTATGGGATTATCATCCGCAAAATCATACAACTTTCGGGTACCTAACATAAAGCCAGTAACACAATAACCTGCTACAATTTTCTTTCGGCTATTATCTATTGTTCCGTTTTGAATTAAATCGATTGCACCATCTGAGAACATCTCAGTATGTAATCCTAAGTTGCGGTGATTCGTTAAGTTTTTCAAAACAGAATCTGGAATACTTCCAATTCCTAATTGAAGTGTCGCTCCATCTTCAACTAATTCAGCTACTTGTTTTCCAATCTTTTCATGTACATCAGAACCACCAGTAGAATAAGAAACTTCGGGAAGTGGCTCATCCACCCAAACAGCAGCATCGAATCGACTAAATGGTACAAATGCATCACCATGAACACGTGGCATATTAGGATTGACCTGAGCTATAACTTTCTTGGCATATTGCACTGCCGATCGAGCAATATCTACCGATGTTCCTAATGAACAATATCCATGTTTATCGGGAGGAGATACTTGAACAATTGCTACATCAACGGGTAAAATTCCCCGGCTAAAAAAATGTGGAATCTCACTTAGAAACACTGGAACATAATCGCCCATGGCCGAATTCACAGCCTTACGAGAGCTTTCAGAAACAAATAAAGAATTGATGAAAAAATGATTCTCTAAGGATGGATCATTCAAATTAACTCCTTGAAGTGTGATACTTATTAACTCCACATGTTGCAGTCGATCTTTTTCAAGAATTAACTGATTGATTAAGTGAATAGGAGTTGCAGCACTTCCATGTAAAAAAACCCGATGACCAGATTGAATAAATTGTAGAGCAGTTGAAGCATCCGTAAAACCTGGTTTTAAAAACATAATCTGGAACTGTGAGAATAATTGGGAGGCAAAAATACGCCATAGAGAATGATTCCAATGGAATAAAAACAAAAAACGCAGCCCTGAAAACAAGACTGCGTTTGAAAAAAACTTATTTGAATTACTTCTTATTCATCTTCTCATAATTGCGAAGAAAGTCTTCTAATTTCTCTACATCAATTCGCTTCGCGATAATCTTTTTATTCTTATCCAATACATATAAAACTGGAGTAGAATAAATATCATAATATTTACGAAACTGAGCAGTACCAAGCAAATCGGCTGCATTAATCCAGTTGAGTTCTTTTTCTTTTATGTATTTAAACCACTCAGTTGTGTCGGCTTCAATGTAAACTCCTAGAACTTCCAAATCCAAATCGACCTTATGTGCATTGTAAAATTCGCGCAGTTTAGGAGTTACTTTTTGACAATGTCCGCAACTTGGATCCCAGAAATAAACGAGTGTATATGTTTTCTTGATATCGTTTAATGCAATCGGGTGAAAATCGCTTTTCAATAAATGCATGTTATTAGCTTGAACACCTAACAAACAAGGTTCTAATGCTGCAACACGCTCTTTAATTTTGGTTAATTGAGCATCTTCAACCCAATAAGCTTTTCCGTTTATATAGTAGTTTTTTGCCATGTAAACGAAAACAGCATCCATACCCATGATTTCTGATTTTTCATAGGTATTCGTAATCCAATAAACGAGGTATTTGAATGTTTCACTTTTCTCATCCGTGAGGCCAATTAACCGCTTAGCTGCAGCGTTAATGGAATCTGGAATTTGTGGTGTTAGTTTTTCGATGAACTGTTTGACTTTATTACCAAATACAGGTGAACGTAATAAACGATCATCCTTTAAATCGAACTTATCGAAATAATGTGCTTTGAAATAACGATAAGCATAAGTTGAATCTTTACGTCCATCAGGTAATGTAGGGTTTTCTGGGATTTCGGGTTCCCAGCTGGCATTGAAAATCTTTGCCAATAATACATCCGGATGAGCTGATACAAAATTGGTTTTATAATCCTTAACAGTTTTATCGACAGCTGTTTGCTCTTCCCGAATTTGTTTAATTTTAGCTTCATTGCCTTTAGCAGCATCTAACTCCTTGCGCAAACGATCCATGTCTTTTCCACGAACCGAAATCCAATTGAGATATTCGTAAAATAATTCGTTGTCCTTAGAACCTTTGATCTTCATATTGGCAATGAAATCTAGTGTGTCGGTTTCCATGCTAAACTTCTGTTCTTTGTCGACAATCATTTCGAAATATTTCCGACTTGGAACAACTGCCAGATAAATACCGCCGGGTAGGACTTCATCCCCTTTAAAAGTTAGCTTTCCATTTTCATCAGCTTTGGCGGAATCACGGATATACTGTTTATCTCCAAAATAGTAAGCCAGTTGTACAGTCTGGTTTTTTACTCCTTTAATTGTTAATTTGATTTCATAAGCGCTTCCAGCAAAGGCTTGAGAAGCAAGACATAGAACAGCAATCAGGAATGAAAATCTCTTCATGTATAAGGTTTTAAAAAAGGCTCGCGTTTTCTGCAAAAATTGTGCTACTTATTTTTGAACGAAATATTTGGCAATGATACATTCCATTCAGGGATTTTTCAATCGAATAAGTAGGTAGATTTTACATACCAAGCAAATTGAGTCAAAAAATACAGTTTGTGTTTTAATCCTATCTGCTTTCTATGTTAATTGCAGCATGAGGTCGACCTTTTTAAAAGAAATAGCATCGCGGTATTTAGAACTTAGCGAGTCGGGCAAAAAAGTATGCTTGGTTTTCCCTAACAAACGGGCTGGAATTTTCTTTCGTAAAGAGTTAGCTCAATTAAATCCGCAGGTTCAATGGATGCCCGATTTGTATTCGAGTGAGGATTTTGTTCGAATGCTTACTCGCCTGCAATTGGCCGATCCCATTTCTGTGTTGTTTGAGTTCTATACCGTTTATCAGGAATGTGAAGCTGAAAAAGCTGAAACGTTTGATGTATTTAGTACTTGGGCTCCACAATTATTACACGACTTTCAAGAGATAGATCAATATTGTGTGGATGCTCGTCAGTTGTTCGGGACTGTAGATGATGCGTATGCTTTAAAAAATTGGTCGCCCGATGGAACCGTCATCACCGAAAATCAGCAACAATATCTCCGGTTTTGGTCTAGAATGGGAATTTGGTATGCGGCCTTTCGAAAGCATTTACAAGATAAATCGCTAGCTACAGCTGCTATGGCTTATCGAGAATTAGCTGAAAATTGTAGTTACTATTTAGATTCCGTTCAACATGACATTATCGTATTCGCAGGTTTTAATGCTTTGAATAAAGCCGAACAAACATTCATGCGATACCTGGAAAAACGAGGAAAAGCTGAATTAATTTGGGATGCTGATCCGTATTATGTAGAGAATGAAATAAACGAAGCAGGACATTTCCTCCGTCAATTCAAAAAAGAATGGTCGATTCGTGAATTAAACATTTGTGAACCGCATCTAACTACAACAGAACGTAAAATACATATAGTAGGTGTCGCTAAAAATTTGGGACAAGCATTAGTTGCTGGAAGTATTTTGGATGATTTGAGTAAAACCGAACCCGATTTGACTTCTACATCTTTGGTTTTATGCGACGAAAATTTATTGATGCCTGTGTTGGAAGTTTTGCCCGATCAAGTTGATAAGGTGAATATCACCATGGGCTATCCGATGCATCTTTTACCTGTGAGTAGCTTATTCTCGCTCATTTTCGACATGCACCAACATGCTCGCTTGGGAGGAAAAAACGAAAAACGTGAATCGGCATTTTACTTTCGAGATTTACTTCGCTTATTTAGAAATCCGTTATTGGCTGGATCACTAGAGCCAATTGGCCTACAAAAGTTAATTGATCAGATTAGTCGAGAGAAACGAGTTTATTTTCCTGTGTCAGTTTTGATGCAAAGCAAAGCAGATGAAGAACCCGTTTTAGGGAAGCTTAGGTTCTTATTTGAACATTGGGAAAATGAACCGGCTCGAGCTATTGAGACCTTAATGAAACTCACCGAATACCTAAAAAATGAGCTAATCGAAGAGGAAAGAGCTGATCAAGGTTTAGATATGGAAGCACTTTTTGCTATTCATTCTTTGCTTCAAAAGATCGATAATCTCCGACAATCATTTAGCGGATTTAGTAGCATTCGAACCTTACAAAAGATTTTCCAACAGCTCATACGTTCGAGTACTTTTCCATTTTATGGTGAGCCATTGACTGGACTGCAATTGATGGGATTACTCGAAACCCGAAACCTCGATTTTAAAAATCTCATTCTATTATCAGTAAACGAAGGAACATTACCTGCCTCAAAAGCACATCGATCCTTTATTCCGCATGATATTTCAGCATTTTTCGGATTGCCAACATATCGTGAACGAGATGCCGTATTTGCCTATCACTTTTATCGAATGATACAACGTGCCGAACGCGTTTGGCTAGTGTATAATACCGAAACAGACGAATTAGGAAAGGGAGAACAATCACGCTATATCACTCAACTCGAAGAAGAACTCAATCAGGAACACACGCAAATTACACGAGAAACGTATGTACCACATTTGCACAACACATTTGAGAATGTCATTCAAATAGAAAAGTCGCCCGAGGTGATGGAGCGATTGAGAAATCGTATTGGTGGAAAAGATCCTTATAACTACCTATCTCCTACTGCATTATCATCATTCATAAACTGCTCATTAAAATTCTATTTCCAGTACATCAGCGGTGTAAAAGTAGAGGTAACGAAAGAAGATGAAATTGGCTTAGATGTCATGGGAACGGTGGCGCATGAGGTATTGCAAAAGTTCTATTTGCCTTTGGAAAAAAAGGTGCTAAAAAAAGAACATTTGCTAGCCATGAAACCTCGCATTAATGAGGAAGTCAAATTGGCTTTTTTACATGCTGGCATTGAAGAACGTGATATTTCTGGAGGAAGTAATTTGCTTTCTTATAAAGGTGTGGAGAAAATGTTGGGCAATTTTATCGACGCTGAAATTCGTTTTGTTGAAGAGTTAGAAAAAGAAGGACAAGTATTGACCATTGAGCAAATAGAACGTGACCTACAGTTTAAAATGAAAATTAAAAATGGTAGTTCGGTTAATGAACTATTATTCAAAGGTAGAACCGACCGAATAGATCGCATCGGATCCAGTATTCGAGTGGTGGATTATAAAACGGGAAATGTTCAGGATAAGGATGTGAAATTAGATGAGCAATCTGAGATTGCACTCGATCCCAATAAAGCGAAAGCATTGCAACTTTTACAATATGCATTGATGGTTCCGGAGGAATTTCAGAACAATCATGTTATCCCAGGAATTATAAGTTTGAGAAGACCTTCTGTTGGATTTATCGGGTTGAAAATTGAACGAAATGAAGGTTTAACTCCCGATGAAAGGAAGGAAACGGAAATCGTTTTCAGGGAAATAGCCACTGCCCTATTTGATGAAGATCAAGCATTTGAACAAACTGATGATCGAGCAAGGTGCGTGTATTGCGATTTTGCGACGATTTGCAATCGATGAATTTTTTAAGCGGCTATTTTCTATCTTAATCCCCTCTTGAAAATGAAAAAGCTAGCTAGTATTAAATTGCTGTTGTTGCTCTGTTGCTTTTATTGCAGTGGACTAAATGCACAACAATATTATTTTGCCAATTACACCTTAAATGACGGATTACCACATTCGCGCGTAAATGCAGTATTGCAGGCAAAAAATGGATATTTCTGGGTTGCAACCAATATGGGAATTTCCCGGTTTGATGGACATTTCTTTGTGAATTTTTCGGCCAAGGATGGATTAGGAGATAATAAAGTAACCAGTGTTTTTGAATTATCCGATACCGAATTAATTCTCGGTCATGAGAATGGAAAACTGAGTTATTATAACGGGAGCAAGTTTGAGCCTTTACAATTAGATCCAGATACACGAAGAATTTTTTGCTTGACACCCGATCATTCTGGGAATTTATGGATTGGAACTCAAACTACCGGAGCTTATAAAGTTTCACGGAAAAATCTAGTAGCGAATATTATAAATAAACGTTTCGATCGGTATGATGCAGCTAAAGGATTATCGCGAGATGTGACCAGTGTATTGCATGATTCAAATGATCAACTGTGGTTCATTACCGACTTGGGAATCAAGCAATTAAACAAGAAGACCGGAACCTTTGATTTCTACCTTCCAAGTGGTATCGATTTCGTTCAATTTTCGGCAATTGCGGAAGATGGAAATAAAGATTTATGGCTTGGAACGCCTTCATCTGGATGTTGGCGGTATTCGCAAAAGCAGAAGAAGTATATTTCCTATACGGTTGAAAATGGTATGCTGGGAACCAATTTCGTTTCCGTTTTACAAGCCAATTCAAAGGGCGAAATGATGATTGGTACATGGGGCGGTGGAGTTACTTTGGTTAAAGGCGATAATGTTGAAATCCTAGCAGAGAAAAATGGTTTAAGTGAGAATAAAATTCGCTGTCTGGGTGAAGATCGCGAAGGGAATTTGTGGATAGGTACTAACCAAAATGGTGTTTCCTGCTATCGCGGACAGTCCTTTCGCATGTATGAACGTTCTTCAAATGGAACCAATACCCAAATTGGAGCAATCTGTACCGATTCAAAAGGCAATCGTTGGTTTGGAACAACCAATGGAATTTTCTTTATGCCTAAAGGATCACAAGTTAGTCGGCGCATTGATTTTTTAACTGGTGGTGAAGAAATAGAAGTTACCTCCATTTTAGAAGACAGACGTGGACTAATTTGGGTGAGTACTTGGGGCGAAGGAGTTTTGCTTATTCATCCGGGAGATTATCAAGTAGAGCGTTTTCAAGGAAAAATACCTTATAACGATCCAATTACCTTTAATGAACAATACGTTCATACAGTTTATCAAGCTAGTAATGGGACTATTTGGATATCGATGTTACGTGGTGTTGCAGCGTTTTCTCCTTCAACCAATCAATTACATACCTATACAAAACGTGATGGCTTAGCCGAAAACAGCACAACTGATATTCAGGAAGATAGTCAAGGACGCATCTGGATTGGTTCAGCTACATCGGGTTTGAGTATTTATGAGAATGGAAAATTTAATGTTGTAAAAGAAACGAATCCCACTATTTACCCTTCCATTTCTTCGATTTCGCGAGATGAACAAAGTAATATCTGGATAGCAACAGAAGGTGGCGGAATATATAAGTTCGACGGTAAAAAGTACACGAACTACACTACTCAAGATGGTTTGCTTTCTAATTATGTTGGATTAATTGAAAGTGATTTAAAAGGTAAAATTTGGTTGGGGACGAACAAAGGAATTTGCTCTTGGGATCCCAATACACATTATACCATAATTCACGATAAAACCGATAAGAATTCGCGTGTCGAAACCAAGCCTAATGCAGTACATCGTGATAAAGAAAATCACTTGTGGTTTGGTACAATTAACGGTGTTATTGAATTTGATCCAGGACTTATAACCACCAATTTTGTAGAGTCGGTTACGCGTATTTCGGCAGTCAAGTCGTTTCAAGATACCTTGCGAAAAGAAGGTGTTGCCTTGAATTATAAAAAGAATTATTTGAGCTTTTATTTTAATGGTATTTGCTTTAGTGATCCAGAGAAAGTAAAATATAAATACCAACTCGAAGGATTTGATTCTACTTGGCAAGAAAGCTCCGTGAATTTCGTAACCTATAATAATCTTGCTCCAGGTTCATACACGTTTCGCGTTAAGTCGTGCAACAATGATGGAGTTTGGAATAAAGTTCCTGTAACGTTTGCCTTTACCATTACACCACCTTTTTGGATGACTTGGTGGTTCTATACCATCAGTTTTATTGGTCTAACAGTGATTATTGTAAGTGCTGTAAAATTCAGGGAACGTAATCTTCGTCTAGAAAAGCGCCGATTGGAGCAAGTTGTTCAAGAGCGAACTTCCGAAATCATCGAGCAAAAAGAAGAAATCGAAAATCAGCGAGATGAATTACGTGTAAATAGTGCCTTGATTGAACAGAAAAATCTATCAATTACCGATAGTATCCGCTACGCGAGAAGAATTCAGTTGGCCACATTGCCTTATAGTGATGTGATACATCAATCCTTGCCCGAATCATTTATCCTGTATAAACCTAAGGACATTGTTAGTGGCGATTTTTATGCATTTGCCAAGAAGGACAATAAGATATTGATTGCTGTTGCCGATTGCACTGGACACGGTGTACCGGGAGCATTCATGAGTATGATTGGAACCAATTTGTTCAATCAGGTAATTAATGAGAAAAATATTACTGAACCGGCGGCTATTTTAAATGAACTAGATAAAGGAATTGAACGGGCGCTAAAGCAAGAAGAGACCGATAATCACGATGGGATGGATATTGTTATTTGCTCATTGGATTTCGAAAATAACGTATTCGAAATGGCTGGTGCAAACCGTCCATTATGGATTATTCGTGCTGGTAAAATCGAAGACCATGAACACCTAGAACAATATGGTAATTCGATGCAGATAATTCGTCCAGATAAAAACCCAATTGGTGGATTTCATCAGGAGAAAAAGGAACATTTCACGAATCATCCATTTAATTTCTATCCAGGCGATAAACTCTATTTATGCACCGATGGTTATGCCGATCAATTTGGTGGCGAAAAGGGTAAAAAATTATTGTCGAAACGACTACGCGATTATTTAATCGAAATACGCCACTCACCCATTCAAGAGCAAGAAGGCTTACTTGATGATTATTACGAAGAATGGCGAGGTAATCACGAACAAGTGGATGATGTACTCATCATTGGTATTCGATACCCAGAAAAAGGTTAGCGAGCGGTTCGTTTATCTAATTCTTCCTTAGAAAAATCAGGTGGTTGCGGAGCTTCTGGAATGTGCCGTTTTTCGATTGGCTCACAGAGTTTCTCAGCCATTTTTGTAAATGCCGTTTGGTAAGCAGCTAAGGTGTATTGTCCAAATAAGGTAAATCCAGCCTCGTAATGTTGAGTTTGATATTCTTCGAATGTAGTTGTATAACCGCTAAATTCGTTAGCGTTGGACGTTAAAATCACATCGATCACACCTCGTTTTTCTAATACCGTAAGGACCGATTGTTTAAGTCGATTGCCAGCGGTGGTAGTAATTTCACCCGGAAAAGCTAAAATGGCAATTTCTCCAAGAATTAAAATCTGTATCGGAACAATCACTGGAGCCCAAGTATGTTCAGCTAATGCACCAATTTCATACTGACGTTTCATTTCATCTCCAATATCGGTCATTACGCCCGGTAGTGGGATTTGATTTAAGTTCGAATATCCAAGAACTCGCTTTTCCTGTAATTCAACCACTAACTGTTTGGGACCGTGTGCACTTCCTAAATCTTTATAACGAACACGACTTTTACGTGAACTCAATACCGGTATTTTACGGATGGTATTTTTATACGTGTCGATTCCTCGTATTAATGTGGCAGTAATGGAATCAATTCCTGGATTATCAATATCGTCACCTTCTAAAAAAGAAAGTCCGAGCACAGCTGCACCGGTTTCGTGTTCCTGATTATCGGGCGTAAACTTGGCGTCACAGGTAATTTCCGACATATCCACATAATATTGGATAAAATCGAGATTGTCGCTAATTGGAATTTGATGATCTCGCGATTCGAATAAATTCCGTGCATGTTCGAATTGAAAAAAGCCGCTGAAATAGGCCGATTTAAATTCATCCTCATATCGCCCACGTGGCCACCATTTAGCACGACCGTGATAATTGGGAGAAACATCAGCCTGCGTTTCACCACAAAAAGCGGCAACGAAATGTCGATCTTCTGTTTTGTCGTTCTCTAATAATGAAGCAGCGTATCCTTTATTATCGGGATGTATTTTGGAATTCTTGCTCGATATAGAAGTTCCTTGAACACCAAACCAGTTAATGAGCCCTTTATGTGTGTGCTCATCAATCGAAATCCGAAGTTGCTTCATCATTCGATTAATAGCCAACTGGGTGTGATTTTCGTCAATTTCGATGTTTTCGGGATTGCTGTTAAAAGCATCCAACGAACGATTAAATGCAACATCCGAATCATCGGGCATCCAATCGGCATTGAGGAATAAATTGCTTGGTTCTAAATCTTTTAACGCTTTAGAAAGTGCGTCAACACAGGCATTTTTGTATGCATTAAACACATCCGGTCGGAAACCACAACTCACCAAATTGAAAAACGCATAATGCGCATAACCACCTGGTGCACTGTGTGTATTTTGAGAACAGAGCATTAAACTTTCCATCGAAAGTCTCGATTGGGGATGAGCCAAAAGGACTGCTTCAACAACCGCTTTCTTGAGATGATGAGTGATGTAGCAACATTCGAGGTTGATTATTGCGAGTGTAATATCACCTTTTCGAAATGCAAAAGCACGGGCATGTAAATCGGTTTCGATGCTTTCGGCAATATGATCCAAACGCCCATAACCATGCATGGGCAGATGCAATTTTTTAAATATAACTTTCGATTTTCCGACTCCGATCAGCATGGCTAATAAAGGCCAAAACTACTACAAATTGATTGGATAACGGATGGATTTTATGCAGGTGATTTCACGCCTATAGAAGATGAGAAAATTCAGCACATCAGCCTGATTTAACAGCGCTTGCGGAATTCTTCAATCCAAAAAACCTTGTTCCATCACTAATTTAATCAACCCAGCAACGCTTTTAGTAGCAGTTTTACGGAAGATGTTTTTTCGATGTGTTTCAACCGTGCGTTCACTAATAAAGAGAGCATCTCCAATTTGCGCATTCGAATATTCAGCAGCAATGAGCTTTACAATTTCGATTTCACGAGGAGTAAGTCGGATTTTTTCTACTACAGGTGTTGGACGAGAAGAACGAACCGATCGCATCATTTCGCGGGTTACATCTTCACTGAAAAATAATCCACCGGAAGCTATTTTATGTAAGGCTTCCAATAGTTCGTCTTTACCCGTATTTTTCAAAACATAGCCACTAATTCCAGCTTCGAGCATGTCGGAAATAGTATCCCGATCACCATGCATCGATAATGCAAGCACATGAATGGTAGGATATTGGTTTCGAATGAGTTTGGTTAATTCAATTCCAGTTATTCCAGGCATAGAAACATCCGCAATGACAATATCTGCTTGTTCTTTTGCCAGTAATCCCATTACATCTTTAGGCTGAGTAGTTTCTGCCACAATGCGAAAATCCGACTCATATAATAGGAGTGATTTAATTCCATCAATCATCATTTGATGGTCATCCACAATAAGCAAGCGAATTTCTGATTTCGGAGCAGACATTTTCATCCGTTAATGGCGGCTAAATTAGTGTGTTTATTGAACAATCATGAATATCTACCCAATAGCACGGATTAATTATGCCCTTAGTAGGGTATTTCGGTAGCGCTTTACTGAAAGTAGTTTTGAAAACTGAAATTTAAAGCCAACCCTCATGATTTCGAAATTGAAAAGTCTAGTGTTTACGAGCATATTGTTTTTGTTTATTCATCAACTAGCAGGACAATCGACACATTATAAAATCTTGGAAAATAATCCAGGAAATAAATCCTTGTTAATTGGTATCTCACCTTTTGATGTGAACGGATATTCACCTGATATTTCGATTGGTTGGGCTCTTCGTACGAATTGGATGATGAATAAGTTTCTTCAGGTTGATTTGGATATTCGAAATGCCTATTTAGACATCAATCAAAATGGTGTTTACTCACCCGATGGTTTAAAAAAAGCACATTGGTATCAAGCGGGAGCAGCATTTAACTTCAGAACTCATACGTTAACCAAGCCAGTAAAAGTCGTGTTACAGCATTCACGTGGTTCTAAATATGAGCACATTACCTATATCAGAGTCCCTTCGGAAGTAAAAAGAATAAGTTCGGTTCACGGTGGATTTATGACGATTTTAAATAATCATTTCATTGAAAATGATTTTACACGCAATCTTCAAGAAGGTGATATACAAGGAAAAACGCTTCAGGGAGATGTTGTTTATTTTAGAGATACCATTAATTATGAGTCGATAAATTATGTAGCTAATTCGACAGGTATTTATGGAGGTTTAAATTTTCGCTCCATTCGCGATTTGTTAATACAAACTGATTCCTATGGTGAAAAATCAACTCGTGTTCTTTCCGATTTTTACCTTGATTTTTTATTTACTCCTTTGGTTCACTATAGTTTGCGACCTAATTCGAAACAAGCCATGTTTAAAGACATAGATATTTCTATCCCAGAAAATAAAAAGAAATTACTCGGCTGGCGTGTTGGATATTCATACGCATCGGGTAAAACCGTTGGATTTACTGCGAAAATCGAAGCTGGTCAACAACCCGGAATTCCCGGAAATGGATTTTTCATGAATGTTGGAATGGGCATGTCGATTCGTGCTTTGGGGAATAAATAGTTGATTATTTAAATTCCATTCTGGAAAATTTCAATTTAGAATTGAGCTTTCATTTCGGGAATTAAATCTGGTCGTATATTTCCGACATACTTAATGCTCAAATCATGAAAGCACTTCAGTCGATTATTGGAATAGTATGTTTGGGATTAGTATCCTGCCAGTCGAATACTACGGAGAAAAACTCAGCAGTTACTTCTAATGATGTAGGCGTAGAAAAAGTATTTGAAGGACAAGTCCCTTGTGCCGATTGCGCAGGAATTAATTTGCGTGTTAGCTTAAAAAATGACAATGATTCTGCTGGTAGTTTTCGATTAACACAAACTTTCAAAGGAACACGCGATGGTGATCAAACATTCAGCGACAGTGGTTCCTTTAGCATGAGAAAAGGTTTAGATGCTGATGCAGATGCTTGGGTTTATGTGATTCGTCCCGGACAGCCCGAAGAAACACGCTATTTCGAAAAACGGGGCGATACAGCACTTTTGAGTTTAGGAAATGACGGTCAGCGTATTCAATCGGATTTGAATTATCTGCTAAAAAGAAAATAAGTTCTCCCGCTGTGTTACGTGTATTAGCTGATTATTAATTTATACTCGAGATTAAAAAAGGGAAATAAGTCCTGTATCTTCGCCCTTATTTTCCCAACCCGATGCGTCGCTCGTTTTTGTTTTATGTCAGTATTATTTCCGGTGCTGCAGCGGCCATTTGGTATGTAGTTAAGTCGGGAAAAACATTGGAATCGGGTCGTCCAATTCAATCGCTTCCCAAAGTTGCTGCCGAGGATTTATTTCAAAACGGACTGGATACATTTCTTGCCAATATCCATCATCCGCTTGCCATTCTTATTTTACAAATCATCTCTATCATTTTCGTTGCCCGAATTTTTGGTTTGATATTTACCCGAATCGGACAACCATCTGTCATTGGAGAAATAACTGCAGGGATTGTTCTTGGGCCATCGCTTCTTGGAATGTATTTTCCAGAATATTCGCTTTTCCTTTTTCCGGTTGAATCGCTTGGGAATCTTCAGTTTTTAAGTCAGGTTGGACTAATTCTTTTCATGTTTGTTATTGGAATGGAATTGGACCTTTCGGTGTTAAAGAATAAAGCACACGAAGCGGTAGTTATTTCACATGCCAGTATTGTAATTCCGTATACGCTGGGAATGGGGCTCGCATACTATATATATAGTGAGTATGCACCACCAACTGTTCCTTTTCTTTCGTTTGGATTATTCATGGGAATTGCCATGAGTATAACTGCATTTCCGGTATTAGCACGAATCATTCAAGAACGTGGATTAACCCGAACCAAACTCGGAGCTATTGCTATTACGAGTGCTGCCGCTGATGATATTACTGCTTGGTGCATTTTAGCTGCAGTAATCGCTATCGTAAAAGCTGGCTCATTTATGTCGGCATTATTTACTATTGGTTTCTCCTTAGTATATGTAGTGGTTATGGTTTACCTCATTGGACCTTTCCTCAAACGATTGGGTAGCATTTATTCCAACCGCGAAACCATTTCTAAAGGTATCGTTGCACTCGTATTTATCATTTTACTTGCATCTGCCTATTCGACCGAAATTATTGGGATTCACGCATTGTTTGGCGCATTCCTCGCGGGTGTTATCATGCCGCCAAATTTGAATTTCCGAAAAATCCTTATCGATAAGATTGAAGACGTTTCGCTCGTCCTGTTATTGCCGCTTTTCTTTGTATTAACGGGTTTGCGTACGCAGATAGGCTTACTCAATGAACAACATCTGTGGTTCGTTTGCGGATTGGTTATTTGTGTTGCCGTTGCAGGAAAATTCGTTGGTTCGGCCTTGGCTGCAAAGATTATCGGACAAAGCTGGAAAGACAGTTTGTCGATCGGAGCCTTGATGAACACCCGTGGTTTGATGGAATTAATCGTATTAAATATCGGATACGATTTAGGAATCCTCACTCCTACTGTGTTTGCTATGATGGTGATAATGGCGTTGGTAACTACTTTTATGACGGGACCTTCTTTATCGTTCATCAACTGGATATTCAAGGAAAAATATGTTCAACCGGAAATTATACCAGTAAAAAAGGATGTTCCGGCTTTAAAAGTTCTCATATCGTTTGGATTAGCAAGTAGTGGAAGAAAAATTTTACGTTTAGCTACTCAATTATATGGTACCGATTCTAAGTCGGTACATTATTCGGCGGTTCACGTTACGCCCAGTGCTGATGTGAGTTTGATTAATGTGAGTGAATTTGAGCAACAAAGTTTTAGACCGATTCGCGCAGAAGCCGAGAAAATGAAAATTGAGCTGGAATCGCACTATAAACTCAGCACCGATTTACACAAGGAAGTTACCAGTATGATTGAAAAAGAGGAAATCAACCTCTTATTAATTGGAGCTGGAAAATCGCTGTACACTGGATCTTTATTGGGTAATATTGTTGGAGTTGCTAAAACATTATCACCCGAAAACCTGATTGGGACAATCACCGGGGCGAATCCGCTTTTCCGCACCGATTACTTGATTGATGATAAAGCACGTTATTTTATTGAGCAATCAAGTTGTGATGTAGGAGTTTTAATTGATCGCGATTTTAGTGATGCGGGCACTTTGTTTCTTCCTTTATTTGGAGAAGAAGATGCGTTTATGTTGAATTATGCTCGCAAGTTTATTCTGAATTCTAAATCAGATGTTTCGGTGATGGATTCGTTTGAGCAATTAGCGGGAGATTCGGTAATACGTGAAAAATTCAACCGACTTAAATCCGAATTCCCTGATCGAATCAAACTTCTCCAAGTTAAAACCATTGGGAAAGAATTCCTTTTGCAACAAGAATTGATGTTAATCAGCTACCCAAGTTGGAAAGGTCTGGTGGACAGCAAAAGCTTATGGCTTGAACATGTACCGAGCGTTCTTATTTTGCGTTCGCGTTTACAGTAATTGCTGGTATTTTCAAACTACGCAGGCGAATTAAGAAGTACAATCCCAGCATAAACAACACACCCAATAAAAGTATTGATGCACGCATTGATCCGGTGAGCGTTTCGAGTAATCCGAAAAGGAAAGTTCCTAATACAACCGACATTTTCTCCGTAACATCATAAAAGCTGAAATAAGCTGTATGATCGTTCGTTGGTGGCAATAATCGCGAATACGTAGAACGTGCTAAAGCTTGCACACCGCCCATTACTAAACCAACCACGCTGGCTAAAATCATAAATCCAATCGATTCGGTAACGTAATAAGCTCCCACGCAGATTCCTATCCAGATAATGACCGAAAGCATCATAGCTTCCATATTCCCATAACGACGCGATAATCGAGCGAAACCAATCGATCCGGCTACGCCAACAAGTTGTATAATGAGAATAGTTGGAATGAGTACTTCATCTTTCAAGCCTATTTCTTTTTTCCCAAAGTTGGCAGCCATATACATGATAGTCAATACAGCCATCATCGTAAAAAAGAAAGCCATCAAGTAAATACGCAACACACGAGTTTGACGGAATTCCTTCCATACTTTGGCTAATTCCTTATATCCATTGAGAATAGGATTAACGATGTTAGGTTTAGTGCTTGTTCTTTTAGGTAGATATAGAAACGTGTACTGTGCAAATCCAATCCACCAAATACCTACCGTGATAAAACTTATACGCGCTGCCATACCTGGAATATGAATTCCAAATAGTGCTGGCTTTAGTAACATCACCAGATTAATGATAAGCAAAATCACTCCACCGATATATCCTAAAGCATATCCACGTGCAGAAATATGGTCTTCTTGTCCTTCGGGAGCAATTTCGGGCAACCAAGCATTATAGAAAACCAATCCACCACTGTATCCAATTCCTGCTAGAGTAAATGCAATTATGCCCCATTCGAGGTTTTCGGCGGTGAAAAAATATAATCCAGCACAAGACAATCCTCCAATCCATGTAAACAGCTTCATGAAAAACTTCCTGCGTCCTGTATAATCTGCAATCGAAGCTAGAATTGGAGAAAACAATGCAACTATTAGGAAAGAAGCCGAAACTGCCCAAGCATACAATGATGTATTGACCACTTGAAATCCAAAAAAGGATACCATTCCATGTTCATCACCTTTCGCCACGAAGCCATAATAAGCAGGTAAAATAGCCGAAGTAATACTCAGCTGATACACCGAATTAGCCCAGTCGAAAATGGTCCAAGCCCTAATAACTTTAGGGTTTCCTCTCAGTTCCTCCATTGCAAATCAATTTTTTTCAAGACTACGCGAAAGTAAGTCTGAATACCTTAATTTCGAGCGGCAAACTAATAATGCTATTTCTGGAATGAAATCCCTTGATTTAACGGCTACAATCCTTGTCCCTGTTGACTTTTCTGACATCACTAAACCGGCATTGGCACATGCAGAATTGTATGCGACCATCTTCAAAAAACCGATTACGCTGGTACATTTAATCGATAAAGGCTGGGGTGATAAGGAACATGAGTTGAAATTAGAAGAAGAAGAGGCATTGTCTAAACTTCAGAATTTCGCAGATGATATTACGAATGAAAGTGGAATTGAAGTTTCCGTTTTAGTTCGTCGTGGTGATTTTCACGAAGGAATTGGTGAATTAGCCGAAGAACTCAACGCTACTTTGGTGGTAATGGGAACAAAAGGTATTAAAGGACTTCAGCGCTGGACGGGTAGTCATGCCATGAAAGTGATTAAAAACACGAAGGATGTTCCATTCATTGTTGTTCAGGATATGCCTAAACGCAATGATTTGAAAACGGTTGTTTTGCCATTTTCATTCACGGTTGAAAGTCGTCAGAAATTGGCATGGGCGATTCACATTGCTAAAATGTTCCAATGTCACTTCTTGTTATTAGCTGAACATCAAACGGATGAGTTTATTCAGCACAAAATGCAAAACAACATCACGTTTGCTAAGAAGTATTTGGATCAACACGGATGTAGTTATTCAGTAGAAACTGCGAGCGGATCGACAGCATTTCATAAAGAGATTATCATTTATGCTTCTGCAAAAGATGCTGATTTGATTTTAATCATGACCGATGAAGATCGTGAATTCACCGAGTACTTTACTGGAACTCACGAGCAAGATATTATTGCCAACGAAAGGAAATTACCTGTTATGGTGATGAATCCAGTTGATAATATGCAGATTCTTGGAGCAGCAATGTTCCAATAAGCATAACAAACCATTTAAAAATGCAGTTAGATTCAATTCTAGCTGCATTTTTTTTGTCCATACATTTCGAAATCAATTAATTATTGAGGCTTAATCGACTGATAAACAAGTAAGCAATTCATTCCGTAAATTTTACTTGGATATTGCATTAATAGGGCGAATTTATTGAGGAAGAAAATGTAATTTCGCGTCCCGATGAGCAGAAGACCTTACGTAGTTGGAATCTCTGGCGGAAGCGCTTCGGGAAAAACATCCTTTCTCAAAAACTTGCGAGAAGCATTGCCCGAAGGAGCTGCTTGTATTGTATCGCAAGACAATTATTATCTTCCTAAAGAAGAGCAATTGAAGGATGAAAACAATCAGATAAATTTCGATTTACCAACTTCTATCCATCGCTCAGCGTTTCACAACGATTTATGTAAATTGATTCGAGGCGAAAAAGTTGTGTTACAAGAGTACACTTTCAACAACGCTTCACATTCTTCTCAAACGATTGAATTAACTCCTGCACCCATCATCATCATGGAAGGTTTGTTCATCTTTCATTATGAGGAAATCAGGAATCAACTTGATTTGAAGGTTTATATTGATGCGCGAGAAGATTTGAAATTAGCTCGTCGTTTACGTCGCGATAAAGATGAACGTGGCTATCCCGAAGAAACAGTTTTGTATCAATGGAATAACCATGTGATGCCAAGTTATCATCAATACCTTCGCCCCTATCGCGATGATGCTGATATAATTGTAACCAACAACATCAGCTACGACAAAGGATTGCTCGTATTAGTCAATCACTTACGAAGCATCTGTTAAGAGAAATAAAAAATCCCCGCCGGTAAAAACTGACGGGGATTTTTCTTTTGAATTCAATCTTAATGCTGTGTTCGGAAACGATTCCGGTTGTTCCACCCTAAGATGAGTAATACGAGTGGAATCATGATGTGCAAGAAATACGAACTACTCACACCATCGTTGCGAATAAAGCTAAATACACGCTCGGTACGAATATTTGGGAAGCTGCGATTGGTGGAACGACTTAACCAGATAAATACGGCTTTCCCTACAATGTGATCGTGTGGTACAAATCCCCAAAAACGAGAATCGGCCGAATTATGACGATTATCACCCATCATGAAATAGTAATCCTGCTTAAATGTGTATGAAGTTGCAGGTGCACCATTAATTAGAATTTGATTTCCGTTGATCTTTAAATCGTTGCCCTCATAAACGCTAATAATACGTTTATACAAGTGAATCGAATGTGTGTCAATTGCTACTTGAACACCGGCTTTTGGAATGACTAATGGACCGTAATTGTCTTTATTCCAAGAATACGAAGGTGCATTTGGGAAAATATCCGGATCATACATTCCAGCTGGATCCATACGTTCTCCTAATTGTACCAAATTAGGAGAGTTCTGAAGCTTTGCTTTGTTACCGTTATTCAGATGAATCTGCCAAAGGTTGGCGTTTGCAATGTTGTTATACTTTTCGGCATCGGTGATATCCAATTTATCGAACAACTTCTTGGGTGTGTCCATGGTATTAAATTGCACATCATACGAAAACTGCATCATCTCTGGATTCTGAGCTTTCTGATCGTTCACATATAGTTGCTTGTTTTTGATTTCCAGTTTATCACCAGCAATCGCTACACAGCGTTTTACGTAGTTATCTCGCTTATCAACCGGACGAGCTGCAACTTTTCCAAAAGGTTTTCCATTGTATGGGTTGATCTTTTCAGGAGAATTTACATTTTCCCAACCCAACGAACGAACGAGTCGGTAATAACTGATGTTCTGCATGTTGAGGGAAACAGTATCACCATCGGGGTAATTGAAAACAACGATATCGTTATTTTGAACCTTGCCAAATCCCGGAAAACGGAAATACGGTAATTCGATCCACTCGGAATAAGAAGGAACCGTTTCGGTAAAAGGCATGGTGTGATGCGTGAATGGTATTGTTAACGGAGTGTTAGGTGTTTTGGCACCATAGCTCACCTTACTCACGAAAAGAAAATCTCCAACCAATAAGGTTTTCTCCATAGATGAAGTAGGAATGGTGAAGGCTTCGAAGAAGAATGTTCGAACGATGGTTGCTACAACCACGGCAAATACAATAGCCTCAGACCATTCGACAGCTTTGGTACGTTCGTATTTCTTCCAATAATCAGCACCCATAAAACGGTACTTATCTCCAAAACCTAGGTAGATGAGGTAAAATGGAAAGAAAATAATCCCTCCAACGATTTCTATAGGAGATTCTACTTCGAAGTTGCGCATGGTTAGAAAAACCATGATAAGCACCATCATGAGATTTACACCTGGAATAAGCAGTAAAATCAACCACCACCATGGTTTATCAATGATACGGAGCCATACCCAGAAATTATATCCGGGAACAAATGCTTCCCAAGCTTGGCGACCTGCTTTTGTGAAGATTTTCGATAGGCCGATAAACAAGAGTACCAGCAGCAGAATATTTATAATCCACTTATAATCCATGAGGCATTGAGAAATTTAAAAGGTCAGACATAGTATAAACACCGTTTTTCCCATGTAGAAATTCGGCGGCCCGCACAGCACCAAGCGCAAATCCTTGTCGATTAAATGCTGTATGGGATAATTTAATTTCATCTATTTCCGATTGATAGACAATATGATGCGTTCCCGGAACATCATCAATGCGGATAGAATGAATAGGAATAGAATTATCGGGAGTTGATTCTTCTGAACGGTTCCAAGTGTCGTAAACTGGATGCTCGGCTATGATTCCTTCGGCTAAGGTGATAGCAGTTCCACTAGGAGCATCTTTTTTACGGATGTGGTGAATTTCCTCCATGGTTGCAGCGTAATCTTTTTGAGTAGCCATCAAGCGTGCAAGAAATCGATTCATCTGAAACAACATATTCACACCAATACTGAAATTGGTGGCATAGAACAGACTTTGTTTCATGTCTAAACAGCGGTCGCTCACTTCATGTAAATGAGCATACCAGCCAGTTGTGCCAGTTACAACGGGGATATTATGTTCGAAACAGGTGTAGATATTCTCCACAGCTGCTTCTGGTTGGGTAAATTCAATGGCTACATCGGCTAATGAAAGTTGATCTTTCCAAGCTGAACCAGATGTTTTATTCACCTTCAAAACCACCTCATGTCCACGAGCAATTGCCAGTGCTTCAATGGCTTTCCCCATACCTCCATAACCTATAAGTGCAAGTTTCATGGTTTAAAATTTCATGGTTAATCCAATTCCGGGAGCCGGAAAAGTCAAAAGAGATGAATAAACGGGTTGGGGACGAATATGCATCGATAAATCATCGTTGACGCTGAAATCAAATAAATGAGCATCAACCGTTGCATCAATAATATTTAAGGTGTAAACCAAAGCTAATCCAACTAGTGTTAAATCACGATTCCGATGATAAAAATCCTGTAATTCATTCAAATTAGCATTGGAGTATTGCTCCAAATTAACATCTAAGCCGCCTTCACCTTTTTGTCGTTTGATGAGTTCGCCTTTAAACAAGGTGTAATTCCGCTGATTAAAATTCAAGCCATAAATAAGCGCTCCTGTTCCAGCAGCTAATACGCCAACTTTCCAGTATTTACGATTATAAACCTGTCCAGCACCGGGTAATATAGCCGACAATAAAGCTGCTTTCTTAGGAGAATGAACAGGAGGTTTGACTTCAGCTTTTTTCACAACTGTATCTTGTTTAGCAGTTGGTGCTTGATCAACCTTAGATATTACATTCCCTTGGGAAGTTTTATACTCACGAAGTCCTCTTGATGTCGTATCTACCTGCGCCTGAGCACCTGAGATCGGAAAAAGAATCCGAACAATCAGATAGACGATCGACAAACGAAACCACATCAAGGAATAAGTTTGCTGAGTAGCTGAGCTAATTCCTCAGGTGAATTAAACCGAATGTTTAACTGACCTTTTCCGTCTTGAGTTGTTTTGATATCCACTGGAACTTCGAGACGCTTGTGCAGACTATTAATGGCAGCTTTGAGTTCGGCAGGAAGGATAGCTTTCGCACTACGAGCCGGATTGGATTCTGGCTGTTTGTTCTTGCGCGTTGCTTCTTCCACTTGTCGAACCGACATCTCACTGCTCAAAATCTGGTTGTACAAACTGAGCTGTTGCTTAGTATCTTCAATAGCTACGAGCGCGCGAGCATGTCCCATAGAGATTTTACGTTCGCGGATTCCGAGTTGAATTTCGGGTGGTAATTTGAGCAAACGTAAATAGTTGGCAACTGTTGAACGCTTTTTGGCTACTTTCTCACTCACTTCTTCCTGAGTAAGTTTTACCTCTTCAATCAAGCGTTGATAGGCTAAAGCGATTTCGATAGAATCGAGTTCTTCGCGTTGGATATTCTCCACCAAAGCCATCTCGAGCATTGCCTGATCGTTGGCAATACGGATATAAGCTGGAATGGTGCGCAAACCTGCCATTTGAGAAGCACGGAAGCGGCGTTCACCGCTAATCAACTGATACTTATCGTATCCTAGTTTCCGAACGGTAACAGGTTGAATAAGTCCCATTTCTTGAATCGACTCCGCTAATTCGCGCAAAGCTTCTTCTTCGAAATAAGTACGTGGTTGAAATGGATTTGCTTCAATCTGATCAACCGCCAATTCTGAAATTGAGCCAACAACAGCTACATCAGTCGGTGCTGGACCTTTGGTTGTAATATCTGTTTCGGGGCTTGTAAGCAAAGCTCCAAGTCCTTTTCCCAGGGCATTCCGTTTATTATTCATGTATGTTCAGGGCTGCCTGTCAATTTAAATTTTCGTTCAAAGGTTCAATAACCTTTTCGGCACTAGGCATACGAGTAAGATCGTATTTCTGTAGAATTTCGCGAGCTAGATTGAGGTAATTTATTGCTCCCGATGAACCTGCATCGTGCATAATTACGGATAATCCAAAACTTGGAGCTTCTCCCAATCGGGTGTTACGTTGGATAATAGTATCGAACACCATTTGTTGGAAATGCGTTTTAACTTCTTCCACCACTTGATTACTCAGGCGTAAACGACTATCGTACATGGTGAGTAGAATTCCTTCGATTTCCAATTCTGGATTGAGTCGAGATTGTACAATCTTAATGGTATTGAGGAGCTTACCCAAACCTTCGAGGGCAAAATACTCACACTGCACTGGAATGATAACCGAATCGGCAGCTGTTAAAGAGTTAACAGTAATCAAACCAAGTGATGGCGAACAATCGATGATGATGAACTCGTATTGATCACTAATCTTATTGATTGCCGCACGCATCATGTGCTCGCGGTTCGGTAGATTAATCATCTCAATTTCAGCACCTACCAAGTCGATATGCGCTGGAATCAAATCCAGATTTGGTGTATTGGTACTGAGGATGATATCCTTCGGTTCTACCTCATTGATGATGCATTCGTAAATGCTCGTTTTGATGTTGCGCGGATCAAATCCGATCCCTGAAGTAGCATTAGCCTGCGGATCGGCATCGATCAACAAGGTTTTATGTTCCAGAATTGCCAGACTGGCCGCCAGGTTTATGGCAGTGGTCGTCTTCCCT
>Ga0209097_10000642_pt1 | contig 32730 bp, 26 predicted proteins | sample AD_UKC052_MetaG_FD_184419 | JGI IMG/M metagenome (GOLD analysis project Ga0209097, IMG submission 184419) | Active sludge microbial communities of municipal wastewater-treating anaerobic digesters from USA - AD_UKC052_MetaG (SPAdes) (version 2) | ecosystem: Engineered > Bioreactor > Anaerobic >... | reverse complement strand
GAGACGTGACCGAGAGGCCGAAGGTGCTCCCCTGCTAAGGGAGTATGCGGTGATGAGCTGCATCAAGGGTTCGAATCCCTTCGTCTCCGCCAAATAGCACTCAAAAGCCCTGAAGTTCAGGGCTTTTCTGTTTTTGGGGTTTGGCGCGTGCGTTGCTTTGCAGCGAGCGCGCATGCATGCGCGCTCGCACCAGTGCGTCGGGGTTCATGGAAGCCTGGACGGTTGGTTTATGCTGTGGACTGAATTACGTGAGGCTCCACAGCAACCCAATCTTGAACCGCCGTACTCCAAACGACGCGCCGTCGACTACGGCCGACAGGCAAGGCAGAACGTCACTTCACTACGCGGCAGGAGATAGCAACGCACGCGAAGTGCGGCGCCTTCTTGAGGCTGGCGCGGATGCGAACCTGCAAGACGCAAACGGTTGGTCGCCGCTGCACTTTGCTTGTCAGGCATCCGCCGCAACGTGCGCGGACGCATTGCTTCGGGCGGGCGCGGACGTTACTCTCAAAGATTCATATGGCAATACAGCTCTATTTCGGGCTGTGTTTGCTTCTAAGGGCGAAGGCGACGTCATCATGCTGCTACGCCGTGCAGGTGCTGATCCCTGGTCCAAGAATGCGCATGGCGTCTCGCCGGCGTCTCTCGCTCGATCAATCGCAAACGTCAACATCGCCGTTCACTTCGCCGACCTTGGAGCGGGAAACAGCTAGTAGGCTGGGTTGAAAACCCAGCTTGCCCGTCGGTTGTCGCCAGCGCTGGGTCGTGACTCGGCGTACGTTTTTTGGCAACAGCTTTTTGGCGCTAGCGACAGCTAGGCGGTGCTTACGGCTGAATTTTCTCGCATGTCAATATGCACATAAAACTAGCTGAAACGACCGCCTGGCGGTCGCTAGCGCCGTAAAGCTGTATTGCTGATCTGTGCATTAGATTTTTTTGCGGCGACGTGAGTTTTTGCTTGCGCGGTGTGAAGGGCGCTTTATTCGTGCCTTGGAGTTGTTGCAACCGCGATCATGGTTCGACAGGCTCACCACGAACGGGAGCGGGTGGGACGATTCGCGAATGGGGGCGGCGGCGCTTTGCTCGCTAGAAGGCAATCCTCTACACCCCGCTAAAATCGAGCTTTCCCGCCACGTTTCTGCCCTTGCTTGTCGCCACCCGCGACGGGTGCGCGCAGGGCACATCATCGCCGCCCATGTCCGTTCCTTTTCTTCCTATTCGCGGCTCTGCTGCGCTTTCCCAGTTTCGCCAAGACAAGCTCGTTGCCGCGCTTGAGGCACATTTAGTCACGGCGATTGACGCCGAGTATTGGCATTTCGTCACAGCGGATCGTGAGCTGACGCGGGAGGAGCGCTTGCAGCTGGAGGCGCTGTTGGCGTATGGCGCGGACGCGCCGCCTAGTGAGGGGCACCAATATTCGTTCCTCGTCGTGCCGCGTTTGGGCACGATTTCGCCCTGGTCGTCGAAGGCGACCGATATCGCGCACAACTGTGGTCTGACCGCCGTGCAGCGCATTGAGCGCGGCGTGTGGTTTTGGGTGAACGCTGAAAAGGCACTCTCAGCCGAAGCGAAGCACACGATTGCGGATGCGTGTCACGATCGCATGACCGAGACGGTGCTGGGTGATCTGAAGGCCGCTGTGCGCTTGTTTGACACGCATGACGCGAAGCCGTTGGTGCATGTGCCGCGCGATGTGGCGTCTTTGAAAAACGCGAATAGCGAGCTAGGTCTTGCGCTCTCCGACGACGAGATCGATTACCTCGCAAACGCATTCAACACGATGGGCCGCGACCCAACGGACGTGGAACTCCTGATGTTCGCGCAGGCCAACTCCGAGCATTGCCGCCATAAAGTTTTTAACGCGAGCTGGACGATTGACGGCGAGGCCGCGGACATGTCGCTCTTCGCGATGATTCGCAACACGTACAAGCTCTCGCCCGGTGGCACGGAGATCGCATACTCGGACAACGCAGCGATTCTCACGGGTGGCACGGCCGAGCGCTTCTACCCGAACGCCGAGGGCAAGTACGCAGCGCACGCCGATCTCACGCACTACTTGGCGAAGGTCGAAACACACAATCACCCGACGGCGATTGCGCCGTTCGCAGGCGCCGCCACGGGCGCAGGCGGCGAGATTCGCGACGAGGGCGCTACTGGGCGTGGCGCGACGCCGAAGGCTGGCGTCACCGGATTCACCACATCGAACCTGCGCTTGCCTGGCTTGCCGCAGCCGTGGGAAGTGGCGACCGCCGACGTCGGCAAGCCGGATCGCATTTCGTCGGCGCTCGACATCATGATTCAAGGCCCGATTGGTGGCGCGGCGTTTAACGACGAATTTGGTCGCCCCAATCTGGGCGGATATTTCCGCACGTTCGAGCAGCGCGTCGGCGGCAACGTGTACGGCTATCACAAGCCGATCATGATCGCGGGTGGCATCGGCTCCGTGTCGGACGCACACGTCCACAAAATCGCATTTCCCGCGGGCACCTTGCTGATTCAATTGGGCGGCGAGGGCATGCGCATCGGCATGGGCGGCGGCGCCGCGTCGTCGATGACCACGGGACAAAACACCGCCGATCTTGATTTTGATTCGGTCCAGCGCGGCAATCCTGAGATGGAACGACGCGCGCAGGAGGTCATCAACGCGTGTTGGCGCCAAGGCGCGAATAACCCGATCCTCGCGATTCACGACGTGGGCGCGGGCGGGCTGTCGAACGCAATGCCCGAGCTGGTGCATGGCGCGGGCACGGACGCGGATCCACGCGGCGTGTTGTTTGATTTGCGCTCGATCCTCACGCTTGAGCCCGGCATGAGCCCGGCCGAGATTTGGTGTAACGAATCGCAAGAGCGTTATGTGCTCGCGATTGCGCCGAACAGCCTTAAGCAATTCAAGACGTTTGCGCAGCGCGAGCGGTGTCCGTTTGCGGTGTTGGGCGTCGCAGATAACTCCGGCAATCTCACGGTGGCCGACGCGAAATTTAGCGATACGCCGGTGAATATGCCGCTCGAAGTATTGCTCGGCAAACCGCCCAAAATGGAGCGCACCGCTGTGCGCAAAGCCGCGCCTACCAGCGCGTTCGACACCTCAAAAATCAAGCTGCGCGACGCCGCGTATCGCGTGTTGCAGCATCCGACGGTGGCCGACAAAACGTTCCTCATTACCATCGGCGACCGCTTCGTGGGTGGGCTCACGGCGCGCGAACAGATGGTCGGGCCGTGGCAAGTGCCGGTGGCCGATTGCGCCGTGACGTTGCGCGATTTCGTGGGCTCTGCCGGCGAAGCGATGGCGATGGGCGAACGCACGCCGCTGGCGGTGTTGAACGCCGCCGCGTCCGCGCGCATGGCCGTCGCCGAGTCGATCACCAATATCGCTGCCGCGTCGATTGCATCGATCAGCGACATCAAGCTCTCGGCCAACTGGATGGCCGCTGTGGACGTTCCGGGCGAAGACGCTGCCCTCTACGACGCCGTTCACGCGGTGGGCATGGAGTTGTGCCCTGCGTTGGGTATTGCGATTCCGGTCGGCAAAGATTCGATGAGCATGCGCACCGGATGGAACGACGGCGACGAGAAAAAATCGGTGCATTCGCCGGTGTCGCTCATCGTCACAGCGTTCGCGAACGTGACTGACGTCAAGGCCACGCTCACGCCGCTGTTGCGTACCGAGGGCGACAACGTTCTGCTGTTTGTCGACGCTGCGCGCGGCCGTCAACGCTTGGGCGGCTCGATCTTCGCGCAGGTGCATTCCGCGATGGGCAGCGACGTGCCCGATTGCGATTCGGCGGACGACCTCAAAGCGTTTTTCGCGGGCGTGCAGACGCTCAACAAGGAGGGCTTGCTGCTCGCGTATCACGATAAATCTGACGGCGGATTGTTTGCGACGTTGGCCGAGATGATGATCGCTTCGCGCACGGGACTTTCCGTCGCGATTGACGCGTTGGGTGCTGATGCGCTGGGTGCGCTTTTCAACGAAGAACTGGGCGCAGTTGTACAAATTCGCCGTGCGGATATTGCGAAAACGCGCGCCGCATTTGGCGATTTGCCTGTGCACGAAATCGGCGCTGTGCGTGCCGATAGCAAGCTCGTCATTGAGCACGGCGGCAAGGCGATTTTTGATGAAGCGCGGCAAGCGCTGCATACCGCGTGGAGCGCGACCAGCATCGAGATTCAACGCCTGCGCGACAACCCGGATTGCGTGGATTCCGAATTTGATCGCGTGTTCGACGACGCGGACGTGGGCCTCGCGCCGCGCGTGCTGTTCGACCCGAAAGAGAACGTCGCCGCGCCGTACATCGCTCGCGGCGTGCGTCCGAAGGTCGCGATTCTGCGCGAGCAGGGCGTGAATTCCCACATTGAAACCGGCCACGTGTTCACGATGGCAGGCTTTGACGCATACGACGTGCACATGACCGATCTGCAAAGCGGTCGCGTGTCGCTTGACGAGTTCAAAGGCTTCGTCGCGTGCGGCGGATTCAGCTACGGCGACGTGCTTGGCGCGGGCGCGGGCTGGGCGAAATCGATTTTGCTTAATGGCTCAATGCGCGAGCAATTTCAGGATTTCTTCAACGAAGACGACACCTTCGCGCTCGGTATTTGCAACGGTTGTCAAATGCTTGCGCAGATGGCACCGATCATTCCCGGCGCGGAAAATTGGCCAAAATTTGTGAGGAACGGCAGCGAGCAATTCGAGTGCCGCACCGCGCTCGTCGAAGTGATGGAAACGCCGTCGATCTTCTTCAAAGGCATGGAAAAAACACGCCTGCCAATCGTCGTCGCGCACGGCGAAGGCTTCGCGCAGTTCAAAGACGAAGAACAGTTCGACGCCGCGCAGTCACTCGTCACCATGCGCTTCATCGACGGCCACGGCGCAGCCAGCGAGGTCTACCCGATCAATCCGAATGGCTCGCCCGGCGGCATCACCGGCCTCACCACTGCCGACGGTCGCTTCAACGTGCTTATGCCGCACCCAGAGCGCACGCACCGCGTAGAAAACTTCTCTTGGCATCCCGAAGCTTGGACACGCTCGCCATGGTTGCGCATGTTTGAAAATGCGCGGGTTTGGTTGGGGTAAATCGAGAATCTCGCCGTGAAACAACCGTCATTCGAAGTCCAACAATCGGTCGTAATTTTCGCGAAGAACAAGAAGCGCGTTTCCGCGTTTTATCGGGAGACATTGGGACTTACGGCCAGCGTTGAAGAACCTTCGCATGACGTGTTGTGTGGCTCAGGAGTTGAGCTGGTGATTCATGCGATACCGCGCAAATACGCCACCGATATCGTGATCTCGAAGCCACCAAAAGTGCGCGAGGACACAGCGATTAAGCCTGCGTTTTACGTTGCTGATCTGGAGGTTGTTCGGGCGGCGGAAGAGAAGACCGGCGGATTTGTCAAACCACGTGACCAAGCGTGGGATATTCGCCGCTCTGTGGTGCTAGATGGTCACGACCCCGAGGGGAACGTCGTGCAGTTTAAGCAGCGCGTGGGCGGGTAGGCATGCGCCGATCGCTGTAGGCGCGGACTTGGCCGCGCTTGATCGTGCCGAGCGACGCCAAGTCGTCGCCTACCAAACGTGCGCGCGGCGGCGTGCGAAATTCGTACCTGCGCTGATGCGCTGAAAATACGATTCATGTGCGGCGCTGCCGTCGGGCCATTGCTTTAGAAATTGCGCCTTCCAAAGTGCGTTGTCGTAGCGAATGGGTAGCAGTGCGACATACGCGCCTGAGTGCTGAAACTCGTCGATGGTTTCGTGTGGAGATGGCGAGGTGCTTATGCGAGTGCACAGGCCGAAGAGGTGGCTCGATGCGTTCGGATAAGTCGAGTCGTGCGTGAAATTTGGCATGCCCGCAGCGCCGTTGTTGACGATGTAGCCTAGGGCTTCTCCATTCGCCTTTAGGGCGAATCGGCGCATGGCTGGAAGGCAGGTATGCGTGCTGGCGAACAGATCGACCTGAGCATCGCCGAATACGGATTGCAGCCATGGCAATTCGTTGCTGTTGTCAAGCGAATCCACGTCGAAGCGCCAGCCTGCGAGCGAGTCCGCATCGCCATGGACAACCGCGATGCGGCATTCGCCGACTTGATAGCGCGCGAACATCGGTAACGCCGCGATCTGCGCAGCGAGTGCGGGATGGCGGCGCGCAGTGGCCTTGAGTTGCGCGTGGATTTGGTTAGAGCGTTCGACGATTCCTGCGTCTACGTTGTCAGGATAGGCGCAGCCGCAGCCCACGTCTTCGTTCGCGCTTTCGGGGTCGAACTCTGCTTCTACGTTGCCGAGAATCGCGTCGTGTTGCAACACACGCGTGTTGATCTCGGCGAACGATGCGTCGGAGATGTTGAACCAATTGAAATCGCCGTTGAAGCACAGCGTTGCGGACGCGGGCTCGGCGTTTGCCATCGCTTCAACTGTGTCAAGCGCTGGGACGTTGCCATAGAGGCCGCCGATGACGTAAAGCGTTTCGGCTGTCTTGGTCGGCGCGGCCGCGAGTGCCCTGGCGCCGTAGCGATAGCGCAGCGGGCAGACGCGGCCGGGGGAGGTGTTAGTTTCTGCCACAGCGATCACCTATGACTGTCATTCGCACGCAGGCGGGAATCCAGTGGGTACTGGAGCGCGAAACGCACTCATTCGGTAGTTTTCGAGGTGCGCGCCGGTCTGCATTCCCGCCTTCGCGGGAATGACAATTAGGGAGAGGAAACAGTGGCGTCATTGGATTCATTTCAGCATCCCGCGTAGTTCACTCGCACTGTATCGCGTCGCTGGTGCGTCGGCAATCAAGCTGCCCTTGTGCAAGACAATCACGCGATCAGCTAGTTGCGCCACGCGTTGCAAATCGTGCACTACGCAGAGCAGCGTCGAGTTTCGCTCCGCGACGAGCGCGGTGATCAGTTCTACGATTTCGTCGGCCGCGTCAGCGTCTAGGCTTGCGGTGGGTTCGTCGGCGAGAAGCACTGGTGCTTGTTGATGTAGCGCACGAGCTATTGCGACCTTTTGTCGCTCGCCACCGGAGAGCGAGTCGGTGCGCCGCGCTGCTGCCCATGCCATGCCGACTCGCGCGAGTGCTGCCTGCGCGGCCTCGCGCTCTTGCGCGGGCCAGCGTCGCAGCCACGTCAGCATCGAGGTTGCGCGCGCCGTGCCGCCGATCAATACGTTGTCGATTACGCTCAATCGGCCGACCAGATTTAAGCCTTGGTGCACTTGCGCGATGCGGCTCCGAAGGCTGCGTATCGTGTGGCGTTGGAGTAACCCGTTCATCTCTGTGCCGAGTACGCGCAGGCTGCCTTCGGTGACATCACAAAAGCCCGTGATAGCGCGCAAGAGCGATGACTTTCCCGCGCCGTTGTGACCGACGATGGCAACCCGCTCACCCTGAGAAATCGCGAAGTTCACGTCGCGCAAGAGCACGTTCGCGCCAACGCTGATTTGCGCGCCGCGCGCTTCGACCACGAACTGAGGTGCGCTCATACCAGCCGCCTGCGCACAGCGCGACTCAGCGCGTCAAACGCGGTCACCATAATGACGATGGCGAGAAGGAGCGTTGCCAATCGTCCCCATTGAAAGAGCGACATCGCCTCAGACAACAACAAGCCCAGACCACCGGCCCCGACGAGCCCGAGAATCGTGGAGTCGCGAATGTTGAACTCCCAGACGTAGAGCATGTGCGAAATGTATTGCGGCAGCACAGCGGGCCACACACCGAGGAAAAATACTTGCGCAGGTGTTGCGCCCGCCGCGCGCACAGCATTCACGGGATTCGCGTCTAGCGATTCGATGCTTTCGGCTAGCAATTTGCCGAGCGTTCCCGATGAATGCAAGGCGACAGCGAGGATGCCAGCGGTCGCGCCGAGGCCAACGATGCCGACGAGAAATAGACCGAACACGAGCGTGTGAATCGAGCGCAGTGCGTCGAGCACGCCTTTTGCGAACCAGAACACGGGGCGCGGCGCGTTGAGTGTCCGCGCGGAAAGCAGACCAAGCGGGAGTGCGATGATTGCCGCCAGCGCGGTGCCGAGCGTAGCGATGCGCAGCGTCGTCCAAATCGCGCGGCCCACGCCTGCGAGATAACGCCGCTCGTTCGATTGTTGATCGTCGGTGCGCAGCAGTTTGCCGTCGCCGTCGCGCACTTCAGACTTCGTTTCGCCAAACCACACGCGCAAGAAGCTCGGTTCCGACATTTCGCCGAGCGTTCTTTGCAGGTTTTGCCACGGTTTGCGGCCGAGGCTTAGTTCGTCTTCGGCGGCCAACGTCCAGAGGCTGGCGAACACGAGTATTGCGCAGCCGATGAGGAGCAACGTGAGGGCGTTGGGGCGCGTCGATTGGCTAGGCGAGTTCATGGTTCGATCCTTCGTCAGGCTCAGGATCACCACGATCGGCCAAACTGCGGGGCGCAAATTTCACGTTTGGCCCGGAGACGCAGCCCAATTGTGGGAGCGGGCTTGCCGCTCCCACATCGAATTGTGCGGTGGAGCAAGCCGCTTGCGCAGGCGCTCGCGCATCGAACCTCACTTCGCCTGCAACTGCCCGCTGGCAAGCCCAGCATCGCGAATCGGGCGGTAGAACGAGTTGTCTTTCGATACGAAGCCGGTGTAGCGCGGAGGTAGCAGATTGGGCGTGCGCTTCAATTCGTCGCCCACGCTCGCCAAGGCGTCGCGCAGTTTGCTCACGAACGCTGCGTCCTTTGCGAGCGTGGCGCCGACGGCCACAGCGTCGTTGGGTAATGGATCAGAGGTCCAGAAGATGACGCTGTCGGCGGCTTTGATTTGGCCCTCGGCGATCATGGCGTCGCGGTTTCGGTTGTAGTCAGCTCCCGCGTCAAGCTCGCCGCGCGTGACTTGCAACTCGATCGCTTGGTGTTTCGTGTAGATCACTTTGCCGAGAAATTTGTTGACGTCGATGCCGTTTTTTTGAAAGTGATAGTTCGGAATCAGGTAGCCCGAGGTTGAGCCCTTGTCGCCGAACGCGAAGGTTTTACCTTTCAAGTCCGCAATCGATTTGATGCCCGATTTCGGGTGCGTGATCATGATCGCGAAGTATTCGGGTTTGCCGTCGTAGAGAATCGTGGCGACCGCTTGCGCGCCTGCAACGTGGTTCGCGAGTACGTAGCCCCACGGCCCCATCAGCGCGATGTCGGTCTCGCCCGCCGCGAGCGATTTCGCGAGACCCTCCCACGTGTCAACGGTGTAGAGCTTGACCTGGCGGCCGAGCTTTTTGCCGATGTATTCGGCGAGCGGGCGGTAGGTGGCGTCGTTCTTCTCTTTGTCGGACTGGTAGAGGCCGACGCCGAAACGAAGCACGTCGGCGGCGCCAGCGGGTAGCGCGGTCGCGACGCTCAACGCGAGCAGAAGGGCGGCGAGGTAAGATTTCATGCGAGGTGATACAGGTGAATTTGGTGAACGCCAGTCACAGAACATGATCAGGCGAAAGTCTGTCGCAACAGCGGATGGCGCCCTTACAGACCGTTACAGCTTTTCACGGGAAACGACAGCTGTGTGGACGTTATAGCGCCATTTTATAAGTTGTCGACTGTAAGCGTAATGTAGCCAGAACGACGGCCTGTCAGTCGTTCACGCTAAAAGCTGTTGGTTACTTGCGAAACACGTCGAAGCGCGCGACCACATGTCGTAGCCGCGCCTCCCATGGGACGGCCTCCGGTCGCGGTCACGAGTCCGGACTACGTGACCGAGCGCTCGCGACGAAACAGCAGCCACAGTGCCGCAACGAGCGCCACCGCGATAAACGGCACGGCCGTGTAGTTCACGGTTTCCCATCCCTTTGCGTTTACGAGCACGCCTGCGCTAGAAGAAGACACCGCCATCGTTGCGAAGATCAGCATGTCGTTGAAGCCTTGCACGCGCGACTTTTCGTGTGGCTGGTAGGTTTCGGTCAACAGCGTCGTGCCGCCGATGAACATGAAATTCCAGCCAACGCCGAGCGTGAAGAGCGCAAACCAAAAGTGCGCGACGGTGACGCCCGAAAGCGCGATGCCGATGGTTAGGAAGTTTAAGAGTGCGCCAGCGATGATGATGTTCATCACGCCGAATCGCTTGATCAAATTTCCCGTGAAGAAGCTGGGCGCGAACATGCCGACGACGTGCCACTCCAATACGAACACGCCTTCTTTGAACGGATGCCCGCAAAAGTTCATCGCCAACGGCGTCGCCACCATCAGCAAATTCATCACGCCGTACCCAAGCGCCGCAGAAAGCACAGCGACGATGAATTTCGGCTGTCGCGCGATTTCCGAGAGCGGACGCATCGGCTTGTCGCTGGTGTCACTCGCGAGCGGTGGGAGTTGCAACCGAGATTGCAACGCCATCGCGACAATCGCAAACGCGACGAGCGACAGGTACGTGCCCGCGTAGGTCACGTCGAGCCAGTCTTTGGTGAGCTTCGAGCTCTCGGGGCCGATCAATCCGCCGACGATTCCACCTGCCAGCACCAACGAAATCGCGCGCGCTTTGTCAGGACCAGACACTGCGTCCGCAGCCGCGAAACGGTAAAAGCCGCCGGTCGCGTTGTAGCAACCGATGAAAAATGTACCGATACACAAGCCCCAAAAACTCTTCGCCATCACCGCAGCAGCGCAAATGAGTGCACCAATGATGCCGAAAACGGCACCCGACAAAAATCCCAGTTTGCGACCGCGTTTGCGCATGAAAGCCGACGCTGGCATCGCGGTCACCGCTGAGCCAATCACGTACGTCATCGACGGCAGCGTGGCGAGCATTTTCACGTCGGTCAGCATGAAGCCTGCCAACGCGTTGACGGCCATGAGAATGACGGTGTTGGTGAGAAGTAATCCTTGGCACAACGCCAAGAGGAAAACAGTGCGGCGGTGGTCGGGAGAGAAGCTCATGGTTAGATGCTACAGGCAGGGTCGAGCCCATTGCTGCGTGTTGACCAGAAACACGAAAGGTGCAGTCGACGACGCGTCGTCGCGGGGTTCTACGGGTAGGCGACGACTTGGCGTCGCTAGGCGGCACCGCCAGAGCGTGGCCAAGTCGTCGCCCACCGTGGCGCAATTGATAAGCCAAACGCGAACGACCGGCATCCGCGCAAGGACCTATCCCTCTATTTCAAAAACCTGCTTTAAGTACGCAAGGTACGACGCGTCGTCGCACATCGTTTTTGCGGGTGTGTCGGAGAGCTTCGCGACCGGTTGCCCGTTACAGCGCACCATCTTCAAGACGATTTGCAGCGGCGTATAGCCGAGGTCGTTAGTGAGGTTCGTGCCGATACCGAAAGCCGTCTTCGCGCGACCTTGAAAGTGGCGCGCGATGTCGATGGCGCGCGGAAAACTCAGGCCATCGCTGAACACGAGGGATTTGCTGCGCGGGTCAACGCGATTCGCGAGGTAGTGCGCGATGATGGCTTCTCCCCACGCGATGGGCTCGCCGCTGTCGTGTCGTGCGCCGTCGAAGAGTTTGCAGAAGTACATATCGAAGTCGCGCATAAATGCTTTGAGCCCGGCCACGTCGGAGAGCGCGATGCCCAAGTCTCCGCGATACTCATCCGCCCATTTTTGAAACGCCCAACGCTGTGAATCGGCAAGCCGCGGGCCCAAGGCCTGTGCCGCTTGCAGCCACTCATGCGCCATAGTTCCCACTGCAAGCAAACCCAGCTCTTTCGCGAAGTACGCGTTACTTGTGCCGACGAACGCGCCGGACGATTCCGCGCGCACGGTTGCGAGCACTTCGCGTTGCCACGCGTGCGAGAAGCGGCGTCGGGTTCCGTAGTCAGCAAACGAGAACGCGAGACTTTCCGGAAGATCGCGCACGAGCGCGAGTTTCGAGGCCAAGCGCTTGCGCCCTTCGACCAAGTCGGGCGTCGGCTGTGTGTTGCGGAAATACACCTCGTTCACGATAGAAAGCACCGGAACTTCAAACAAGATCGTGTGGAGCCACGGACCTTTGATCGAAATGGCGAGGTCGTCGCCGTCGGCGCGGATGTCGATGTGTTTGCGGTTGAAGTGAAAGAGCGCGAGAAAGTCCACGAAGTCGCTCTTCACGTAGCGAAGCGCGCGAAGCCAAACAAGCTCGTCTTCTCGAAACCGCAGCTCGCACAATGAATCGACCTCGCGATTTACCTCGGCAGCGTACGGCGCGAGCGCGACGTCTCCGTTGCGGCACTTAAATCGGTACTCGACCTGTGCGCCCGGAAACTGGTGCAGCACCGCCTGCATCATCGTGAATTTGTAGAGATCGGTGTCGAGGAGGGAATGGATGATCACGATGGCGGCAAAAGTGGCGGCGCATGCAGTTTAGCTTCGGGCGCTGTCAGCGCTATCGTGACAAATCGGTGGGCTGGCGTGAATTTGCGCCGTGTTCCTCTTAGAATGACGTTGGCATTTCCGCGACCTCCAGCGGTCACGCGTCGGCGGGGGCTGTCCGGTAGCCCCTCACTTGTCCGTTCGTTCTATTCATCTTTTCAAGCAATGCACCTACGGTCTGTTCAATTTGCGCGCAATTTGCTGCTCATCGCTGCGGCATGGCTGTCGCTATTGGCGTGTAGCTTGGCGTTGGGACAGTCGTTGGGCGCGGGACGGATGAATAAGCTCTCCATCATGGATCCGATGGCTTCGGAGGTCGTGGCCGATCTCGATGCGAGCAAGTTGTTATCAGCCCCCAAGGGACAGAAGGTAGACGTTTCTGTCGGCGCTTTTCGTTCGGTAAATCTAACGAGTGAGCGCGTTTTGATTGGCCAGAACGGTGTCCGTACGTGGGTCGGTGCGACTTCGCCGGAGGAAGGCGCCACCCGCTCCTACATAAGTGAGGTTGACGGCTATGTCTACGGGCGCATTGTGACGCCTGCCTCTACCTACGTCGTGATCGTAAACGGGCCGCAACAGCCGACGTTGGTGTGGGATCTCGCTTCGATGGGCATGACGCACCCACTGCGCCTCAAGCCCGACTACGTCGTTCCCGAAGTTCTCGGACCGTCGGTAGCGACGCAAATGGCCGCCCCAGATCAGCAAAAAGCGATGCCGTCACCGCAAACTACGATCGACGTCATGGTGGTCTACACCAACGCGCTTTTGACGCGGTTCGGCACCGTGCCGTTAGTCAATGCGAGGATCAACAATCTGATCGCGCAGGCCAACGATTCGTACGTGCGAAGCGAGGTTGCGATCACGTTGCGCCTGGTTCGAACAGAGTCGACCACGTACACCAATTCCAACGATAACCTTGTCGCGCTTAACGACATCACGAGCGGCGCCGGGGCGTTCTCTACGATTGCCGCAACGCGAAATGCGTATGGGGCGGACTTAGTCGTCTTGCTTCGCCCGTTCGACTACACGCCGCAAATTGACTGTGGCATTGCGCACCTAGGTGGTTTCGGACAAACCGTCCTCTTGAGCCAATACGGATACTCGGTGGTGAGCGAGGGGAATGACTTAGGTGGGTCAAACTTTCTCTGCCGCGATGAGACCTTAGTGCACGAAGTGGGGCACAACATGGGGTTAATGCACGACCGTGGCGAAATCATGGCGAGTAATGGCGGCAACATTTTTTACGGTGCTACCTCCTATGGGTTTGGCTACGTCGTTCCGGCGACAAATCCAACGGTCGGTGACATCATGTCTTACGCAAATCGCGTTGTTTCGTGTTTTTCCAGCCCGGCCGTTTATCGCCAAGGCCCTGTCGTCGGGTTATCCGGCGGCTCCTGCAACGTCACGCCGACCACCGGGGACGTTTTGGGTGTGCCAGCCAGCAATATCGCCAACAGTGCCGACACTGCGGCCGCGCTCAACTTCGTCCGAGTGGCGGTTAGTAATTTCCGAACGCCGCCGTCCAACACAATCTCCGGCACTATCAACAACGGCAGTCCGCTCTCCGGAATTACTTTCTGCCTCAAATCATCCGTGGCTGGTGGCAGCTGCACCGCGTCATTGGCCTCGGGCAGTTACACCTGCACCGTGCCGGCTGGTTGGAGCGGCCAGTTGCATGCCGCGGGGCCAGCGGGCTTTCGCATAAAACCGCAAACGTTCACCAACGTCACCACTAATTTGACCAACCAAAACCCGGTTGTGCAGGCTGTCGGGGCGTGCAGCTTGGACGTTGACAACAATGGGCTCATTGAGCCGTCCAGCGATGGTGTTGCGATATTGCGGCGCATGATGGGCATGAACGTGGGAGCGTTTAGCGGGTTGGCTGGGAGCTGTGCGGCGAACACGTCGGCCTCCGCGATTTTTACCGCGACGAGTAGTAACTACAACGTCACGGCGGGAACATCAACAACCACGGCAGCGCGTGACGGTATGGTTATCCTTCGCGCCATGCAAGGCCTAACGGGAACGAGCGTTACCAACGGCTTGGGGCTCGCAAGTGAAACTGGCGCGGCCAATACTTCGTGGCCTCAACTTCAAACTTGGCTCAACAGCACATGCGGCACCAACTTCTGAGATTTGCGATCGCGCTGCTGTTGACGGTGGCGAGCGCGATCCCAGCGTTGGCTGAGCCGTTTGCGGACAGGACGAAAGCCGCAGCGCCCGAATCGAATGTGATCGGTTTGATCGTGAAGTTTGATGGCGCCGGTTCTGCTAGCGGCGCCCGCGCTGCCGGATCAACCGCGCAAGCCAATGCGCTTCGTGCCACCAACATTGCACAAGCCGCACAGCGTGGTGGCGTCGCCCTTAACCATCAACGCACGTTGTCGACTGGGGCGGATGTGCTGCACTTTGACAAAGCCTTGCCGTTGGCCGAGGCGCAACGAATTGCGGTTGCGGTCGCCAGCGCGAAAGGCGTCCGATACGCTGTCCCCAACCGCACGATACGTACGCAGGCGACGCCAGTTGATCCGCTGTTTACTCAGCAGTGGGGTTACCAATTCGAAGCTGGCACCACGGAAGGTGCCAATTTCGTCGCGGCATGGGACATCACCAAGGGCGTGGCGACACAAACGCTTGGAATTATTGACGGCGGCATCGCGCGTGAGCACGTTGAGCTCGCGTCGCAACTGCGCACGCATGCTCTTTTTCCGAACGGTGGGTACGACTTCATGACTGATCCGGCGTCGGCCGCGGATGGCGATGGTCGCGACGACGATCCGCAACAGGCTCTGGCTAGCTGCGGGCATGGCACGCACGTCGCCGGAACGGTCGCCGCAAAAACGAGTTTTACCGGTCCGTCGTTAGACGGCGGCGTCGCGGGTGGCGCGCCATTGTCGAAACTCCTGATCGCGCGTGCGTTGAATACCTTCGGCACCGACGCAGACGCGATCGATGCGATGTTGTGGCTCGCCGGTGAGTCGATCGCCGGTGTGGCCTTGAATCCCAATCCCGCGAAGGTTATCAACATGAGCTTTGGTGGTAGCGGGGCGTGTGGCGGTGCGTATCAGGACGCCTTCGACACGATGATTGCGAATGGAACGGTGCCGGTTGTTGCGGCGGGTAACGACAGCGGCGATGTGTCGAGCTCGGCACCGGCAAACTGTCGCGGCGCAGTTGCCGTGGCCGCGTCGAACGTGTCGGGAAATTTGGCGTCGTTTAGCAATCGTGGCGCTGGCGTGGCGATTACCGCTCCGGGCGAATCGATCTATTCAACCGGCGGCACGACAAGCGGTGCGTGCTTTCTAAGTGGCACGTCGATGGCTGCGCCGCATGTTACGGCTGCCGTTGGCTTGTTGCAGGCGGTCTCGCCCAGCATCGTACCGTCGCAAGTTCAGCTCGCGCTCCGCGCGGGTTCTCGGGCGTTTCCGGCGGGTAGCAACTGTCCCGGATTGCAGTGTGGCGCCGGGCTGTTGGATGCTCGCGGCTCGCTCGACGTGGTGCTCGGGAGTACATCGCGTATTGGATGGAACGAACAGGCGGCGACGGTGCTTGAGTCCGACGCCACAGTTACTTTTTCGGTGTCGCGCGTCGGCAACCTGTCGCAAGCAGTGTCGGCCACGATTGCCACCGTCAACGGCACCGCAACCAGCGGCGTAGATTTCGGTTCGCCATCGCCCTCAACGGTCTCGTGGGCGGTTGGCGACGGCGGCGACAAGGTCGTGACAGTGCCGATTGTTCATCGGGCAGGCGAGCAGGCGTCTCGCAGCTTCTCCATCGCCGTAACTAATCCTTCGGGCGGTGCGACTGTCGTTGCGCCGTCGGCCGTGACGGTGCGAATCAACGACGTGGATTGCGCAACGGTGACGCCGATTAGCATGGGGCAGACGCTCGCGGGTGACCTTGGTATTGCCAACACAACGTATTGCCACAGCGGCGTGCGCGGCAGCGCATACAACACCGTTCGCTACAGTTTCTCGGGTACGGCGGGCGACATCGTTTCAATTGACCTCACCAGCACAACGATTGGGCCGCCGGTGCTCGATACGTACGTCTACTTGCTGGATCCCAACCGCGCGATCCTCGTCGAAAACGATGACATCGTTTCCGGAAAAATTCGAAATTCACGCGTTCGCCAATTTACGTTGACGAGCACGGGCACGCACTACATCGATGCCACAAGTTGGAGCCCGACGGCTGACGCGACGGGTACGTTTAACGTACGGCTGTATCAGTGTGGCGATTACGTCCCGGTACCGAGCTCAACTTGCAATTTGGACGTGGATGGCGACAGCATCTTCGACAGCACCGACGCGTTGTTAGCGTTGCGGCGGCTCGCGGGTTTTTCAGGCGACACCGTCACAGCGGGCGTGTCTTTTCGAGCATGCGCAACGCGAACGACGGGCGCATCGGTCGGCACCTTTGTCGACGCTCAATCAAACGGACTGAACTTGCCGCTTGGACTGGACATTGACGGCGACGGCGTCGCCAATGCGGCAACCGATGGGCTTCTCGTTTTGCGCGCGGCGCTTGGCGTACCCGGCGCGACGTTCGTGAGCAATGCGGTGAATGCTGCTGGGTCTAGGACGTCGTGGAATGACGTGCGGACTTACTTAAATCAACAGTGTGGACTTTCGCTCGCGCCCTGAGGCCGCTATCCCTTCTGTGCGGCGCGTCGCGTGCGACCTTGCCAGCGATAGCCTTGCTGTGACGCGCGGTTGTGGCGCGCCTGCTTAGGGTCTGCGGTAATCTGGCGGTAGCGCTCTATACGGTCGCCATCGCGAAGCAACGTGTCCAGGGGAACGCGCTTCCCCCAAACGCCGACGTCGAGATCGCTCTCAACCAGCGAATCAACGCCAACGTCGCCCACGAGCAACAACGCGTCACGCAACGTTGCGCCCGACGCCAGAGACAGGGTTCGCTGTTCAAACCGATCTGGCCACGCAGCGACGATGGTCACGGTGAGAGCAGGGGGGGCATCGCGGTTCCCCGTTCGTGGTGAGCCTGTCGAACCATGAACGCCGTCATCCCGAGCGTGAGGCGAATCGCTATTCATAAGTGCAATTCATCCGCACGTCGCACAAACGCATCAACAAACGACGCGGCGATGCGGTCAAACACCGGCGCGACCACCGCGCCGATGATGCCCTCAAATGCGTAGTTCAAGTCAAATTCGACCTTGCAGCCCACATCGCCAAGCTGCGTGAATCGCCATTGTCCCGTCAGTTTAGAAAACGGCCCGCTCACCAATGCCATGTCAATGCGCTCGTCCTTGAGCAACGCGTTCTTCGTCGTGAAAGTCTGGCGAACGCCCATGTACGCGATGTCGACGGCCGCTTGCATTTGGGTTTCGGTCTGCTCAGTGATGCGACCGCCGCCGCACCAAGGCAAAAATTTTGGGTAAGACGGGACGTCATTTACCAACGCATACATTTTGGCGGCCGAGTGCGGCACAAGGATCGAACGGACAACGTGTTTCATGTTGGCGTGATTATTTCATGCAGTTGCCCAACCGCATGTAGGCGCGGACCTGGCCGCGCTAAGCGCGCGGCGGGTAGGCGACGACTTGACGTCGCTCGGTGCTGTTCGCTTTAAGGGTAGGCGACGACTTGGCGTCGCTCGGTGCCACGGAGGAGCGCGGCCCAGTCCGCGCCTACAACTACCGATTTCAAGCGATAGCCGCCCACACTTCTACAATGTGCGAATGACCATCGTTGACAACAAAAAGGCATTCTTCGAGTACTTCGTCGAAGACCGATACGAAGCAGGGCTAGAGCTCGAAGGCTGGGAAGTCAAAGCCATCCGCGCGGGGCGCGCCGGCATCAAAGAAGCCTACGTGCGCGTCATCCGCAGCCAAGTCTGGCTTGTCGGCGCAAACATCAGCCCGCTCGGCAGCGCCTCCACCCACATCCGCCCCGACGCCATCCGCATGCGTCGCTGCCTCCTGCACCGCGAAGAGATCAACAAACTGATCGGAAAAGTCAAGGAAAAGGGCTACACCCTCATCCCCATCAACCTGCACTTTTCCAAAGGCAGAGTAAAGCTAGAAATCGGCCTAGCCAAGGGCAAAAAAGACCACGACAAACGCGCCACGATCAAAGAGCGCGAAGGGCAGCGTGATGCGGCGGATGCAATGAAGAAGGCGGCGCGGGGGAGTGCGCGGGACGATTAAGCCAGCGGACGTAACCGCACTTGCGTGCCTTGGGATATCGTGTGGGACACTTGCGGCGCAGTCAGGGATGGCGAGGCTTGTGTCGTTGAATTTGCCGCGAGATTTGGGCACGGAACGAGGAACCATTGGCAGAAGCCATCCAACCAACCACCACCAGGTAGAGCACTCACTCCCCCGCGATGGCCCCTCGAGCGGATTTCATTTTTCCTGACACCTCGCTCAGCAGCGAAAGCGCACGAAAAAGCCGATCAACGGAGGGTGTCGTGTCTTTGGCGGCTTCGTGCAACTCCACGAGGGCTTCCTGAAGGCCCTTCACAATCGCTGTTGGTGACGCGTCAAGTAGTCGATCCCACATTTCTAGCGCGTCCGCAGCTGCTTGAGCTGCCTTAATGCGATCCGCTGCGGAGGTAGTGTTCGAAGTGGCTATGGCGATCTGCGTGTCCGCGATGCGTAGTTGAAATGCGCGCTGCAGATTTACCGATTTCCATAACATCGATTCCTTGGTCTCAAAATAATTTAGCGATTTCAATACTTGACTGTTGAGTTTGTCGCTCGCGAGCAGTGTGCGTAAGTTTGCGATTCGCTTCTGTGTTGCCGCTTCGTTCGCTACTAAGAGCAATCCCGCTTGAATGTCTGGCCATGCCGTTAGGAACGACCCGGTGCTCAACGTGCGCCACATTGTTCTTTGGGGCATCGGTACAGCGGGAGAGCTTCGAGCGACCAACAGCGCCTCCCTGCATTCCTTTCCGCGCTTGTCCAAGTCTTCCGCCGCCGCGTCAATCGTCTCCTTGGACGCCGATCTGGGCAGAGAGGCCGGAGGTACATATTTCCTGGTTGCCGTCGCAAATAGACCGGCAACGCCCTGTGGCTCCTCAGGCTCCATTGTGATTTTTCTCAATTCTGCGACGAAGTCTTCGACTACGGCGCGAGCCATAAGCTCGTTCTTGAGATCCGATCCTGGGTCAAGCGGGGAGGTTCCACCGCATGCGAGCTGATCGGCGTTCGATACCTCAGTACCGCCGAGGATGTGACGAATTCGATGGTATCTAAGCCCTGCATCTGCCATTTTTTCCATGTCACCTAAAGCTGTGCCCAGCGATACACGCGCTTTTTCGGTTGACATTAGGAGTTGCGGAGAGCTACACCCAGGTAGGACTATTGCCAAAAGGCCAATCATTACAGACGTTCGTACCATCAAAATATCGCTCCTTGAGTTATGGTGGGGCGCTCCTGGGCGCGAAGAAATAATTCACCGAAATTTCGGGCCATAAAACCACCCGACAAGCGAAAATCGCACGCCACGCGTCACTGGTTGCACGCAGTGCATATTGAACGCTGGAAATATCACCAATGTTCCGAGCTCTTTCGCAATAGACGGGGACTTCATGGCCGCAAAAGCTAAGTCACCCCCGTCGTAATCAAATGGATCCGAAAGCTGAATGGAAAACGACACCTTTCGGATGTTCTCTGTCTGCTCCCCCACGTCGTGATGCCATTCAAAGAAATCGTCGCGCCCATAACGAAGAAAACATAAGTCTGGCGGCGCGCACAACAGGTCGAACCCAAACGTGCTGTTTGCGACTTGAGCAATTTCATCGATACGGCTTTGCAGTCCAACGGGCAACGATTTCGGATCCACATCCGCGCCCAAGGATCGTCGCGCCTCGTAGTAATCCTGCTCGACCGTGCAGGGAGACGGCGAGAGCTGCTTCCCCAGCTGCGTGAACTCGAGAGTCTCGTCGCAGGTAAGAAACTTGCGAAAATACATTGGCGCGAACTGGCTTATGGCGCGCACTCCGCGTCCTGATTCGTTCGTTACTTGCTGCGCCATGGTGTCACGAAATGCGAATCGCAAGCAGTTCCATATGCAAGGCACCTTCTTTCCATGACTGTGCAACTTGCGATGCGTCAAGAAATGCACGTGCGTCATTTAGCGTGGTGCCCGGCGGGGTCTCAAGTATCGCCATTTCGGCGTTTGGAGTATTGGACGCCGGAATCCGTTCGTTCAACACAAAACCAACCCAAAGCGGTGTCGGGGGCGGCACGACTCCGTGTGTGACAGGCTTCATGTTTTGCACGGGAACTTGCACACTCGAGGGCGCTGCGGACTGATCGCTAACAAACACCTTGACCCAGTAGTAGCGATGTACTGGTGCCGAAGTCTCTAACTCCCAAACATTCCGTTCTGTCATATCATTTCCCTCGCGAGTTGTTATTGGACATGTAGTTTCGCAGCAATCTTCTGCTGAATCAAGACTCGGTCGAAATGCGGGCGGCGCTCCCGCCTAAGTGGGTAGGAGATGGCAGCAAGTGCGTTTTTGTAGATCGATTTTGGCCGTGGCGGCGATGGGATGTCTCTCTTTGTTTGCCTGCCAACAAGCATCTTCGCCTAGCGAGCTCGTTGCTTTTTGTTTCTCCGATGACGAGTTTGGTCGTGAACTATTTGCTTCCTTTCGCGACCTCTTTGAGCGGTATCAAATGGAATCTCGCTATGGATTGCGGTTGCAATTTCACCGGCTTGATCAGTACGACCCGCTATCGCAACCTAAACAGATTGAGGCGTTAGCGAGCTTGAGGCCGCGATTTGTCGTAGCACCCTCGCACGACACCGCAAAGCCCATCCTCGATAACTTCTCGAGGATGCCGCAGTCAACACTTGTATTTGCTTCTCGACCGTCGTTCGAACGCGCGGGTTTGGTGGCTCCTGACGGCTCACGGTTTCCCCGGACTGTAGGAACGTTGATATTGGGTTCTGGTGACGATGCGCGTCGCACTTCGCTGGCGATTGAGTGGCTTGGCACTCTGAGTAAGGTGGCCGTACTATTTGATCGAGGCATGGACTCGGCGGGCCGTGAAGAAGTTCTACGACAAGTTGGCTCGCGAAGCGCTGCGCAAATCCTATCTTACGAGGCGAACGAGCCGGGTGAATTTGCGCGGGTTGTTGCGACGATGGCTCGCGACGCTGTGCAGGCTGTGCTCGTACCGGACAACGACCGAGCCTATGTCAACATGGCGGAATTTGGGGCAGCAGCGATCGCTGCAAATCTCCCCGTCGTAGCACCGGATGCAGAGTTCTGCAGGCACATTCCGGGAGTGTGCTATTGGACTAACAACGCTAACGATGCAGCGGAATGGCTTGACAATATCGTTCAGGCGATGACCGGAATCGCGGTCGAGCGGATACCAATCAGCGAACCGGCCGTCGGCCAATTGACCATCGCAGTGGGCGCTGCTGCGCACATTGGCTATCCTGTCCCGCGTTCAATGATTTCAAGGTCGTGGCGATCCGCAGCGGATGCTGAACGCTGGCGAAGTCGCTACGCTGATGCCGCTCAACGGAGTTCTAGGCTCTGAATGGCTAGACGCTCACCTTCGCGCACGTTCGAGCGGACGATTTGGCTCTCTACGTCAGCCGTCGTCGTTGCGGCCGTCGCTCTGTCGGGGCTGGTCGAAGCCTTTTTCACGTACAGAACTGCGATGGTGGGCGCATCGGATACGCTGGTGTCTGAGGCATCTTGGGCTAACGCATTATTGACGGAACGCTTCGCTCGAACCGAGCAGGCACTTCGTGATGTGGCAAGGTTGCCATGGGGAGGTGACGGATACGGCGAACGTGAGCTCGTTGCGGCCCTTGGAAACCTGCACAGTACGGACTCTGCCATAGAGTCCGCTGGATATTTGGCGCGGGGAATTCCTGCGGTGGTGATGAATGGTTTGATTCGCGGAAAGCCCGACGACGATTCCCTCCGATGGGCGAAAGAAATTAACGCCGTCCCTCTTGCCTATGGTTCTGTGCGATGCACCGGTGAGGGCGTGACACGTGGTGGTGCATCGGCGACCCTGGCTTGTTACACAAAGTCGACCGAGGCGGATAGCATCGTGGCAGCCAATGTGCGCACCAACGGGTTCAGCGAAGCGCTGTCAACGATCAACGTTTCTCGTGACACCCACATATCGGTTGTGGATTCAAAAGGCAGACTGCTGGCGCATTCGATTCAGGCGTTTGCTGCGACAAACACCGTTGTCGATGAGGAACACTCGTCCGCAACGATGAATCGCGGCGTTGTCTGGGCGCACTCGCATGGGGTCGTTGTGTTGCGCGCCGTCGAGCGTAACCGCCGAACCGGGTTCGCGGTGTACGCAGAGTACCCTCGAGAGAGAGTTTTTGCGGAGATACCCAACATACTTTTCCGCACGGCAATACTGATCGCTGCTGCAACTGCAATAGCTATGTGGGTGGCTCGCGTTCGAGCAAAGGCGCTTGCAGAACCGGCTGTGAAATTGGCTCATTCCGCGCGAAGCATTGCAGCGGGAGACCTATCGGTCCGTGTCGCCGAATCGGGTGTCTCGGAAATGCGGGAGGTGGGAGCGACCTTCAACACTATGGCCGAGCGATTGCAACGGTCTCACGCGCAAATGGAACAGGAAGTTGCAGACAAAACCCGCGACCTAGCCAACGCCAACGCCGCCCTAGAAGTAGCGAGCCAGCACAAGAGTGATTTTCTTGCGCATATGTCGCATGAGCTGCGCACGCCGCTGAATGCGGTGATCGGGTTTTCGGAGATGTTGAAGGCGCAGTACTTTGGGCCGTTGAACGACAAGCAGGCTGAGTATGTCCGCGACATCAACGCCTCGGGGCAGCACTTGCTTTCGTTAATCAACGACATATTGGACTTGGCGAAGGTGGAAGCGGGGCGCATGGAGTTGGTGCGCTCGGACGTGCACTTGCCTAGCGTTGTTGACGCTTGCTGTTCGTTGGTGTCGGAGCGGTTTGCGCGCAAGTCTCAGACGTTGGATGCGGTGGTCGATCCGGCGGTGTCGTTCTGGTCTTTGGATGAGCGCAAGGTGAAACAGTGCGTGCTGAACCTACTGTCGAATGCGAACAAATTTACGCCGAACGGCGGGCGCGTGGCATTACAGGTAAGCATTGAAGCCGAGGCGCTTGTGCTCCGCGTTACGGACACGGGCGTTGGCATCGCGCCTGACGCGGTGTCGCAGTTGTTTACCGAGTTCTACCAAGTCGCACCGTCGTCCGCCGCAGCGGGCGGCGCAGTGGCCGCGCAGTCGACAGATGCGCGCGAGGGTACGGGCCTAGGGCTTTCGTTGACGAAAAAGTTCGTTGAGCTGCATGGCGGGACGGTGGAAGTAGTGAGCGAAGTGGGCGAAGGTTCGACCTTCACGTTGCGCTTCCCAGCGGTCGCGAGTACCGAAGTGACGGCGACGGTTGTGTCATGAGCGCGCACGTGCTTGTGGTGGAAGACGACCCGTTGTCGCAGCGATTGATGCGCGATGTATTGGAGGTGCACGGCTATGACGTGCTCGTCCTGGGCAGCGCGGAGGAGGGACTCGCCAGTGCGTGCGCGCGACGACCTGATTTGGTGCTGCTGGATATTCGCTTGCCAGGTATGGACGGATTCGCTGCGTTGGACGCGTTGCGTAACAGCGCGGAAACTGCGAGCGTGCCGGTGCTTGCGGTGACCGCTTCGGTGATGCTTGGCGAACGAGAAAAGATAATGAACGCCGGGTTTGATGGGTACCACCCGAAGCCGATTCAGATTCCGCAGCTGTTGGTTGAGGTGGCGCATTTCGTTGCGTCTGGGCGAAAATCTGGCGCATGAGCGCAAACATCCTCGTCGTTGACGATCAAGCCCCGAACCGCAGGTTATTGCAGGACCTGTTGACGATTAAAGGCTATGCGGTGAATGCCGTCGATTCGGGCGAGGCCGCTCTTAGCGCCATCGCAACAGGCGGCGTTGCTCTCGTTTTGCTCGACGTGATGATGCCCGGAATGGATGGCTTCGCAGTGTTGGCAGCCATTCGCGGTAACTCGGCCAGCGCGCATCTGCCGGTCGTGCTGTGCACCTCCCTCGACCCGGATCGAGAGCGCGTGCGTGGCCTTGAGGCGGGGGCTGACGATTTCTTGCAGAAGCCGATCAACCACGCGGAATTGCTTGCCCGCGTGCGTTCGCTGCTGCGTGTGAAACAGTTGTTTGACGAAGTGACTGCACGGCAGGCCGAGCTTCGCGCGCTCAACGAATCGTTGGAGCAACGCGTTCAGGCGAAGGCGGCGGAGGTAACAAATCTCTCGCGCCTGAAGCGGTTCTTTTCGTCGGCGTTAGCCGAGAAAATCGTGCGTGGTGGCACCGACGATCCTCTGGCGAGTCACCGACGTGATGTGGCCGTGGTGTTCGTCGACCTGCGTGGCTTCACGGCGTTCGCGGATGCGGCTGCACCGGAAGACGTCATGCGTGTACTGCGCGAGTTTCATGCGGCGCTGGGTGCGTGCATTGATTCAGCGGGTGGAACTATCGAGCGCTTCACCGGCGACGGCGTGATGGTGTTCTTCAATGATCCGGAGCCGGTGGCGAACCCTTGCGCGACCGCGCTGCGATTCGCCATGGATGTGCGTTCGCGCACGGGCGAGCTTTCGGCGCGATGGGCGCGTGAGGGCTTTTTGCTGGACGCGGGAATCGGCGTTTCGTATGGCTACGCGACAGTCGGCGCGATCGGCTATGAAGGGCGCATTGATTACGGCGCGATAGGCTCTGTAACGAACATGGCGGCGCGGCTGTGTGCCGAGGCTGGTGGCGGCGAGATTCTTGCGCAGCAGCGCGTGGTGGCGTTGGGGGGCGAGGGCTTTGTCGCGAGCGAGGCCGCGTCGTACGCGCTAAAAGGCTTTCGCGAACCGGTGTTGGCGGCGCGCATCGGCTGACACCCTGCTGCGCGACGAGAGCGTTCGTTAGGGAACGATGCCGGAGGTTCAAAACGCCCGTTCGTGGTGAGCTTGTCGAACCATGAACGTGAATGGCATTGCTACTGCGCCCGCGATAGTTCAACTCACTGGATCCCCGGCTGCGCCGAGGATGACGCCAAAATTGGATTCCGAGCCTATTTCCAATTTGAAGAAGCTCCGCTCGTGTGGCTTTTTCGCCCTACCCATGTTGGTGGGGAACGCGCGCTTCGTCCGCGCTACATTTGCTGCATAAGAAATGTATCGGGGAACAGCGTCAATGGTGAAGTCTGGTAGTCAATCCGCCCGCGTAACCCTACGCCAGCTGTGCAACCTCGCGTTGCCTGCGCCGGTGTTGTTGCCTTCGTTGCTGCCGGCGATTCGGGCTTTGGTGCCCTCTGCGCATGCGGCGTTTTTTTATTGCGACGCGACCGGGAACATGGTGAACATGTATGCCGAGCGGATGTTGCCGCCGGAGGCGATGACGCGCTATTATGAGCGGCATTATCGGCACGATTCGCATGCGTTTTCTCGTGCGTTCCTGCGCTTGGCGGCGGCAGCTGATCCGGTGTCGTTTCGGACGATTTCGGCTGAGGAGAAGCGCACGGATTACTACCGCGAAGTGCTCTCGGCGCTGGGCGTGGCGCACGTGATGTACGGCGTGGTGCGCGCGGTGGGCAACGGGCGCGAGCCAATTGGGCAGCTGAGTTTGTATCGGGGTGAAGGCGAGCCTGCGTTCGATGCGGAGGACGCGGAGGCGCTTCGGGATGTGTTGCATTACCTTGGCCGCGCCTTGGCGGCGACGCCGTATGCGCCGGTGACTGCGCCTTCCGAGCAGATTGCAGAGGAGGCGATGGCGGTGCTGTCGGACGACGGTGAGGTGATGTTTGCCGACGAGGGGTGGACGCGGCTGGCGCGGTTGGCACGTGGCGAGCCGATTTCGCCGATGCAGGCGAAGCAAGAGCCGAAAGCGTTGCGCGAGTTCCTGCGCGGCGTGGTGATCGCGGCGCGCGCCGCGAAAAATGCGCTGTATCAGGTGGAGTCTCCGTGGGGAAAATTTGCGTTTCGGCACCATGCGCTGTCCGGTGCTTCGGGCCACAAGGCGACGGCGCTCGTCGTCTCGCGGCTCGCGACGGAGTCGGTGCGACTCGCAGAAGGCGCAGCGAAACTCTCGCTCTCGGCGCAGCAACGCGAAGTGGCGCTTCTTGTCGCGCTCGGGCAGACCAACTCCGAGATCGCCGAGAAGCTGGGCGTGTCCGTGAACACGGCGAGCTACCACGTCAAGCAAGTGTTCGCAAAGCTCGAAGTGCACGACCGCGCGGATGTGGCCCGTTTGTTGCGCCAGGCTTGATCGACGTCCGGATTGCTAACGAACAGCTTTTGTGCGCTAACGACCGCCAGGCGGTCGTTTCAGGCTCGTTCTTGTGCTTATTGACTAAACGGTTTTTTGCGCATTAACGACCGTGTGGCTGTCGTTAATGCGGAAAAGCCATTAAGTGCAGTGTCTGCAACGTTTGCCCGACTAGGCGAAGCTGGCGCTCTGCGGATTTACCAGCGCTGTAGCGCAAGCGCGGCACGCCGATATTCAACGATGGTCGTCGTGTCAGCCATTTATCGCGGGCAAGCCCGCTCCCGCAGTGGCTTTGCTACGCCGCTACGTTGTGTATCGCCCGTCAAAATCCATCCAACGCCCAGCGCGGTAGTCGTAGAGGCGACAGCGCTTGAGGATGTCGCGTAGGTGCGCGAGCGAAGCGCGTTGGACGATGACGTGTTCCGGGTATTGCGCCTCGAGCGCGCCCTGCGTCGCGCGCAGGTTGTACAGCGGTGTAAGTTTGTCGGCGTGGTGCGCGGTGTGCTCGAAGATATTGGCGAACGCGAGTTCGATCACGCGCGGGAACGTCATGTGCACGGTGCCTGCAATTTGGGATTGGAAGTAACTCCACTCAGTCACGTTGTCGAACCAGCGAACGCGCGGATGTGTGTGGTGCTGAAGCGTGACGAACGCCATCACCCAGTTCCAAACGATGAACGGCCAGACGACACAAAGCATTACTTCGCCGAAACGCCATGCAGTCGCGAGTGCTCCCTCCGACTGCCATGCGCCCCAGGCCAGAACGACCGCAACTTGCGCCGCAACGAATATCCCCAACACGGCGAGTTCAACGAAGAACCGGCGCTCGGTACGCAGTTGCGCACGCTCGCCCTTGCTGAGCACGATCAAGTCGGTCCACCACACGTCGATCATGTAATAAAAGCCCATGCCCCACATCGTGTGATACGCGCGGTGCAGTCTTTGGCGCGCGGGGGAGAGCGAGCACCACTCATCGAATGTCAACGGTGGATATCCGTCATCACGTGACGCGAGATTCGTCCAGCTGTGATGCATGCGGTTGTGTCCCCATTCCCAGCTGGTGGGCGGGTGCAGCGACGGCAGAAATGCAAGCAATGCCGCAAGTCGGTTGAAACGCGCAGACGACGTGAGACCGCCGTGCGACGCGTCATGGCCGATCACGAAGAGCGTTCCAGTGTTGACTCCAAGCATTGTGCCAAGCAAAAGTTTCAACCACGCCTGATCGACGAAAACCGTCAACACGAAAAGTGCCGCCCACGACGCTAGGTTGACGACGATGAGAGTTGCGCCGAGAGTGTTGCAATGAGTATTGCGATGGGCCGGGAGACTTTGCAGCACTGTAACAATGTTCGGAAGCGGCCGCGACTGGTCGGGTGGCGTCATGCGTTGGGTGCGCATTCGTACGCGTGTTGGCTGTCGCCGTCGAGGCGCTCGGCGAGCGTTTTCGCTTCTGCCCATGCTTGCGAAATGATGCCTGCGGCGGTCGCGCATTGCTCCGCAGTGTGCTGCGACATGACTTGCATGCGCAGCCGTGCGTTGTTGTTGGACACGGCTGGGTATTCAACGAGGTTAGTCAAAACGCCGCGTTCGGCGATGAGCGCGCTGGTGATGCGCGCGACGTCTTCACGGCCTAGCAGCACGGGGACGATGGGCGAAGGCTGTCCCATGACCGTGATGCCCAGCGCTCGCAGATGGCTGCGCAGTGCGCCTACCGCGTCGAACAAAGCGTCGCGTCGCGTTTGTCCTTCGTCGGAGCGGATGATTTTTATGCATTCGCGAACGGTGGCGATTTGCGCAGGCGACAGCGCGTTGGAGAAGGTGTTGGGCGGCGCGTAGTAGCGCAAGTATTCTTTGATCGCATGACTGTGCGTGGCAACGAATCCGCCGTTCGAGGCGAACGACTTGGAAAACGCACCCATCACCAAATCCACTTTTCCGAGCATGCCCTGCACGCCGATTTGCCCGGTGCCGTCCGGGCCACTGCATCCTAAATCATGCGCGACATCGACGAGCAGCATCGCGCCGAATTCGTGCGCCAACGATTGCAACGCGTTGATGTCCGGCGAGTCAGCATCCATCGAGAAAATGCCTTCGGTGACGAGCAAGATGGCGTTGCTGCTGTCTTTGTCGCGGATACGTTGCAGCTGTTTGCGCGCGTGTTCGACATCGAGATGGCGGTAGAGGTGGACGTTACGCGTGGCGGCGTGGGCACCTTCCTGCAAACAGTTGTGCGCCAGCACGTCGATCACGACGTGATCTTGCGCTCGCATCAGACCGCGAATCACGCCGTAGCCCGCCGCCCAACCCGTTGGAAACAACGCCACATGCGGCGTGTGTAGCCACGACGCAAGCTCATGTTCAAGCACGTTGCCATCGACAACGTTGCCCGCGAGCGCGGTGGAACCGGCGCTGTGTACGCCGAGCCGATTGATCGCTTCAATCGCGGCCGCATGCACCTGCTGGTGCGAGGCCAGCGACAAATAATCCTGCGAAGAAAAATTCAGCCCCGACATCACGCGGCCGTCCAAGTAACGTAGTGAGGCATGCGCGGTGGGAGCCGTCGCCAGTGCCTTTCCGTACGCAAACATTCCGTGCTCAATGCGCTTGCGATTCCATTGCCAGAACGCCTCGGCGCGTTCGGTCGCGGTGCGTGCCTGCGTGTTGAGGAAATCGCGGGTGCTCCCCGCTAAAACCCCATCACGACGCGCATTGCGCAGTTGCTGTTCGCGTGCGTAACTGCCGCCATCCGACATCGCTAAATCTTGCGTGCGGTCAAGAACATCACCCACGATACGTACTCCGGTTTGTTTTTTGTGTGGTGTGACGATAGGAGTAAACGGCGCGATTGAACACTACCTATTCGCGTGGGTGCGGAAGCTGTGTGCGCAGAAAGCACAACGGACGCGGTGCGTCCGTTGTGTCGGTTTCAGTGATGGTTTAGCCACGAATTCATGCGCACTCGCTGCTCGCTGCCGCGTCGTTGCGCGCTGACTCTATTTCCTTTTGGGCGGGCTGGCTTTTGATGCCGGTGCCGACGCGGGCGCAGGCATTGCCGTGGTCTTAAACGCGGTGATGCAATGCGCAGCGACTTGATCCCCCACCGTTTTTCCGCCGTCTGCGTCGTCGCGCCAATGAACGCCGAGATAGATGCGGCTTACGCTGTTGTCGTGGATGGCTTGTGCAAGCGTGAGGCCACGGTACTCGAAGCGGGGCCGCACGACGCCGCGGTTGTCCGTGGTGATGCCGTTAAATTCGTCGGACACAAAGTTAAATTTGATTTGATCGGTCTTGCGGTTGACCAGCGCGGCGAATGTCTCAAAACACGCCGAGCCGAAGGTGGAGTGTCCGGACGGGTAGGCGGGAAAGTTCGGCGTGAAATTGGCGTCACTTGGCGGTGCAGTCTTGCCGTTGGCAGGGGTGAAGTGTGGATTACTTTTCGGCGCGCCGAGCGGAAGCCAGAACGGGTCAGCGTCGCTCGGTGCCGTCGCTCGGTCCCCTGCACCGCTCGGCCCCCATCCGCTTGCGCCTTCGCGAATCCCTACGACAGGGCGCCAACGATCGTGCTCATATTTCCAGTACCACGCCGCGATGCCCGCGTCCGCCATGGCCGCGTTGATCGCCGCGAGCACGTTGATTTTGTCTGCTACCGACAAGTCACGAAATTCGGTGGTTGCAGTAACCACCTGGTTATACAAGCGCGGTGGCGTTCCAATTTTGTTTGCGCCGTCGTAGCCCCAAAAGACGCCTGTGATGGCTTTGGAGCGGAACGTAGCGTCGCCCGTTGTAATGTTGGCGCGACCGCAGTTATAGACCTCGTTGTACTCGCACTGATATTGAGTTGACCCGAGTGCGTGTGGCGCCCGAAGGAACGCCTGTGTTGCGACGTCTGTCAACACAAACGGCGTGACTTCGCCCCAGTGTCGGCCGAGCGTTTTTTGCGCGGAGTTTTGTGGGTCGGGGCGATGACGGCCCGCCTCGGCGCTGTACAGCGCGTCCTCTTGTGGCAGGTCTGATTTGTCGGCAGCGCGACTAGCCAGCCAGGCGTCGGCGACTTGGCGGCCAAATTGCAAGGCGGCTGCGCTGCCGCTCGCCAACAGTGTGGTCGATTCTTTGGCGATGAGTGCGGCATCGTCGGGGTAAAGCCGTGTGGCTGCATGAAGTCCAGCGGCCAGCGCTGCGGCGAGTGCGTCAGAGGGGGACAGACCGGCAGGCGTCGGCGGCATTGACGCAAGCTTTGGTGGGTAGGCTTCCTTCGTTTTCGCGGCCACAGCCACAGCCGCGTACGCGTCACGCGCGGCGAGGTGGATGATGGCGAGTGCGCGCGACGTTTTGGTGGGGCCGCCGTTGGTCGGCGCGTGACCGTCGCTGAAGTCTCGCGCGACGAGCTCAAGCGCAAGTTGGTTGAGTTGCAAGATAGACATGATGAATTCCTTCGCTGCGTTGAAAGACTGCCGCGTTTCAACTGTTCTGTGGGTGAACAGAGAAACGTCGGCGCGCGCTGAGTTGGCGGCGCTTGCGAAGGCTAGGGGCGAAATAGCGAGAAAATTCCTACGCTGCTGAGTAGGAGGCGCGTTACTGCGCAAGCGCGGCGCGCCTTGCGGTCACTGATCGGCGCGAGGTTTTGCGCGTTGCGGGAACCCCGATCCGACGCGGCCTGGACGGTGTGACGCGACTGGATCGTGAGTAATGGCTTTTTCACGGTAACGACCAGCGGGTGGTCGTTACGGGGCAATAAGTGTGACTATCGACTTGTCGAAAAAATACGCTTTAACGACCGCCTGGCGGTCGCTGAACCACAAAAGGTGTCAGGTTGCTGCCACGAGCATTGGGCTCGGGTGCCGCAGCGAGCGAGCGGTGGAACGGTCAAACCCTTCACTGCGTTCAGGGCGAACGGAATGAGGTAGCCGAACCCGTAGCGCCGCGGACAGTGTGCTACTTCCCCGTAAAAACAGCCGCGCGCTTTTCTTTGAACGCGGCAACGCCTTCTCGGTAATCCTCTGAGAACCCGCACTCGCGCATCAGGGCGCCTTCAAGCGCGAGTTGGGCGTCGAGCGTGTTATTGGGGCTCGCGTAGATGGCTTGCTTCGTGCGCGCGTACCCGAGCGTTGGGCCACTGGCGAATTGGGCGGCGATTGCGTCAACGCGCGCTGCGAACTCCGCGTCGGCTACGCATTCCCAGATCAACCCGAGCTCAGCGGCGCGCTTTGCGGAAATCTTATCGCCGAGGAGCGCGAGGCCCATCGCGCGTTGCGTGCCGACCAGTCGCGGGAGGAAGTATGAGCCACCGGTGTCGGGAATGAGGCCGAGTTTGCAGAAAGGTTGCAAGAAACTGGCGCTCTCGGTGGCGATGACTAAGTCTGCCGCGAGCGCGAAATTACAGCCCGCGCCTGCCGCAACGCCGTTCACAGCCGCGATGACCGGAATCGGCAATGCGCGGATAGATTTCACCAACGGCGCGTAGTTTTTTTCCACAGACTCACCGAGGTCGACCGCTTGCCCCGGCGCAACGGCGCGATCATTTAGATCTTGCCCAGCGCAAAACCCGCGTCCAGCGCCGGTGATCACCAAAACACGCGCGCCGTCGGCGGACAAAGAGCCGATCGCGCTACGAAGTTCTTCATGCATTTTTTGCGTGAACGAATTCATCCGATCCGGTCGGTTGAGCGTGATACGGGCGATGGCGTTTTGCGTTTGGTATTGGATGGTTTCGTAGGTCATGTAGGAGGTCGCAGTTTGATTAGAAGGTTGAGCGTTTATGATCCAGCAGCTTGGTCACGAACGCAGTGCGTTGTCTGAACTTCTTGCGGCCACCAACCGCAAATGACGCGGCGCAGAAGTCACGTGGCCTAGAGCAAAAGCGTATCGTCCGTAAGCATCAGCCCCGGGTCAATTGCCGTCGTGGACAAAGCGCTGCGCCGGAGCCACGCCTTTGTGTGCGCAATCTCTACTGGGCGAGCAATACCGAAGCCTTGCGCGAAGTCACATCCATTGGCCTTAAGAAACGCGAGGATCGCTTCGTTTTCAACGCCTTCTGCCACCACGGTCATGCCGAGGTTGTGCGCCAATGCAATTGTGGATTGGACGATGATCGCGTCCTCCGCGTCGTCCATGACGCGTGAGACGAACGATTGATCGAGTTTCAAACCTTTAAGCGGTAAACGACGCAAATACGTGAGCGAACAAAATCCAACGCCATAGTCGTCAATCATGACGGAAT
>Ga0209097_10000639_pt1 | contig 32826 bp, 25 predicted proteins | sample AD_UKC052_MetaG_FD_184419 | JGI IMG/M metagenome (GOLD analysis project Ga0209097, IMG submission 184419) | Active sludge microbial communities of municipal wastewater-treating anaerobic digesters from USA - AD_UKC052_MetaG (SPAdes) (version 2) | ecosystem: Engineered > Bioreactor > Anaerobic >... | reverse complement strand
CCCTTGGGAGAGTAGGTCGTTGCCAAGAGACTTTTTCTATACCAACTCTATCCGAGCCTCTGGAATACACCAGAGGCTGGATTGTTTTAACGGGGGAAATGTAGACAGGCCACAGGGAGAGGAGGGGGGAGGACGAAGTCATGTTCCGTCAAAGGATGCAGTCATCATCTGAGCCTGTCAACGCATCACCCACCAGCCTTTGCCATGCGGGGTGCTCAATGGTGCGAACAGGCCTGAAGCGGCGTTGCTGGTAGCGCCAACCCTGCTGCTGACTGGAAATGATATGCGCCTGCTCGGCTGCTGTGAACAGGCCGGGTGGAAAAGCCGCTCTCAAAATGTTTGCCAGTGCTTCAACGTCATCCTCAGGGGCAGCATAGCTGAGCTTGTAGAGCAAAAGCGCCCCCCAGGCGCTGGCCAGTTCGCCCGCCAGCCGTCCGGCCACCCGCGGCAGCAGGCGCAGGGGAAAACAGGGCTGGCAGATATCGTCCACATCCACTTCAGCCAGCGGCACCATTTCTTCAGAGGTTTTTAGAAAGAATTGTTCACCAGGCCCATAAGGCTGGAAGAGGATCTCCAGGCTGCCGCCTGAAGATATGGGCAGGCTGAGCGCGTGCAATGAGAGAGATTCAGCCTCCGCGTTTTGCAGCTGGTACAGATTGCCCAGAATATCTGTTTCCAGCCTGGCCCGTTCCACGCCGAACCATCGACAGCAGGCCGTCACGTAGTCGCCTTCAAAGTCTTGAAACAGGCGCAGATAATAAATCCAGAACGTTTTTTGAGATAAAACAGCAGACAGCCAATCCATATGTATGAGTATAGCAGGAATAAAAAAATCCCGAAGGAATATTCCTTCGGGATTTGTGAATTTATGGGATCAGGATCACTGCGGTTCGGCTGAAACCACATCGCCCAGACCGTTGACGGTCAATTTCCATTTGCTGCCCGGGCTGAACTTGGTAAAGGTGGAAAGATCATCGGTGGCGTAGTTGTATTGCTTGCCGTCGCTCTCAAAGGTCACCTTGTAGCTTTCAAAAGTTTTGCCTTCGCGCTGATTGGCCTTCAACTGCACCAGCGGCGGCACCGGGCTCAGATCGCGCCCGCTGCTGACCAGGTCATCCACTTTATGCCATTCGTCCACCTTGTAAGCGCACCAGTCGGCATAAACTTCAAACTGGCAGTCCTGCACCACCTCACCCTGGCCGGTGCCTTTATCCACCGTGTAGGGCGTGCCGCAGATCTTCTTGGAGCGCGGCGCTTCGGTATCCTGGGTGTGATGATACTTTTCCTGGCAGGTTCCCAGCTTTGCTCCGGCGGGAATCTCATCCTTCCAATCTTCCTTGTCCACCGGGCCGTATTCCTCAATCTCGGTGGTGATGCGCCACTGCACGCTGTTGACCACGCCCGTGGTTTCGGTGGTGCGGAACACCATCACCAGGCAGAAGATGATCAGACCGAGCACACACAGGGCAATCAACGCAATGATGACGATGCTGATGCCGCCCACTTTGGCAGCGGAGGCGGGGGCGGCTGGCGGCGGAGCGGCCTTCTGGCCCAGGCCCGTGCCGCACGAGGCGCAGCGCTGCGCAGTGAGCGGGTTGGGCTGTCCGCAGGCCGGGCAGGGCGCGGTTTGCGGCTGCGCGCCGGGCGGAGCGTAACTGCCCACCACGCGGCCGGCTTCGCGCGCCTTGGCCGTGCTCATATCCGCGTTGCACTGGCTGCACAGTTTGGCTCCCGCCGGGTTGCGGGCGCCGCAGTAGCCGCAGTGCAAATCGGCCCCGGCATTGGCCGCCTTGGCGGTGGCCTCGTCGGTCAAAAGCTGTGATTCGGGAATCTGCTCGAACTGCACGTCGGGCGGCTGGGGGGCGCCGCAGGCGGCGCAGAATTTAAATGGCCCCGGGTTGCGGGTGCTGCAGTGGGGGCAGGTCCAGTGAAGAATGACGTAACCTAGCGTTTCACGAGCCATGAGCAATCTCCTTCTGTTCAGAAAAGGCAGGGCGCTTCAAGAGAGCACCGGCGTTTCTTCATTTAAAAATTATATCGGGATGAAAGCAAAATCCGGCCTCATTTCACTGGAAACCGGATTTTGAAAACATCACTTTTATTTTACAGCGAATCGCGTTTAATTTCACCCCGGTATGCCATTCCAGCGGCGCAAATCAATCCGGTCATCACCCACAAATAGGGCATGGCCAGCGAATCGACGCTGAACCCCTCCACAATGAAGGCGATCAGGGCCAGCTCACCGGCCAACCCCACCGTGCGCAGGAGGATATCCTGGCTTTTCTGGGTGGCGCGTGCCGAAATCCACAGCAGCACATACCAGGCCGCAAACAGGGCAAAGCCCAGCAGGCCGGTTTCGGCCAGCAGGCGCACCCAGAAGCTTTTCAGGTTGGGCATGCCGCCCAGGCGGTACACCACATCGCGCACCTCCGTGGTGGCCCAGCCGGCGCCGGTCAGATTCTCGCTGAAATAGAAACCGGCGTTGCCCAGCCCCACCCCCAGCCAGGGATGGCTGTTGAAGATATCCCAGCCGTCATACCAGTAGACCATGCGCTCCAGAAAGGCAAAGCGGCGGCTGATTTCCAGAAAGGTGGGGCGGTCGAGCTGCAGCAGCTTGTTGATTTCAGCCTGCGTGGGCGGGGCGTTTTTGATCAGTTCCATGCGCCAGTCGGTGCGCACGGCCCAGTTGAAAAAGGCCGTGCCTCCGCCCCAGGCTGTGCCCAGCAGCACTGCTGCCATCACTGCACCCAGCAGCACGCGGGTGAGGGTCTGGCGGCGGCGGGCAAAGCCCCAGCGGGCGGCCATGCGGCCCTGCAAATGGCGAATCAGCCGGCCGATCACGCGCAGCGCCAGCACCAGCAGCACCAGCAGCAGGGCTGCCAGGCCAATGCGCGGCGAGGCCATGATGAACTGCCAGAGGGCCAGGGGCAGCAGCAAATCTTCCACCGAGAAGATCCACAGGCGGAAGCGGAAAGCCGAGCTGCGCTGGTAAGCCGCCGCCAACCAGAGCGGCAGATAAAGCAGGTTAAGCTGGTGGTTGAACCATGAAGGCTCATAGGTCAGGCCGTAAAAACGGGTCTGATTTTCCACAAAGGGATGCGCCACCGTGAAGAAGGTTTCGCGGAAATCGAGGTAGGCCTTGAACATAGGCCATGAATCGATTTTGATCTGCAGCAGGTAATGGGTCAGGTTGGCGGCTGTCCACAGCAGGCTGCCCAGGGTGATCCACTGCATGGTTTTGCGGAACTGGGCTGAAGTGCGCGGCCAGGCGGCGAAGCTGAAAAAGAAGATCAGGCCGATGCCCAGGGTCAGGTAGGTGCGCATGAACTGGCTGAGCAGGGTTTTATCCTTGATGAGCATGGGCGAAGCAAAGAAAGCCAGCGCATTGATCAGCACGGCGGCGGCCAGAAAGGCCGTCAGCGGGCGAATTTCGGCGGGCAGGCGTCCGCCGCGCAGCAGGTAAGGCAGCAGCCAGGCGGCCATCAGCAAAGCCAGCGGCAGGGCCGAGAACGGCGTCACCAGGGCGCCGGTGAGGGCGTAGAACGGCGGGAAGCTGGTCAGGGGCAGGCCAATCAGGGCGGCTGCCCACAGCACCTCAAAGGCGATATTCCAGCCTTTTGTAAGCGATTGGCTGTTCACAGGGGTCAGCCTTTCACCCGCGCAGAAAGAAACACCACGCCCGCCAGCAGGCCGATGAGCGTACCGCAAAGCACCAGCAGGTTGGTGCGGTAATAGGTGGGGGTGGTGGGCAGGGCGGCTTCTTCCTGAAGGGAATAGGTCACATACGGTCTGACACGCCCGCTGGCGCGCTTTTCTTCAAGGCGCTGTAAACCCAGGCGCAGCCAGGCATTGGTCACCTGCTGGGCGGTCTGCGCGTCAGCATGCCTGAAGCGCACCTCCCACAGGTTATGCTTGCGTTCGACAATGGCATTTTGCAGGAAGGTGGGCTGATCCATGTTGGCCAGGGCGGCAGCCTGAGGCATGACCTCCACCAGCGAATCCTGAATCACAGCCAGGGCCATATCCTCGTCGTACTGGGTCAGGCTGAAGGGTGTGGGGGTGGGAGCGCCTTCGGGCGGGGGGGCCGGGGTGGGCACGCAGACGCCGATGCTGTCGAACAGCAGGTTGCCGTTGATGGCGGCGCGGGCTTCGTAAAGCGGCGGCTGCAGGCGTTCAAACACAAAGCCGCCAGCGCCGCCCAGAATGGCAGCCAGCACCAGCACCCACCACCAGCGCAGGGCGGCGGTGAGCAAATCGGAAGGACGGGGTTCAAGGGTCATGTCGGGTTTTCCTTGGAGGCAGTTTCAACCGGCCGCAGGCTCAGGCGCGTTCGTTTCAGGCGCTCTTCAATGATCTGCACGTAGGCTGGGTTGATTTCAAAAGCGATATAGCGGCGGTTGTTGCGCAGGCAGGCCGCGGGGGTGGTGCCCGACCCGGCAAAAGGGTCCAGCACCACGCCGCCTTCAGGGCAGCTGGCGCGCACCATGCGCTCGATGATTTCCAGCGGTTTCTGGGTGGGGTGGTCTTCGCGTTCGGCGTGGATGCGGTGCAGGCGTGAGACCGCCCAGACATCCTTGGGGTTGTAGCCCACTTCGAGCCATTTTTTACCCACAAAGATGGAACGGCTGCGCGCGCGTTTGGTGGCTTCATCGTAAGGCACGCGCACAGCATCGAGATCGAAATAATAGGCCTTGCTTTTGGCAAAAAAGCCGATGGTATCGTGCACGGAGCTGAAGCGGCGCGTGCTGCCGCCCATGCTCGGCACCCGGCGGTCCCAGATGATTTCATTGAGCATGAGGAGGCGGGTTTTAAGAAAGCTGAAGATTTCAGGGCTGTAACGCCAGGTGGTGAAAAGATAGAGGCTGGCGGTTTCTTTGAGCTTGGGCAGGCACAGGTCCAGCCAGGTTTCCGTCCAACGCAAAAAATCCTGCGGCGATTTTTGATCCGAATCGTTGCCGTAATCCTTACCCAGGTTATAAGGCGGATCGGCAATCAGCAGGTCGATGCTGGCATCAGGCAGGCTGCGCAGGCCTTCGAGGGCGTCAATATTCAGGACGGTATCTGTTAATGGTTGGTTCATGCTTCTGGTGCAACTTGCGGCTGCTTTAAACGTATTTATTAAATACAGCCTGAATTATACCCGAAAACCGGCTAGGGTTGCCTGGGGCTGCCCTTTTTGACGGAGTCAATGATAGAATAGATGTATTAACCTGGAGGTAGTTTTATGCGAGAAGTAGGCATTGTTCTGGTGATTATCTTGTTAGCAGCCTGCACGCTTTGCTGCTGCTGTCTGGCTGGTTTGCTGGCGTTTGGCGCCATGGTTGAAGACGGCACCATTCCTGATTTTAAACCCACCCCCCAGTTTCAATATAAGCCTCTGGATCCGGCGGCGGTTGAAAACATGGCAAAACTGGAAGCGATGGAAGTGCCGGTGAACGACCCGGTGAAGCTGGCCGAGCAATTGAAGGGGATCAAGGATATTCCTGCCAGCGTGCCGGCGCCCGCCCAGCCTTACCAGGTGGGCGACACCCAGACCTTCTGGATGACCAACGTGGACACCAACGAAAGCAAGCAGATCACGGCGCGGCTGGAAGTGATTGGCGAACATGTGTATCTTTGGGCGCAGGACGGGGTGAAAGTGAACCAGAAGGACGCCCAAAACCTGGTGGACGCCTTTGACCAGAAAATTTACCCCACCGACCGCGAGTTTTTCGGCTCTGAATGGACACCTGGCATTGATAACGATCCACGGCTGTACATTCTCTACGCCAAGGATGCCGGCGCCGGCCTGGCCGGATATTTCTCATCCGCAGATGAAGTGCACCCCCTGGCGCATAAATACTCCAATGCCAAGGAACTGTTTCTCATCAGCGCGGACAACGTGCGCCTCAATGATCCTTACATCCTCGGCACCATGGCGCATGAATTCCAGCATATGATCCATTATTACCGCGACCGCAACGAAACCTCGTGGCTGAACGAGGGCTTTGCGGTGATGGCCGAACTGTTGAATGGCTACGATACAGGCGGGTTCGACAGCCTGTTCATGCGCAACCCCGATATGCAGCTCACCGACTGGCTGCCCAACGTGAGCGACAACGGCCCGCATTACGGCGCTTCGTTCCTCTTTGTCACCTATTTTTTGGACCGCTTTGGCGAGACGGTGACCCAGGATCTGGTGAAGGAGCCGCAGAATGGCATGGACAGCATTGACACGGTGCTGGCGCGCAACAACATCACCGACCCGCTCACCGGCAAGGTGATTACAGCGGACGATGTGTTTGTGGATTGGACTCTGGCCAACTACATCAAAAACCGGAACGCTGGCGACGGCCGCTTTTTATACAGCAATTACACCGAGTCGCCCCAGGCCAAATCCACCGAGAAAATCAGCAGCTGCAGCTCGCCGGTCACCGGCAACCGTTATGTTTACCAATACGGCGCCGATTACATCGAAATTTCGTGCATGGGCAGCCGCACCTTTGAATTCCAGGGCACCGGCGAAACCGGCCTGCTGCCGCAGGACCCCCGCTCTGGCGATTACGTCTTCTGGTCCAACAAGGGCGACGAATCGGATATGACCCTGACGAAGGAATTTGATTTCACCCAGGCCAAAGGGCAGATCACTTTTTCTTATAACGTATGGTACGATCTGGAAGAGGATTACGATTACCTTTACCTGGAAGCCTCAAAAGACGGCGAAACCTGGGAAATTCTCAAAACCCCTTCCTGCACCAGCGAAGACCCCTCTGGCAACAGCTACGGCTGCGGGTATAATGGAAAATCCAACGGCTGGCGCGAGCAGCAGGTGGATTTGAGCCAGTTTGGCGGCCAGAAGGTGCTGCTGCGCTTTGAATATATCACCGATGCGGCCGTCAACGGCGAAGGCCTGATGCTGGATGACCTGCAAATTTCAGCCATTGGCTATGAAACCAGCTTTGAACAGGACGACGGCGGTTGGGAAGGCGCCGGCTTTGTGCGCGTGCAAAACCGTTTGCCGCAAACGTACCGCGTCAGCCTGATTCACTACAATTCGGCCGGCAAAGTGACGGTGGAATACGCCGAAATCAACGCTTCACAGCGGGCTTCCATCCCGTTTGCTGTGGACGAAGGCGGCAAGGTGGTCGTGGTGGTCAGCGGCACCACCCGTTTTACCCGCCAGCCCGCGGCATATCAATTTGAAATTCGTTAGGAGGTTTTCATGAGTCGAAATTGGATCATTGCCATCATTGTGGGCATTGTGGTGGTGCTGTGCTGCCTGGGCGTGGCCTGTGTGGCGCTGGGCGGCATGGCTTTCTTTGCCATTCAGGAAGCGACCCCGCGCGCCGAATGGGTCACCAACACCCCATATGCAGTTAACCCCGCCACCAAAGCCCCTCAGGCCACGGCGCGCCCCAGCAAGACCCCGCGCCCTGAAAAACCTACTGCCACCCTGCGGCCTGATGAACCTACCCCCACCCGGCGGCCGCCCAAGCCCACCGAGGCACCGCTGGCCGGCCAACCAGCTTTTGCAGCTGCCTATGAAACCCTGCGCATCATGACCGAAGGCCTGGTGCCGGTGAACGACCCGGTGGATCTGGCGGAGCGTCTGAAGGGCGTGAAGAATATCCCCGAAACCGTGCCAGCGCCCAAGGCCTACAAGGTTGGCGACAAGGAAAAATTCTGGGTATCCAACGTGGATACCAATGAAAATTTCCAGGTGGATGTGGTGCTGCGCTATGCCGGTCCGGTGCTGTATTTCTGGGTGGAAGACGGCAAGAAGGTGGATCAGAAGGCGCTGGATGCCCTGTGCAAGACTTTCGAGGAAAGCATTTACCCAACCGACCGCGAATTTTTCGGCAGCGAGTGGACCCCCGGCATTGATAACGACCCGCATCTGTATGTGGTGATGGCGGGCAACCTGGGCGTCAGCCTGGCGGGGTATTTCTCATCTGCCGACAGCGTGCACCCCCTGGCGCATGAATACTCCAATGCGCACGAGATGTTTGTGCTCAACCTGGATAATGTGGATGTGTCAGATTCATATACATACGGCACCCTGGCGCACGAATTCCAGCACATGATCCACAATTACCGCGACCGCAATGAGACCTCATGGCTGAATGAAGGTTTCTCCATGCTGGCTGAACTGCTCAACGGCTATGATACGGGCGGTTTTGATTACTATTACGCCATGGACACCGATATGCAGCTCACCGACTGGCTGCCCGATGTGGGTGAGAACGGGCCGCATTACGGCGCTTCGTTCCTCTTTGTCACCTATTTCCTGGACCGCTTCGGCGAGGAGGCCACAAAAGCTCTGGTGGCGCACCCTGAAAACAGCATGACCAGCGTGGATGCGGTGCTGGCGGAACTGGGCGTGAAGGACCCCGAAACCGGCAAGGCCATCACGGCAGATGATGTGTTTGTGGATTGGAGCATCGCCAACCTGCTTCAGGATGACACGGTTGGCGACGGCCGCTACCACTACGGCAACTACGCCAATGCGCCTCAGGCTTATGTCACCGAAACCCTGGCAGACTGCCCCTCTGGCAGCCAGGAGCGCACCGTGAACCAGTACGGCGTGGATTCAATTGAAATTGCCTGCTCCGGCGACCTGACCGTGAATTTCTCCGGCGTCACCGAAACCGGCCTGCTGCCGGTGGACCCCAACAGCGGCGATTACGCTTTCTGGTCTAACAAAGGCGATGAATCAGACATGACCCTGACGAGGGAATTTGACCTGACCGGCGTCAGCGGCAAGGCCACCTTCACCTACAACACCTGGTACGACCTGGAAGAAGATTACGATTACCTCTACCTGGAAGCCTCGCTGGATGGCTCCACCTGGGAAATTCTGGATACCCCTTCCTGCACCAGCGAAGATCCCTCTGGCAACAGCTACGGCTGCGGATTCAACGCCAAATCGGGCGGCTGGATTGAGGAAAGCGTGGATCTTTCCAGGTTTGCCGGCAAAAAGGTGCAGCTGCGCTTTGAATATGTGACCGATGCAGCCGTCAACGGCGAAGGGCTGATGCTGGATGATGTCAGCATTCCTGAGATCAACTACAGCAGCGACTTTGAAAGCGATGACGGCGGCTGGGTTGGGGCTGGCTTTGTGCGCGTGCAGAACGTGCTGCCGCAAACCTACCGCGTGACCCTGCTGGTGAGAAGCAGCAGCGGCGACAAAGTCATTCCAGTGGAACTGGATGACCTGCAGACCGGCAGCCTGAACTTCAAACTGGCTTCTGGCGAGAGCGCGTATCTGATTGTCAGCGGCACCACCCGTTTCACCCGCCAGCTGGCTGAATACCAGTTCAGCGTGGATGAGACGCGCTGAGCAAAATTATTGCAGAAATCAAAAGGCCGGACCCAACAGGTCCGGCCTTTTGATTGAGTCAGGGACTGACTATTCCGGTTTGGGGGGCGCAGCCGGGGCGCGCAGCGCTGAAAGCTGGCTTTCCAGTTCCACGCGCTTATCGAGGGCGGCCTGCTTCACCTGCATTTGCAGGCTGCTGGCGGCATCGCGAACATGCCCGCGCAGGGTTTCACCAGAAGCCGGGGTGTAAAGCAGTGCAATGGACGCGCCAACTGCGCCGCCCACAATGGCTCCCAATAACATGAAGAAAAATCGACGCATAATAACAACTCCTTTCGTGATGCTCCTGGCCTGATCAGTGCTTTATCTGTGGTGCGTTTTGAGAAAAGCAGACCGTTTTTTTGCAGCTTTTTGAAGCGCGGTGACCGCTTTTCGGTGTGATCATTCAGGCTATCTTAGATTATAGTGCAAAAAATTGTCTCTGCAACAGGGAATTTTAATCATCAAGCTCGTCTGCGGAGGGCAGCATCAGGGGCGGCGGGTTTTCCTGGAAGACGACCACCCGATTGCGCCCGCTTTCCTTGGCCAGGTAAAGGGCGCGGTCGGCGCATTCCAGCAGGCTTTCGAGGTTGCTGCACTGTTCATTGAGCGTGGCGGCGCCAAGGCTGGCGGTGATTCTGATATCGCCGCGCGGGGTTTCGGTGACTGTCGCGGCCACCAGCGCGCGGATGCGTTCGGCCACTTCACAGGCCTGCTCCAGGTCGGCGCCGGGCAGAGTGATGACCAGTTCTTCGCCGCCGTAGCGGCCGATCAGATCCTGACGGCGCAGCGACAGACGGCAGACGTTAGCGATGTTTTGCAGCACCCGGTCTCCGGCGGGGTGCCCGTAATGATCATTGACCCGTTTAAAATGATCCAGATCGATCATGATGATGGAGAGCGGGGTGCTGTTGCGCATGGCGCGTTCCACTTCAATGAGTGACGCTTCAAAGTAATATCGCCGGTTTGAAAGCCCTGTCAGGGCGTCGGTGATGGCCAGGCGTTCGGTCATGGTGAACAGCCGGGCATTTTCGAGGGCCACGGCCACCTGCAGGCCAATTTTCCTGAACAGTTCAAAATCGGCTGGCGTGTAAGCATTTTCTTTCTCATCGTGCTGGGTGCCCATCACGCCGATCAGGTGATCTTTCACTACCAGCGGCGTGACCATGATAGAGCGCGGCACAGAAATGAGACTCTGGCGGTCGCTGCTGTGCAGGAAGCGCATCACTTCCTGGGTGTTGCGCAGGAAGAGGCCCTCGCCGGTCATGGCCACAAAGCCAGCAATGCCTTCGCTCTGGTTGATGGTGTAGTGATAGGGCTCACCGTTGTATGGCTTGATCATGCCCACAAGCTGCCCCTTGCTGGCATCGTAGCTGGCCAGAATCAGAATCTGATATTCGATAAACCGTCCCACCTGTTCAAAAATGCGCGCAAAAGTTTCTTCCTGGTTGAGTGAAGCCGAGACAATTTGCAGCACTTCATTTAATATGGATTGCTCTTTGAGCTGGCGCTGGGTTTCTTCATACAGTGAGGCTTTCTCGATGGCCATGCTGACCTGTTCGGCAAAGGACTTCAGACGCTCAATATGGTGCGGCTGGAAAAAGTTCAGGGTGCCGCTGGCCAGGTTGATAAACCCGACCACTTTATCTTTGATACAAATGGGGGCGCCCAAATATGAGCGCAGCCAGCTGCTGCTTTCGGTGTGCACCCAGGTGGGCTCTTTCAAAATATTGGGAATGAGAACTGGCTGGCGGGTGGTGAACATCTGGTTGAGGTTATGGGTCTCAGACACCTTGAGGTTGAGTGGGTGATCCACCTCTTCGGCCCCGCTGCTCAGCCGGCGGCGGTGCGCCACCTGGGCCATGCCGTTTTCATCAATTAAAATGACGTCTGAAAGATCATACTGCATCACCTTTGCCAGGTTAATTAAAATCTGATCCAGCACATCATCCAGTTTGAGGGATTGGTTGAGGGCGGCAATGCTTTCGCGCATGGCGTCTGCCAGTTGCTGCTGCTCGTGCAGAGCTTCCTCGGTGGCTTTGCGGGCGGTTACATCACGGCCGGCCGATTGAAATTCGATGATGGAGCCGGCTTCATTATAAATGGGTTTATAGGTCCACACCACCCAGCGCGGCTGCCCATCGGGCGCCCAATTCAGCTCTTCCTGGGTGATAATGTCTTCTTTTCCGCTGATCAATTTTTCAATGGTCTCGAAGATGAGGCTTTGCGTTTCAGCCGGCAAATCTTCCGCAAATTTATGACCGATGGCTTGTTCGCGGGTGGTGGAGAAATAATCGCAGTAGGGTTGGTTGACAAAGGTGAGGGTGGTATCGGGCAGCCAGCGGCTGACCAGGTCGGTGTGACCTTCAACAATGGCCTGATAGCGCGCTTCGCTCTGGCGCAGGTTGTTTTCAATGATCTTGCGCTGGGTGATGTCCCTTAAAGTGAGAATCCAGCCGCTGAGGTTGCGGCGGTGATCAAACAAAACAGCTGCACGGGCTTCAATGATCAGCGCGGGTTCGCCGGACCAGGAAAATTCCAGCTGCGCATCTTCGGAGTTTCGTCTGGCGATGAATGCGGCCAACGCCTCCCATTGGGCAAACACCTGCGAGGCCATCTGCCCAATCATATCCTTTTCAGTGCATTGCAGCATCTGCCAGGCGGCCGGGTTGGCATCCACCACCCGCAGCTGCACATCCAGCACCATGATGGGATCGCCGATTTTTTCAAAGAGCATATCGGCGGTGATGGGCAGCAGATCAAACAGCCGGAAGCGGTAAATGCCCAGGGTCAGCAGCAGGCCGGTGAAGGTGAAGCCAATTGGGGTCAGGTCGAGGCCGGGCAGAGGGCTCAGGCGCAGCACATACAGGGTGTTGATCACCCATGGAGGCAAGATGGAGAAGATGATGATCAGGGTCTGGCTGCGGTAAATATAGCGGTAGCGGATGCCGATCTGGATCAGAGTGATGGCGGCCATCACCACCAGCAGGTTGCTGTAAGCCCACCCCACCCAGTAATATAACCCGGGCTCGTAAACATAGGCGTTTGCGGCCGGGTCAGAAAAAGGTGTGAAACTGCGCCAGATGAGATGGTGACATTCGTTGGTCATCACCATCAGCAGGCTGACCAGAAAAGGGGCAGCCAGGAAAACTTTAATGCGGGGATGAAGCCAGCGGGTTTGCTGGGCATATTCCATTGCAAAAAAGATCAGCAAAAGGATGCTGACATATATCCCCAGGTAGGCCAGTTTGGACAGGGTGATTTTGAAGTTCAGATCAACCGCTGCCGCTTCCAGCCCATTGGTGAATGCCCACCAGCTCACTGCCGCCATGCTTAACGCCAAATCTAACCCGCCGCGTTGGCGCCGCCGCTGCCAGATAAAAATGGCCGTGACAGCCGCACCCACGGCAGATATCAGATACAAAATGGCGAAAGAGGTCCAGTTCCAGGCCATGCGTTAAAATGCAAACATTATCTGCAGAAAAATTTCAACAGATAGTAAACATTGTACACGTTTTCTGATTTAATCAGGAATGTTTGGTGTCACCTTCTGACAGGGTCAGGCCATCCCAATGAAGCTGGCCCACCGGGTGTGTTTCGCCAAGCAGGTTTGGCAGCAGGGCCGCCATTTTTTCGGGCGCGCCGCTGGTGTAGAAGCGCAGTTGGGGCGAAGGATCATCCTGGCGCACCGCGCCGTTGAGCAGGCGCTGCACCTGGCGGGCCACCGCCGGAGCGGGATCAATCACGCGCACCTGTGGGCCGCAAATTTGCTGAATGAGGGGGATGACAAAGGGGTAATGCGTGCAGCCCAGCACCACCACGTCGATGCCGCCGATCAGCATGGGCTGCAGAGCTTTTTCGAGGATGGCGCGGGTTTCCGGTGCATCGAGGGCGCCCTGCTCGATCTGACCGACCAGGCCGGGGCAGGTGTCCTGGTAAAGCACCACACCGCGGGCAAAGCGCTCCACCACCGAGGCATAGAGCGCCCCCTGAAAAGTGGCCGGGGTGGCCAGCACGCCCACCTGGCCGCTGAGGGTTTGTTCGGCGGCCGGTTTGACGGCCGGCTCCATGCCCACAAAGGGCGTTTGCGGAAAACGCCGGCGCAAATGCGTCAGGGCGGCGGCAGAAGCTGCATTGCAGGCCACCACCACCATCTGGCAGTTCTGGCTCAGCAGAAAGCGCGTCACCCCTTCGCTGAAGGCGCGCACTTCTTCCAGGGAACGCGGGCCGTAGGGCACATGGGCCTGATCGGCCACGTAAATCACCGGCAGGGAGGGCAGAATCTGGCGAATGGCGCGCAGCACCGAAAGCCCGCCGACACCCGAATCAAAAATACCAACAGGTTGCATCATTTTTTCAGGTCTCCGCTGTTCATTATATCTCAAAAAACAGTGTAGAATCGGAATATTCGATTTCTATTCTTTTTTGGCAGAAGGCATACAGGAGGCGGCATGACCCGGTTTCGCTCTTTTCTGATTGCGGTGATGGTGATAATGCTGTTTGCCCTTGGCTTTTCGATGGCCGGCGGTTTTGCTGAGGAAGAAGCCTATTTTATCGATCCTTATGCGGTACCCACCGTGACCACCGATGACGCCGTCAGCACGGTGCACAACGATATGACCTATGCCCTGGCCCTGGCAGCCGGTTTTTCAGAAGATGACAGCCGCACCCTGCAGATCTATAATCAACTGGTGGATTCGGAAGCCCTGGGCGTCACCTCCACCGTTGCTTACACCAACTGCAGCGGTTCCTTCAAACCCACCCCGGTTTCAGGGACGAGCGCGGTTTGCCCCAACGGCGATGGCAACGAGCAGGTGATCTGGCCGATGTGGGAAAACATGACGGATAAAACCGCCTGTTTCACCTCGCGCTTTGGCCCCTATTCGCCGTTCTTTCACTTTCCCAACAACAATGCCCAAGAATTGGGCGCCATTCGCGCCTGGGCCTGGGGCCAGACCGATACACTGGAAGGCTACAGTGCCTATGCCTGGGGCGGGGTGATTGCCGGGCGTATTTTAAAGGCCGCCTGCACCTATAAGCAGTATGAAACCATCGACACCGGTGACGTGAAGGCCGGCTCGCTGGAGGCCTTCGGCACCTACCTGCATTCGATGGCCGATTATTATTCGCACCGCGACTGCCTGGCAGCCCTGGCGGCCCTGCCAACCCCGGCGCCCTGGGGCACCCATACCCAGAAAGATCTCAGTGGTAACCCAACGGTGTATGCCTGCGATTATAACCCTGCTAACTGGCAGAATGACGACGCCCACGGGCGCGAGTTTGGCACCGCCTATCCCAGCGATGCAGCGCGCACGAAACTGGCATTAAAGATGGTTTTACTGGAACTTTCGGCCCGCTCACTGCAAAGAGAGGGCCTGTATTACCCGCTCAACCTGCAGACCCCCATTTCCATCCCGGCGGTGCCTGCGGTGACCAACCTGGAAGAGGCGATCGACTATTTTGTGGACACCTGGGCTTATGACGCCCCCCTGCAGCGCCGCGCCTTCACCGACCAGCTGGTCTATGCGCTCAAAAACATGACCCGCAAGCCAGCGGTCAACCTCTACCTGCCTCTGCTGACCAAGTAACGGCATGGCCAGGCAGCGTTTTGGTCTCACCCTGGGCGGCGGCGGCGTGCGCGGCCTGATGCATATCGGCGTGTTGAAAGCGCTGGAAGCAGCCGGCCTGTTCCCGGACTGCCTCTCGGGCACCAGCATGGGCGGCATCATAGCCGCGGCTTATGCGGCGGGGATGCCCCTCGATGAGATGGAAAAGGTGGCCCTGCGCCTGGCGGATCCGGCCGAGGTGGTGCGCCTGCTGGATCTGTCAATTTTACGCGGGCAAATGGAGACCTTCATCGCCGAACTGTTCGACCCGCGGCTCACCTTCGCGGACCTGAAACGCCCCCTGGCCCTTTCGGCGGTGGATCTGCTGACCACCCGCGAGGTGACGCTGACGGAAGGGCGCCTGCTGCCGGCTGTGCTGGCCACCTGCGCCGTGCCGGGTTTGTTCCCGCCGCAGAACATTCCACCCTATCACCTAGTGGATGGTGCTTTTTTGAACAACGTTCCTGTGGGGCCGGCGCGCGCCCTCGGCGCCGGGGTGGTGCTGGCGGTGGATTCGGTGGGTGATCCGGCGCTTTCGCCGCACACCAGCCAGATGCCCATCCTGCCCGATTGGCCCATTTCGCTGCCGGAGCATATCATCGATATTTACTGGGCCGCGGTGATCATGCTGACTGCGGCCACCCGCGCCCGCCTGGAAAAAGAGCCGCCGGACCTGCTGCTGGCGCCGCGGCTGCCGGATGAAATCATCCTCTTTTTGGGCTTCACCCGCGTGGCGGAGATCATCGAAGCCGGAGAGAGCGCCGCGCAGCAAATTTTGCCTGAACTGGAGCAGCTTTTACAAACTTGATCCGTCTGATTTTGCGCCGCCTGAAAGAACACCCGGCCAGCTATGCGGTGCAGGCGGGTGATATGGTGGCCGGCATTGCCTGCGCCTTTGGTGACGTGCGGCCTGAGGAGATCATCGCGGCCAACCAGCTGGCGAGCCCTTTCAGCCTGGCTGCCGGGCAGGTTTTGATCATTCCATGACAGGGAACAGCCCTTGTTTCGCGAAGGCAGCCTCCGCTTCGCGAAGGCAAGGGGGGCTCAGGGAGCGGTTTAGCTGTTTTTTTAGCCATGCCATCGGGTTTTCTGCCTGTGCAGAGAATATAAATTCGCCTGCCCAGATCTCCTTCGTATTTCATTGAGATTAAGAATGTCTTAATAGATTCCAATCCTCCGGTATTTGCGGGCGGTTTAAGTTACAATGATGTTTGATTTTATTCCGGAGGTATCATCAGCATGGATATTTTTGAAAAATGCGGCCAGTATACGGAGGCCCGGGAGGCGATGGCGCACGGCATTTATCCCTATTTTCTGCCGCTGGCAGAAAACGAAGGCACCGAGGTGGTGTATCAGGGCAAACGCCTGATCATGTGCGGCTCCAATAATTACCTGGGCCTCACCACCCATCCCAAAGTGCGCGAGGCAGCCATTGAAGCCATCAAGCGCTTTGGCACCAGCTGCACGGGCTCGCGCTTTTTAAACGGCACCCTTGAGCTGCACGAGCAGCTTGAACACGAGCTGGCTGAGTGGACCGGCAAGGAAGCTGCGCTGACTTTTTCAACTGGCATGCAGACCAATATGGGTGTGATCAGCGCCCTGGTGGGCCGCGGCGATGTGGTGGTGCTGGATAAGGACGACCACGCCAGCATTGTGGACGGCGCCCGCCTGGGCTTTGGCAAAATTGAACGCTTTCAGCACAATGACCTGGAACACCTGGAACGGGTGCTGCAGTCGCTGCCCGACGCGGCGGGGCGTTTGATTGTGGTGGACGGCGTGTTCAGCATGGGCGGCGACCTGGCCCGGCTGGATCAGATTGCACCGCTGGCAAAGCGCTACGGCGCGCGCCTGATGGTGGATGACGCCCACGGCATGGGGGTGATGGGCGGCGGCCGCGGCACGGCGGCTGAATTTGGCCTCACGAATGAGGTGGACCTGATCATGTCCACCTTCAGCAAAGCCTTTGCCTCGCTGGGCGGGTTCATCGCCGGAGATGAGGATGTGATTCACTACATTCAGCATTTTGCCCGCGCGCTGATCTTCAGCGCCAGCATGCCGCCTTCCAATGCGGCGGCGGCCCTGGCCGCCCTGCGGGTGCTGCGCGAAGACCCTGACCTGCCTGCGCGCGTGATCCGCCACGGCCACAAGATGTGCGCCGGGCTGCGCGGCCTGGGCTTTAACGTGGGCGAGGCCTGCACACCCATTGTGCCGGTGATCATTGGCGATAATGACCGCACCTTCCTCACCTGGAAGCTGCTGATGGATAACGGCGTGTTTGTCAACCCGGTGATCAACCCGGCAGTGCCGGCCGGCTGCCAGCTGCTGCGCACCAGTTACATGGCTTCGCACACCGATGCCCAGCTTGACCAGGTGTTGAACGTGTTTGAGAAGGTGGGCAAGCAGGTGGGCCTGATTTAGCCAGAGATAAAAAAAACCGGCGTTGAGCCGGTTTTTATTTTAAACCCTCCTTTTGTAAAGCAGGAGGAATGGCAGTTGGAAAACGGCCGTAAAGATAGTAAACTATACTAAAGTTTTTGTAACTACTTTGACAATGTTACATTTGAATCTTTCCTGGATTTTCTCTATTTTCGATCAGGAAATTAACCGCAAGGGGTGTTTTTGTCCCGCTTTGCGGGACAAAAACACCCCCCAATTAACTTTCGCCCCCGCCTGGGCGGGGGCCGGGGGGGTGTCTAAACATGACATTGTCGAACTACTCAGCCATGTCATTTTTTTTTTTGAACCGCAAAAGGCGCGAAGAACGCGAAGAAGCAGCCGTTTTAAGGGAAAAAATATATCCCGAATAGAAATATTTTTTCTAAAACAGGCAAGGCGTGGTTTACAAGCAAGTGTTACGCCTGGCCTGGTACGAACGCTGCCTTTTCTTTTTCTTCCTTTGCGTCCTTAGCGCGCTTGGCGGTTCAAAAAAGACCCGGCTGTAGTTACAACATTTTTTTGACCGCCCGAGCAGTTACAAGTTTTTTAGCTGGAAAAGCAGAAAAGGAACACAGGATGCAAACTTATGATGTTATCATCATTGGCGGGGGCATTGCGGGGTCGGTGTGCGCCAAATTTCTGGCTCAGAAGAAATTGAAAACCCTGTTTGTGGAAAAATATAAACCGCCGCGTCACAAACCCTGCAGCGGCATCCAGTTCGACTACTTCTCGCGCCTGGTGGGCGAAAAATTTCCCCCGGAAAAACTGTGCCGCCACCAGTTGAAGCGGATTGAAATTTACTATCCGGATGGCTCCACTTTTGGCGCGCCGTGCTCCATGTATAACTTCATGCGCGATGTGTTTGATGACTATTTGAACCAGGTGGCGCAAAAATATGGGGCTGAGTTCTGGGCTGAGTGTGAATATGTAGATCATGAAGAAACTGCCGGGGGGGTGACTGTTGATTTGAAGAAAGACGGGCAGGGCATTCGGGCTGCCTGCAGCTATTTGATCGATGCCAGCGGGCTCAGGCCGGTGATCCGTAAAAAACTGCGCCCGGCTGATTTTGGCAAAGGCGCCAATGGGGGCTCGATCAATTACTACATTGAAGGGAAGGCTGACCTGGACCCCGAAACCCTTTATCAATTCTGGAATCTGGATTGGAACAACCAGATGTTTGCCTGGGTGTATAACAAAACCATGGAAGGCAGGGAATATTGGGTGGTGGGCAGCGGCTATGACCGTGATTTAAAGCAGCACTGCGAGCTGTTTCTGGACTTTGTGCGTCAGAAATATCACCTGGATGGGGAAATCATTAAAACCGAGGGGTATTCATCCACCATTTCGTTTAATGCTGCCGAACGGATCTGGCTGGGACAGGGCCGCCTGTTGATGATTGGCGACGCGGCCGGATTGATTGACATGACCCGTGGGGTGGGCATGGATGCAGCCGCCTTAAGCGGGCGGCTGGCGGCGCAGGCCATTGCGGCTGCTTTGAAGCAGGGTAAACCTGCTCTGGAAGAATATGTGAAAGTTTCACGCAGCCTGGTGGCGCAAACCCGCAAAAACCAGACCCAGAGCATCAACCGCTTTTCCAGCAACGAGGAACTGCTGACCCATTTGCGCAAGGATATGGCGGCTGCCGGCCCCGGGATGGCCGTGCAGTCGGTCTTGAACCGTTTTCGCCAGCCGGAGCAGCTTGTTCTGCTGCCGTAAATAAAAAGACGCCTAAAACACCCCTTGCGGTTAATTTCCTGATCGAAAATAGAGAAAATCCAGGAAAGATTCAAATGTGACATTGTCAAACCACTCACGAACATTATTTTATAAGCAGTGTATGATGCTTTCCCACCCCCCAATTCCCCGCTTCGCCTTCACTACGTGAAGCAAGAAAGCCGCACAATGGCGGCTGTTTCTTCGCGTGCTTTGCGTACTTTGCGGTTCAAAAAATGACACGGCTTAGCAGTTACAAGATTTATGCGGAATCACAAATGGTGCAGCGTCTTTAATTGTGCCAGCCGGGGGTTGATGTCGGGCTCTTCTTCCGGGCCGGGACCGAGTGGATCAGGAGCCGAAGACTGCCCGGCCAGGGCCTGCATGACGGCGTTGGTGTTATGGGCCAGGGCCTCAGGGTCGTAACCGCCTTCGAGCACAAACAGAATGCGCCCGCCGCAGTGCCGGTCAGCCAGGGAAATCAGCGCCTGAGCCATGCGGAAATAACCGCTGGTCGATAGGCCCAGGTGGGCCAGCGGATCGCGCCAGTGGGCGTCGAAACCGGCCGAAACAAACAGCATTTGCGGCTGCCAGGCTGCCAGCCAGGGCGCCAGCACCGTTTGCATGATCTGCTCAAATGCCCGGTCGCCGGCGCCGGCCGGCAGGGGCAGGTTCAACAGGCGCCCGCGGGCATGAGGGGCTTCATCGATGGCGCCGCTGCCGGGGTAAATGTGCTCTTCGTGGGTGGAAAAGAACCCCACCTGGGGGTGATTAAGAAAAGCGGCCTGGGTGCCGTTGCCGTGGTGCACATCAAAATCGAAAATCGCCGCCCGCTCCAGCCCGCGCGCCAGGGCGTCGGCGGCGGCGATGGCCACGTTATTGAACAGGCAGAAACCCATGGCATGACCCGGCTCGGCATGGTGACCGGGCGGGCGGGTGAGGGCGAAGCCGCGCGGGCAGGCGCCGCTGAGAATGGCCCGGCTGACGGTCAATGCGCCGCCGGCCGAGGTAAGCGCTGCCTGCCACGAGGCCGGGGAGACATAGGTGGGAGCGTAATCCACAAAACCGCCAACCTCGCAGGCTGCTTTCAGCGTGCGCAGCAGTTCCGGCTTGTGCACCCGCAGCAGGTCTTCTTCGGCGGCGGGGGTGATCTTCAACCGGGTCAGGCAGCGGGCCAGCGGGCCGCTTTGCCAGGGCGGAAATTGCGAAAAGCGGTCAGGATGTTCCGGATGATCATCCAAACGGTGTTCGGGAGCTGAAAAAAGGGTGTAAAGCGCATCCATATCCCCATCATATCACACCTGGCTTTAAAATCCCAACCGGCCTGGGGGGGACAGGCCGGTTGTTCAGGGAGGTTGCTGTCAACCGTGAACCTGCGCAGGGGGGGACTGCGTATGGTTTAATTGGGCTGGCAGAAGACACATCAGAAATACCAGTAAATGGTGTCTTGTTGATAATATACATCAAAATAGTCCACAATACATTAAAACAGGATTAGAATTTAGTCCAATTTTATCACATTTGTATTATTTGCGGGGTTTTTGCAGCACAAGGGCCGCCAGCACCATTGCCAGCACGCCTGCCGCCGCCCAGGCCAGCCAGGGACCGGATTCTGCCCTCACCGCCGGCAGAGCCTGGCGCCGGGTGCTGCCATCGGAACGCACCTCTTCAAGCTGGTAGGCATACAGCGTGCCGGGGACCAGGCCTGAATCGGTCCACTGATAGGCGGCGCTGCTGGCGGGGTCTGCCGGCGCGGGCAGCAGCGCCGGGCTCGCCTGCTCAAACGGGCTATTTTCACCGGCGCTGCGGTAGAGGTAATAGCCGGTGATATTGAAGCTGCTCTGGCTGGTCCACGAAAGGACGATGCTGCCCCGGTGAGCCTGCTGCCAGGCCTGCCAGAAACAAATGGAGCTGAATACTAACAAAAAAGCAAAGATGATGCGCTGTTTCATGACATCTTCTATTTTATGGAATTTTGCCAAATATGCTATACTAACCGATAGATTTAATTTGGTTGATTCGGAGGAAAAATAATGAAGAGAATGTCCCTGCGTCTGTTATCCCTGCTCATCCTGGTGGCTCTGCTGGCTGGCATGTGCTGGCACCCGGCGGCCGCCAATTATATCACCGACCCACCCAATGTGGATGGCACCATTGACGCGGGGGAATATGGCGATGCTGCGCATCAATGGTTTGACGGCGCGCGCACCTGGTACATGGCCTGGGATTCGAACTACCTGTATGTGGCTGTGGATGCCAACGGCAACGCCAGCGCGGATGAAATGGTGCTGTATATTGACACGGATCCGCAGACCCCGGTGAATGGCGGCGGCGACAGCAACGGCACCAATATCGGCGTTAACTTTGACGGCGTGGCCTATTCCGTGCTGCCTTTCCGTGCCGATCATTACTTCTACATCCGCAACGATTACGCCCAGTTCAATTCGGATAACGGCGCCAACGGCTGGGGCACCTGGACGGATAACCCGGTCGGCCTCGTCAAAACCATCTCTGGCAATGTGCAGGAAATGTGGATCCCCTGGTCTTTGATGGGCGGGCGGCCCATTGCTTTTAACATTTTCTTTTACCTGAACGGCGGCAATCCCTACGGCGGGGTGAGCGGCAACCCGGGCAGCGCCACGGGCAACGTGGGCCGGTTGTATTTTGCCGTGGAAAACACCAGCGACACCACAGGAGCCGGCACCACCCCCTTTGAGCGCTATTCCTTTGTCAACCCATCCTCCAGCTATTCCCTGAACGGCGGCAGCTTCTATTACCTCACCGCCAACAGCAGCGATGTGCTGACCCTGACGGGCGACCTCAGCGCCGATACGGTCTATATCGGCGCCGGCTCGACCCTGCAGCCCAGCGGAGTTCGCAACCTGACCCTGACAGGTCAGGTGACGGTTAACGGCGTGCTGAAATCCAACAACGGCGTGGGAAACGACCTGAACGTGATCGTCAGTGACGTTGTGGTGGTGAGTGGAAGCGCACCCATCGAGGATATTTCCTTTTATAACATCAGCCTGACTTCTGGAAGCGCTTTTTCAGCAGATTATGCAAGCCTGCAGTATGGCACATTATCCATGCCAGATACCAGTATGGTGGTCTTTGGAACCATGACCGTGGCGGATAAAACCGGCAACACCTACACCCTTTCACAGGGAACAACAAACAGCAATTTTTATGTGGGCGACCTGATCATCGCCACCCAGGCGGTGCTGCAGGCCAAATCGGATGAAGGGCATGCCGTCAATATCGGCGTTCAGCGCAATATGCTCTGCCTGAATCCCACTCCGGGGCAAACTTTTAGCAACGGCACGGGCTGGCTTGATTTCACTTATATGCTGGATATGGATGGATCGGTGAACTGTCCGATCAGTTTCAGCAATGTTAAAGTGCTCAAAGATTCTGGTTACACCCTTTCTTTGGCTGGCGATATGACCGGCACCGGCACCCTGTCCATTGACAGCGGCATGATGGACGCCAACGGGCATGCCGTCACGATGGATGCCCTCACCATGGCAGCTGGCACTGAGCTGCGCCTGCCTTCCAGCCTTTTCCCGGCGGTGAACAGCTCCACCCTTAACCTCACCAGCCGGGTCAACTACCTGGGCGCCACCAACACCATCTCCACGGCGCCCACCTACGGCTTTCTGACTATTGGCGACGGCGTTTCAGCCACCGTGGCCGGCCTGGATGGGGCTGGCACGCTGCTGGCAGCCAACGCCGTGACGGTCAATTCAGGCAGCACCCTGAACATGCCCAACGGCGCGGCTGAGTTTAAACGCGATCTGACGATCACCGGCGCGGTGGTGAATGCCACCGGCGGCACCCTGACCTTCTCGGGCAGTTCCCCGCAGTTTATCACCGGCCCGGCCACGCTGACCGCTTCCAACCTGGTGGTGGTGAATACGGTGGCCGATCCCGATCAGCCGCTGCGCACCCCCCGCGGCACCACTCCCGGTGATATTGGCGTGATCTCGAATGTGCCGCTGACATTACAGAAAATCGATGTGCAGCAAGGCCGCCTGACCCTGAACGGCATTTCTGATGTGACGGGTCCGGTGGTGATTAATGCGGCGGGCTCCCTGTGGGTGAAAAACGCCCTGTCGGTTGCCGGCAGCTTCACCAACAACGGACGCCTGTTCTCCAACAGCGAAATCATCCTGAACAACACCGGCGGCCAGACCCTGGACGGCACGCCGCTGGTGGATAACTGGTACAGCCTGACCCTCAACGCCGGCAACCCGGTGGCGGCCGCGCATGATATGACCGTGAGCGGCACCCTGACGCTGAACTCCAACCTGACCATGAACGGGGGAACCATCCTCAAGCTGGGTGATGCGGCGAGCGTGGCCGGTTCCAGCGACGTGATTGGCCTGGCGCAGCATGAAAACCTGACCCAGGGCACCACCTACTGGTTCAACAACCACGACACGCGCCTGACCTTTGATAACGCCACCCCGCCCTCCACGGTGACCATCAACCTGGTGATGGGCGAGCCCACCGGATTCCCCTATGCGGCCAAACGGACTTACGAGATTGACGCGGCCGGCGGCACCGGCAATTCGGCCACCCTGCGCCTGGGTTACCAGGACGGCGAGCCGACCTATGTCAACGGCTCGGATGAAAGCCGCATGCGCCTCTACCGCTACAACGGCTCCAGCTGGGATGCCGTCAGCAGCACGGTGGACACCACCAATAATTACGTTGAAGGCGCCGGCATCACCACCTTCTCACCCTGGACGGCCGCGCCCAACACCCCCACCCTGCTGGATGGAGTGACGGTGAGCACCACAACCGGCAGCAGCGGCTGGCTGGCGGGCCTGGCTCTGGCCGGGCTGGCTGCGGCGGGCCTGTTCCTGCTGCGCCGCAAGGCATAAAAACACAGAAAATAAAAAAATCCTCCGGCAGCGCACAGAGCCGGAGGATTTTTATTTGTGCCTTACTGCTGCGGCAGTTGTTTCAGCACGCGGCGCAAATTGAGCAGGGTGAGGGCGATGAACATGACAAAAACGGCAGCCGAAACCTGCAAAACCGCCCATTCAGCAGCGGCGCTGGCTTCGCCGTGATAAATATCGGTCAGGGCCAGGTGGCTGAACAGCAAGGCGATCAGGGAAAGGGCCCCCAGGGCCATATTTAAACGAACTGAATTTTTGGATAACATGGCAAAATGCTCCTTTCTTGAATTACCGGCAGCCGCTGATATCCAGCAGCCGGTGTTCATGCCGGTCGGTCATGACGGGTGAGGGAAGCTGCTTCACGCAGGGCGCCTCAAGGCGGGCGCGGTTTTTCTCTGGAATATCATCCCACCAGACTTTATTCATATACACATAATCATACCCCTGGCTGGCTGCTGAGATGGGATCATTGAGCAGGGCATCCCATTCGGGCAGGGCGGTGTAGATGGAGGAATGGGCTTTTTGCGGGCGGCCAAAAACGGTGACAGAGCGCCAGGCAATGCGGTCCAGCACCATGCCCTCTTTGGGCAGGTTGTTCCAGTACAGGCTGCTGTAGGCGGTGTCGTGGCTGTCGATAAAATAGCTGTTTTGCGGGTTGGCCATGCAGGTCATTTGAATGGCAAAAATGACCACGCCGCCGGCCAGGATGATGATTTCACCGGCGCGCACCAGCCCGCGGAAAATGACCTGACCGCGGGTTTCCACGGCGGCCAGCCAGGGCAGGGCCAGGCACAGCCACAGCCAGAGGGTGGTGCCGGGCATGCGGGTGATGGAGCGGTCCACGCCGTAGGCGATGAACAGGGGGAAAAGCAGGTTGAACAGGGCTGCCAGGCCCAGGCCGGCGCTGAACCACCAGCCGCGCTTGAAGCTGCGCCAGGCAAACAGCGAGGCGGGCACTCCCAGCAGCAGGGCCGGACCCAGCTCGGCCAGCAGGGCGGTCAGCTGGCGGATATCCAGGATGGAAAGCACGCCCAGGTGAGCGGAATAAAGGGCGGGCGGCCAGCGCAGCGAGAAGCCGTAGGCGTTGTTGCCGCCGGCGGCAGCCGCGCCGCTGAGAGAAGCCAGCACGCCGCGCACCACTTCGGTGATATAGCCGCCCTGCACCACACCCAGAAGGGCGCTGAGGCCCAGCACCGGCAGCCAGTCGGCCAGCAGGGCCTTGCGCTGGCGTGGTTCAGCCAGCAGGCCGCCGGCCGCCGCCAGGAACAGACTGCCCCATAGCAGGGCAAAGAGATGCTCCGCGCTGAGCGCCAGGCTGGCCATCAGCCCGGCCAGGGCCAGGCGCGCCGAAAGGTTGGGCAGCCGCCAGGGGATGAGCAGCATGAGCAGCACGGTCATGAAAGGCATGGCGCCGGTGCTGCCCAGAACAGAGATCACCGGCACGAAGATGCCGTTGTGGAAGGCAAAGGGGAAGGGCATGGCACCGCCGCCCTCAATGATCCACGGACCGGCCAGGGCAATGTGCAGGGCCGAGCCTGTGTCGGCGCCGGTGTTCAGCAGCCCCACGCCGCCTTCCAGCCACACCAGCACCGAAACCGGCAGAAACAGCAGCAGCCAGCGCGCGCCGCCGCCAAAGGTCAGCAGCAGGCTGGCCCAGGCGGCTTTCTTTGGCCAGGCGCGCCGCGCCCACAGCCAGCCCAGGTTCAGGGTGAAGGCAATGGCCAGAGCCCGGCTGAGATCAAAGGCGGTCCAGGGGTAAAAGTTGGCCAGCTCCACCAGGCAGGCTGACCACACCTGCAGGCCGTAGTGGTAGGCAAAGGGCATGCCGGGGTTGAGATAAAAATGGGGGGGAATATCGCCGGTGGCCATGAGAGAGATCATCGGCAGGTGCAGGTATTCATCAAAAAGCGCCAGCCCGCGCTCCACCAGGCCAAACACCAGGGTCAGCGCCAGCAGGGCAGCCACCTGGGGCCAGTCGCGCAGGTCTTCGCGCCAGGGCAGGGGCTGGGCGCGCTTCAGCCAGGCCAGAAGGCCGCCCCAGGCTGCCAGAATCAGCGCGGCGGCCCAGTAAGCCGCGGCAGTGGGGATCACATTGGACAGCAAATTGGCCAGGGTGAGAAAGAGCACGAAGCCCAGGGCCAGGCCGCCCACCACTCTTTCGCCGCGGCGCAGCCTCAGGGCATAGACGGCCAGCAGGTAGCCGCCAGCGGCCCACAACAGGCTCAGAACGCCGAAGGCGGCCAGGGCGGCCGGGTCAAAACTGCGCATTTCAAACATGAATGATCCTCCCGTGCCAGATCAGGGACGCGGTTCCAGCACTTCAATTTGCAAGGCAGGCAGCCACAGCCGCCGCTGGTAGGTTTGCGAAAGGGGAATGTTGACCGCCTGCACCCAGGCGTTGTTTTCTTCACCGAAAATATCGGTTTTATCCTGCATAGTGGTCTGGACGGGCTCGGCGATGATGTATTTGAAACGGTGCGTGCGCAGGTCGTTCTGGAAGCGGTCGAGGTAAGGCCGGTTGTTGGCCATGGACATTTCCATCAGGAACACTTTTTCGTAATCGTTGACCATGCGCACATGGCGGACATAGCCGAAGGGGATGAGGTGGCGCTGGGTGATGAACAGCACGGAGGCATTTTCAGCGCCGGCTTCATCCAGCAGCGGCTGCAGCTGGGCCAGCTCGCCCTGCACGGGGGCGGGGTCATTTTGCGGGAAGGCCAGCGGCAGGGCGGCGGTTTGCCCGGCAGCCACCAGCACGGCCAGCCCGATGAACGCCCAGCTCAGACGCCATCCGGCAGAGGCTGATGGATTGTCGGGAATAAATGCATGGCTGATCACATAAGCCCCGGCCACCGCCAGCAGCAGCAGGTAGGCATCCAGGTTGTGCAGGTTGCTGCCGCCGCCAATTTTCACGCTCACCACCAGGCCGCCGGCAAAGAAAGCCGCCAGCACCGCCCAGACGGCCGCCTGGCGCAGCGGGTGCCAGGCGCGCAGGCCGCGCAGGGTTCCCCAGAGCAGGATGAGGACCACCGGCACCGAAACCAGAATCGCGGCATTGAGGATGCCCGGGCCAAACACTGCGCTGGGGAAAAGGCGGTACCAGAGCTTATCGGAGCTGAGGCTGGAGCCAAATTCACTGAGGGGGTTGCCCGAGGCGGCGGCATAAGCAAACTGGGCGGCCAGCGCCGTCCCGGTGCCGCCCAGGCACCAGACCACCGGCCACAGCCAGTAGCGGATGAAGGACTGGCGCGCGCAGGGGCGCTCCAGCACATAAAGCAGCACTGCCAGAGCGGCGGGCAGGGGGAACCAGTTGAGGCGGCTGAGACCAGCCCAAATGGAAGCAAGGATGACCACGATGGTTGAGCGGGTCATTTTCTGGCTGTCAAAACCCCATAAAACAAGAATGCCGCAGACCATCAGGTGGTAGTAAATGGGGCCCTGATAGAAGAACAGGAAAGCCCAGGCGGCTGCCAGCAGGGTCAGGCGGCGGGCCGGCAGGTGCAGGCGGCGCGCCAGCAGCCAGGCCGCGGTGCCGTTGGTGATCAGCCACAGCAGCACCTGCCACAGGCGGTGGAACCACAGCGGCAGGCCGGGGATGATGAACGGCAGGGACTGCATGAAATAACGGGTGGGGTGCAGGGTGGGCAGGGGCAGGGTCTGGCCGTAAACCAGGGCCGACCAGAAGGTGGAGGCGTTGTAATAACGGCTGCCCTCCGACCAGCCCAGCGAGCCTGGAAAATCGCTGATTTCCGGCAGGTGCAGAACGGCGCGGTAGGCGGCGGCAAAAAAGGCCAGCGCCAGGGCAGAGCCCATATCCAGCGGCACCGGCATCAGCCAGGCGCCCAGCAGGGCAAGCTGTCCCAGCAGCCATAACGGCGGCACATAAGGATCAAGAACGGCCTGCAGCGGGCTGCTTTGCAGCAGCGGAAAAACCGCGGCCAGCGCCGCCAGCAGGGGCCAGCGCAGCCAGCTCAGGCGGGCCAGGGGCGGCTGGATGGCTTCAAAGCGGGCGGCCGTTTTTTGGGGAGCTTTGAAACTGAGCCACAGCAGTCCTCCCGCCAGCAGGGCCAGCAAAGCGGCCGGCGCCAGACGCAGCAAAATGCTGCCCGAAAAACCCAGCAGCGAGCCGCGCCCGTAGGCCAGCGGCAAACGCTCGATCAGAGCCACCCCAAAGAGGGCCAAAGCGGCGGCCAGGTAACGGCGCAAACAGGTGAGAGAACGGGGGTCAGGATGTCCCATGATTTTTTTGGGCAGCTCCTTGAGCTGAAAGGATGCCGGGAACGAAAGCGGCGCCCGGCAGGCTGGCCAGCAGATACAGCACACGGATGATCAGCGCCAGGGCCAGGCTGGTTTCGGTTGGCACGCCGGCGAACTGGGTGTAGAGGGTGGTGATGGCGAATTCCTGCAGGCCCAGCCCGTTGATGGACACCGGCAGCAGGGTGATGAAGTAATTCAGCACCCACAGCCCGCCAATGGTCCACAGCGGCACATCCTGTCCCATATCGCGCAGCAGCAGCCAGATGGTGATGAACAGGCAGGCCATGTGGCCGTAGGTCCACAGCACGGCCTGGCCCAGCGCCAGCGGCTTTTTGGCCCAGCGCAGAAACACCTGCCAGAGCGAGGCCAAAAACTGGCGCAGTTTTTGCCAGATTTTGGCCGGGGTGATGGCCAGCGAAAGGGCCGCCGGCCCGGCTGCCCCAGAGAACACCTGGAAAATGCCCACCGGCAGCAGGGTGGCCATGCCGAACATGCCCACCAGGCGGTCCATCACCAGCGAGGCGGCAATGGTGGCCGCGTCGAATTTCAACAGCACAGCGCCGGTCAGGCGCACCGCGTCGCCGCCGATGGTGGTGGGCAGGAAGTTGGAGGCGAACAGCCCGGCAAACACCAGGCGAATGCACTGCCAGGGCGTGATGTTCATCTCTGCCGAGCGCAGCAGCACATACCAGCGCCCGCACACCGTCAGGCGCGAGGCCACCATGATCACCAGCACCAGGCCGATGGTCAGCGGCGAGATGCGCTGGAAAACCGTCAGAATGTCGTTCCAGTTGGCGGCGGCGATGAATATCAACAGCGCCAGGGTCAGAAGGGTTCCAGCCCAGCGCAGCCACTGCCGCCATTGGGGTTTGGGCTCAGTGCCGGGCGCCGGGCTCAGAGATGCTTCAGGATCCATCACGCGGGGTTCTCAGGCTTGGAAGGCGCCGGGTTCAACACCCGCCGCACCGTGTAGGTGGGCTTATTTTGTGATTCGTGATAGGTGCGCGCCAGCATTTCGGCAATCAGGCCCATCAAGATGGACTGCGCGCCCAGAATGAAGAACATGGTGCTCATCAGCAGCAGAGGCGAGCGGATGATGTGTTCGCCCACTGCCAGGCGCATGACCACCAGGTAGGCAACCAGCAGAACGCTCATGATGATCAGGCCAATGCCCATGCCGCCAAAGAGATAGATGGGCTTGTTGGCAAAGGAACTGAGGAATTTGACTGTCATCAGGTCCAGAAGGACTTTGAAGGTGCGGTTGATGCCGTACTTGGTCTTGCCGAACCGGCGGGCGTGGTGGTGGGTGGGAACTTCGACAATGCGGGCGCCCACGGTTTTGGCGTATGCCGGAATGAAGCGGTGCATTTCGCCGTACAGGCGGAAGCCGGTGATCACTTCGCGGCGGTAGGCTTTGAGGGTGCAGCCGTAATCGTGCAGGTGCACGCCGGTGACCCATGAGATGAGGCGGTTGGCCAGCACCGAAGGCAGGCGGCGCGAGAGCAGCTTGTCCTGGCGGTTGACGCGCCAGCCGCTGACCACATCATAGCCTTCATTTAACTTATCCAGCATCATGGGGATGTCAGCCGGGTCGTTTTGCAAATCGGCATCCAGCAGCACAATCACCTCGCCCTGGGCGTGATCAATGCCCGCGGCGATGGCTGTGGTCTGGCCAAAATTGCGGCGCAGTTCCACCACGCGCACGCAGCCGGGGTTTTGGGCGGCCAGTGTTTCCAGCACTTTCACGCTGCCGTCAGAACTGCCGTCGTCCACCAGAATCACCTCCCAGGTGGCGGTGAGGGGGGCGAGGGCTTTATGCAATGCCTCCATTAAGAAAGGCAGGGTTTCAACTTCGTTATAAACAGGAATCACAACGGATAGATCCATGCAGGCTCTCCTATGATGGAAATTATAACCCCTCATGGGCTTGCGTCAAGGCGTGGATGGGTGGCTGGATCATTGCCGCACACGGCCCAACCCAAACAGCCGCCAATGTGTTGATTGCAAGCAGGACAGTCACTGCTCAACCGCGGTTTTTTTGAACCTCAAAGTGCGCTAAGCACGCGAAGAAACAACCGTCATTGTGCGGCCTTCTTGCCTCACGAAGTGGAGGGCGAAGCAGGGGATAGGGGGGCGGGAAAGCCTTGCAGATGATGACCGATCCTTGAGCTTGCCGAAGAGAGCGGTTTAACTGGCGTTTCAGCGCCCAGGCCCCGGCTCATTTGCCTGGGGCGCCAGGGATGACTGCCAGCGGCCGATCAGCCAGACCAGACCCGCCCCCACCACAAACAGGCCCATGTTGAGCGCAAAGGGCAGCGAGCGGTCCATGGCTGAAAGCTGCCCGGCAATCCAGCCGAAGGGCGAGGTAAAGACAATCAGGGTCACATAAACGATGGCGCTGAGGCGCGCCCGTTCATGTGATTCCAGCGCCACCGCCAGGAGCGATTCGATCATCGGGCTGACCAGGGCAGAGGCGATCCCTTCAAGCAGCACGCTGACCACCAGCAAGGCCACCGCATGCGGCGGCATGAACACCAGCAGGCCCTGGCTGATGAAATAGGCGGCAAAACCCACCCAGAGCGGCAGGCGGAAATGGCGCAGGGAGGTGAGCCGCGGGCCAACCACGAAGAAACACAGCGCCATCATCACCGAGCGCAGCATCACATAGATCGAAATTTCCGATTCGGCAAAACCGAGCTTGCTGGTGAACAGCACGCCCCAAAAATTGCCGCTGACGGTGGAATAAATGTTGGTGACCACCATCAGCGACAGAGCCGTGAGCACCTTTTTGGAGCGCAAAAGCTGGCCAAACACGCTGCGGTATTCGCCCAGCAGGCTCCACAGGGAGCGGCCGCGGGTTTCTTCCATCCGCTGCCGGCCGCGGTCGGTTTCATGCGAAAAGAGATACAGCACCACGGCCTTGGCGGTCATCATAAAAAAGGCAAAGATCAGCAGACCGCGCATGGCCGGCACCAGGCCGAACCGGGCCACCAGCCACCCGCCCAGCGGAGAGAAAAGGGAGGAGCACACCGCAAAGATCATGATCCAGGTCCAGATATGCACCAGGTGGCGTTCTTCGGCGTCTTCGACCAGCAGGCAGGTCCAGGCGGTGTGCGAAATGCGAAACAGGCTGTTCACCGCAGCGGCGGCAATGAAAAAGCGCACATCCTGGGCTACCGCCCAGATCAGGAAAGACAGGCTCCAGGCAAACAGGTCGCAGATGAAGAGGGTCAGGCGGCGGCCGAACTTATCGACGATGGCGCCGCTGAGCAGGGTGGTGAGAATTTGCACCACCAGACCCAGGCTGGCAATGCTGCCAATTTCCTGATCGGTGAGGCCGAGGGCCAGCATATAGACCGAAAAAAAGGGGAAAAACAGATTGTAGGGAATGCCGAACATCAGCTCGGTGAGCACGGTGACGCGCGGGTTGCCCTTCAGTTCGCGCAGGGTTTGAAAAAGGGAATGTTTTAAAAGCGTGGTCATATGGTCCTGAAAGGCTTATCTTTGCGCCAGGCCCGGCCGCAGGGGGAGCCGCGCATCACACATGGGCTCGGTGAATGGATGAAAAATGGCGAGGGAGTGATGAAATCAATCGCGTCTGGAACCGGTTGCATTATAGCCGTTTTTAAAATCCTGGTCAAGAAGGGGTTTTCAGTAGCGAGGGCAGGCCTTCTGGCAGTGGAGGCAGGTTCCTTCACCCTTCCACAATTTTGATTTCGGCTTCGCTCAGGCCGTAAAGCTGGTAGACCAGGGCATCAATGGCCCGGTCGGTGGCTTCGATCTGGCGGGCCAGCAGCTCCAGCTCCTGGGGGTTTTGGGCGGCGGCGCGCCGGGCCTGCAGCGCCAGCATCTGTTCCACCAGCCCCACCATGCGGCTGTGCAGGGTTGATTCTCTTGTAGAAACGATAATTGGTAAATTACGGATAAACCGCGCTTCATAGCTATAATAACCGCCACGCATTTGAGTAGCTATCCGCCGATTAAACCACTCAAGCAGACGGCTATTTAACAAACCAAGCATATATTCACGCGAGTATTCTGGCAAGAATAAAATCCCATAGCCACCTGCTACTCCGCCAGTAAAAAATATATCCCCAGTATCATCAAGTGAAAAAGCTGAATGAGCTGCAATATCTGGAGTAAATATTTTAGGTAATGGCATCACGTCAAGTGCTTTGGGATAAATATATCCATACCATGAATCGCCCTTCATTTTTCCTTCTTCTCGATTTTCCAAGTATGGTTTATTGGCCAGTAAATAAGCCCAACTTAAAGGATATCGCAAGCGAAAATCAGATGCTGGTATAAGGCCAGGTTTATTACCATAAATCATATAGGGAAATAAAATTAGTCTATTTTTACGAGTAATACAATACCGCCTACTGTCTCCGCCTTTAATCAAAGGGTGTAACAAGTCGGGTTCAAGCCAAAATTCTGTATTTTTTTTTGATTACCGGACACTTTTCGGCTCCAGGGTAAAAGAGACTGGAATATCCAGCTCCTCGTTAAGGAGATAATCCAACCAAGCTAGACCTAACCGGAAAAGGCTCCAGTCACACCGATCTGCACGATG
>Ga0209097_10000638_pt1 | contig 32859 bp, 30 predicted proteins | sample AD_UKC052_MetaG_FD_184419 | JGI IMG/M metagenome (GOLD analysis project Ga0209097, IMG submission 184419) | Active sludge microbial communities of municipal wastewater-treating anaerobic digesters from USA - AD_UKC052_MetaG (SPAdes) (version 2) | ecosystem: Engineered > Bioreactor > Anaerobic >... | reverse complement strand
CGCTCGCCTCCGCCGCAACCGGCGAGCAGCACGGCGCCGGCTCCCAGCAAGCAGAGCACGGAGCGGCGGGGCGAAAGACGAAACAGGGTGGACATGGGAGCGATACCCGCAGGACTTGAGAATGGACGCACGGCCTGAAGAGGCTAACCCAGCGTGACCTTCGAGGCGGATTTCCGAGCGCCGGGTCAGGGATCCATTCCGTGACGCGCTGCGCAGCGGCGTCGACATCGGGCGACGCGAAGCCCAAATGAAACAGCGGGCCCGGGGGCCCGCTGTGCTGGCTGACGATGGGCCCGATCAGCTTTGCTTGCGGCGGCGGACCATGGCGCCGATACCGACCAGCCCGATCAGCATCATCGCGTAGGTCTCGGGCTCCGGGGCCGGCGAGGCCACGGTGGCACGCGAGGTCGACAGCAGACCGAGGTAGCCGACGGGCGCGTTCCACAGGCCGGCATCGCGGCCCACGGTGGACGCGACGGCGAGCGTGTAGGCACCGGCCGCCAGCGAACCGAAGCTGAAGTAGCCCGGGGTGTAGTCGGCACCGACCAGGCTGCCGGTGGCTTGCCCGACCGACGACGTGCCCGAGAACAGCGACACGCCCGTGACGTCGATGTCCAGCTTGTTGAGCCAGGCATCGAGTTCGATCACACCGCCGAACGAATCGGCTGCGGACGACAACGAGAAGCTGTAGCAGTCCAGGTAGCTGCCAGCCCTGGAGAAGGACTCGCCAAAGAACGAGGATCCCGGCGGCCCGAGGGTACCGAGGCCGCCGCCCCCGGTGCAGGTGGCGGCCATCGCCGGTGCGGACAGCACCAGTGCGACAGCAGCGGCGAACGATTTCAGTTTCATAGGACTCCCTGACGTAGTGACTGATCGGTGGGCCTTGTTCGCACCCGCCAACTCTCTGAGAACGGTGCCATCATGCGGGCGCACACCTCGCCGCGCCACCCCGTGCACGGGGGGATCCACGGCACCGAATGCGCACAAAGTGATGACCTCCGCCAACGCCTCGACAGCCCCACCCGTGCCAAAAACACGACACCTCGCCGTGGTTGGCGCGGGGCCCGTGGGCATGGCCCTTGCCATCGACTGCTCACGGCGCGTGCCGGATGCCCACATCACGTTGTTCGACAGCCGCGAGATCGAGAAGGATGTCACGCCAGACCCGCGAACCCTGGCTTTGTCGCTCGGCAGTGTCCAGTGGCTCGAGCGTCTGGGCGCCTGGCCAGCAGAGGGCGTTCAGCCCATTTTCGAAGTCAGTGTGTCGCAGCAGCCACCCTCGGCACCCCCACTGTTCGCAGGGGTGTTCGGCGAGCCCGAGGTGCGCATCTCGGCGCGCGAGCAAGCGGTGCCGATGCTCGGTGCGGTGCTGAGCTATGGGCGCATCGTCGGCACGCTGCAGGCCGCGTGGCTCGAGCAGCAGCGCCGGGAGCCCGGTCGGCTGCACACGCGATTCGGCACGCCCGTCGCCGGGCTGAAGAACATCGCCGGAGGCGTCGAGCTCGATGCCGGCTTCGTCGATCGGTTCGACCTTGTCGTGGTGGCGGAAGGCGGAGTCTTCGCAGACCAGGCGCGCAAGGCGCTGAGCCGCGACTATCACCAGTGCGCCTGGGTCGGCACGGTGGAGCTGTCGCCCGATGCACCCGTCGGCGTGGCCTACGAGCGTTTCACGCGCAACGGCCCGGCCGCGCTGCTGCCACTGACGGGCCAGCGCGCCTCGCTCGTGTGGTGCGTGGGCACCGACGACGATCCTGTGGCGGGGCTCGACGATGCGCAGCGCCTGGCCGTGCTCAACACCATCTTCCCCGCGGCGGTAGGCAGCCTGCGTGCTGTCTCGCCGCTGAAACGCTTCCCCCTCGGCCTGAACGCCGAACGCACGCTCACCGACGGTCGCATCGTGCGCATCGGCAATGCCGCGCAGACATTGCACCCGGTGGCTGGCCAGGGGTTGAACCTCGGGCTTCGCGATGCCGCCGAGCTGGTGCAGCTGCTGCAGCGCGCCGGCGACATCGACAGCGCGCTGCGCAGGCTCGAGTGGCAGCGCGGCCCGGACCGCTGGACGCTGATCGCGACCACCGACTTTCTGGCGCGCAGCTTCACCTGGCGGCTGCCGGGCGCGGGCGCGGCGCGCGGGCTGGGACTGGCGGCGCTGCAGGCGCTCGGCCCGGTGAAATCCGCACTCGCCCGGCAGATGATGTTCGGCCGACGCTGATCGGCGAGCGGGCCGCGGCCTTCAGGCCTCGAGCTTGAGGAAGAGGTCGCGGTCGGGCGCGAAGTTGGCATACAGCGGCAGCAGCGCGCCGCCGATGGCGCGGGCGTCGGAGCCGATCGTTCCGGCCAGGAGCGCGGGCCGTGCGACTCCTTCCCAGCTGTGACGGTCCAGCGCTGGCTCGACGGAGGCGATCAGCCGCGCACGCAAGGTGGGGTCGAAGGAGCCGTCGATGATCACCCCCTCGAGGTCGAGCAGGCATGCCGCGCTGTTGATCGTCAGTGCGATGGCCGGCGCCGCGTCGCGCAGCCAGGTCTCGGTCTGCGCGAGCCAGGGCGTCTGCAGCGCGCGCCCGTCGACCGCGGCGGCGGCATCCAGCCCCTTGGCGAGGTAGAGCGATTCCAGGTTGAACAGCGAGGCCACGCTGAGCAGCTGCGCCGGGCGGCTGCTGGCGTCGCCGTGCGCCAGGCCGAGCGGCATGGAACCCACCGCCCCGGCGTTGCCGCTGACGCCGCCGCGCAGGTGGCTGTCGAGCACCAGGCCACCGCCGATGAAGGTGTCGACGAAGACGTAGAGAAAACTGCGTATGCTGCGGCCGCGGCCGGCCACCAGCTCGGCCACGCAGGCGGCGGCGGTGTCCTTGACGAACACCACCGGCAGCTCGGTCATCGCCATGACGCGCTCGCGGATGCCGATGGCCGCCCACTTGGCCGCCTTGCCCGGCGCGATGCCCAGCAGCTCCTGCCAGCCGCCCAGCGACAGCGGCGCGGCGATGCCCACGCCGTGCAGCCGCTCGCGCAGCGCCGCGGGCAGCGTCTGGCGCAGCTGGCGCAGCCGCTCGTCGATGGCGTCGAACAGCGTGTCGGGGTCGGGGAAGTCGTAGCTCAGGCTCAGGCGCTCGCGCACCTGGCCGCCGAAGTCGACCAGCAGCATGTCCATGCTGCGCCGGCCGATCTTGATGCCGATGGAGAAGGCACCCTCGGGGTTCAGCGCCATTGGCACCGAGGGCTGGCCAACCTTGCCTCGCACTGGCTCGAGCTTGCGCACCAGGCCGTCGGCCTCCAGCCGCGCGATGATGATCTGCACCGTCTGCGCCGTGAGGTGCGTGAGCCGCGCGATCTCCGCCTTGGGCAGGCTGCCGTGCAGGCGGATCGCCTGCAGCACCACGCGCTCGTTGAACTGGCGCATGCCGACGTGGTTGGAGCCGCGCGGCCGCAGCTTCGTGTCCTGGCCGGGTGTACTGCGTTGCATGTCAGGCTCTCAACGCCTCGGCGATCACGCCCTTCTTGAAGATGAAGTTCGCCCAGCCCTGCAACTCGCCGGTCTGCACGACCGCGAAGGCGCCGCGCACGCGCTCGTAGAACGCGAAGCGCTCCATCGGCTCGCATTGATCGGGCCGTGCGCCGCTCGTCGTGCCGATGCTCACGATCACCTCGCGCTGCACGGCCGAGCGGTAGCCGTCCGGCTCGCTGCCCACCTGCATGTAGGCGACCGGGCAGCGCACCATCTCGTCCAGCGGCAGCAGCGAGAGCACCGCCTCGGCGGCGCGCTGCACGCCCACGCCGGGCAGTCGGATCAGCGGCTTGCCGGCGGCCAGCGAAGTGGCGGTGAAGTTGGCATCGGCCAGCACGATCTCGTCGCCGTGGCCCATCTCGGCGAGCACCTTGAGCAGTTCGGGGCTCAGCAGCGGGTCGATGTTCTTCAGCATGGCAGCAGCGTCAATGGGCCAGGCATTCGGCGGGAATCTGTTCGGGCGGCATCGCGCCGGTCATCACCGCGACAGTGTCGCTCATGCTGATCTTCTTCGGGTTCAGCACGGCGGCGCGGCGGCCGAGCCGCGCCACGTGGATGCGGTCGGCGATCTCGAACACATGCGGCATGTTGTGCGAGATCAGGATCACCGGCAGGCCCTTGTCGCGCACGCGGCGGATCAGCTCGAGCACCATGTTGCCTTCCTTCACGCCCAGCGCCGCGGTCGGCTCGTCGAGGATGACCACGTGCTCCGCGAACGCTGCCGCGCGTGCCACCGCGACGCACTGGCGCTGGCCGCCCGACAGCGTCTCGACCGCCTGCGTCATCGAGCGGATGCCGACCTTCAGGTCGTTCATGCGGGCGATGCTGATCTCGAGCATCTTCTTCTTGTCGAGCATGCGCAGCACGTTGCCGGCGAAACCCTCGCGGCGAATCTCACGGCCGAGGAACAGGTTCTCGGCGATGGTCATCGCCGGGGCGACGGCGAGGTCCTGGTAGACCGTCTCGATGCCTTCGCGGCGCGCATCGATCGGGCCCTTGAAGTGGATGGTCTTGCCGTCGAGCTGGATCTCGCCTTCGTCGGGGATGGTGGCTCCCGACAGGCACTTGATCAGCGATGACTTGCCGGCGCCGTTGTCGCCGATGACAGCGAGGATCTCGCCGGCGCGCAACTCGAAGTCGGCACCGTCGAGCGCGGTGACCTGGCCGTAGCGCTTCACCAGGCCCCGGGCCTGCATGACGATCGGAGCGGATGCCATCAGCGGCCTCCCTTGCGCGAGAGTTGATCGACGGTGACCGCCAGGATCACGAGGATGCCGGTGATCAGGACCTGGTAGACCGAAGACACGCCCATCAGCGTGAGGCCGTTGCGCAGCACACCGACGACGACCGCGCCGATCAGCGAGCCGAGCACGACGCCGCGGCCGCCGAACAGGCTGGTGCCGCCGAGCACGACCGCAGTGATGGCGTCCAGCGCCTCGGTCTGCCCGGCGTTCGGGTCGCCCACGCCGGTGCGGGCCACGGCGAGCAACGAGGCGATGCCGTAGAAGACGCCCGAGAGCGCATAGACGCCGAGGATCACGCGCTCCGGCGGGATGCCGACCAGCCGCGTCGCCTCGGGGTTGTTGCCCACGGCGTAGACGTGGCGGCCCGACGGCGTTTCGCGCAGCCAGAACCACACGCCCAGGTACAGCAGGATCATCAGCACGGTGCCGTAGGCCACGTTGCTGCCGCCCAGCGGGAAGGTGCTGCCCAGCCAGGTCATCAGGCCCGGCACTTCGGTGACGGTCTGCGAGCCGGAGTAGAGCTGGGTGATCGCGAAGGCGATGTTGAACACGCCCAGCGTGACGATGAACGGCGGCAGCTTGACGCGCGTGACCAGCAGGCCGTTGAGCAGGCCGAACAGCGTCGTCACGCCGATGCCGGCCAGCACGGCCAGCGGCGCGGGCAGGCCGAGGTCGGCGGCGAACTTCGTCATGACGATGCTGCCCAGCGCCATGATCATCCCGCACGACAGGTCGATGCCCGCGGTCAGGATGATCAGCGTCTGGCCGATCGCGATCACGCCGACGACCATCACCTGCTGCAGGATCAGCGAGAAGTTCTCGCCGCTGAAGAAGCGGTCGGTGGTCAGGCCGAATATGACGCAGGCGATCAGCAGCGCGATGAACGGGCCGAGCTGTCCGATCGGCGGCAGTTTGCTCTTCAGGGTGTCCACGGTGGTCCTTCCTGGGGTGTGGAATGCGGCGGCCCGGTCCCGGCGCGAACGACGCGCCGGGCACCGCCACCCGGAGACTTCAGGAACGCTGGGAGATTACTTCTTGCCCCAGCACAGGTCCATGCCGACCTTGGTGTCCTTGCTGTCCACACCGGCCACCGGCTTGGAGGCGATCAGCGTCACACCGGTGTCGGTGTAGCCGGCCTTCACCTTCTTGCCGCTCTTGGCGTACTCGACGCCGGCCTCGACGCCCATCGCCGCCATCTTCAGCGGGTACTGCTGCGAGGTGGCGGCGATCTTGCCCGCGGCCACGTCCTTGACGCCGTCGCAGCCGCCGTCCACCGAGACGATCATCACGCCCTTGTCCTTGCCGGCCTTCTGCAGTGCGTTGAACGCGCCCGCGGCGGCCGGCTCGTTGATCGTGTAGACGAGGTTGATGTCCGGGTTCTTCTGCAGGCAGTTCTCCATCGCCGTCTGGCCCTTGGCGCGGTCGCCGAAGCTGTCGGCCATGCAGACCACTTCGGCAGGCTTGGCCAGCTCGTTGTTCTTCGCGTCGAAGCTCTGCAGGCCGAAGCCCTGCAGGAAGCCGTTGTGGCGCTGCGCGCCGACCGGGTGGCCGGGGAACAGGTCGAGCGTGGCGATCTTCACCGGCTTGCCGCCCAGCGCCGCCTTGGCGTACTGGCCGATCAGCACGCCGGCCTTGTAGTTGTCGGTGGCGAACAGGGCGTCGGTGGCCTCGGCCGGATCGGTCGGGCTGTCCAGCGCGATGACCTGCACGCCCTTTTCCTGCGCCTTCTTGATGGCCGGGATGATGGCCTTCGAGTCGCTCGGGGTGATCAGGATGGTCTTGGCACCGGCGGCGATCATGTTCTCCATCGCGGTCACCTGGCCGGCGTTGTCGCCGTCGGCCTTGCCGGCGCCCGACAGCAGCTTGGCGCCCTTGGCCTTGGCGGCCTCAGTCGCGCCTTCCTTCATCTTCACGAAGAAGGGGTTGGTCTCGGTCTTGGTGATCAGGCCGATGACAGGCTGCGACTGGGCGTGGGCGAAGCCGGCGGCCATCAGGGCGGCGAGCAGGGTGGCGTGCTTGAGTTGCATCGAGAGTCTCCTGTGCAGATCGTGTGCGTGAGTTGGGGTTCGGCAGCTGGCGCTCTGTGGCACCACGCGGCCCGGGGTTCCGGGTTGAGCGAATTCTGGACGACGTCGATTAATAAATCAAGTTGATTGATTAATGGAAAACCCGGATGCTCCCGGCGCCGGCTTGCGGGATGCTCGCGCACCGTGCCGGCGCCATGCCGGAGCCGACCGAGCCAGGAGAAGACGATGTTCGTGGTCTGTGGAGAAGCCCTGTTCGACGTGTTCGCCACCGGCGACACCCCGACCGGCATGGCGATGGACGCCCGCGTCGGCGGCTCGCCGTTCAACGTCGCCGTGGGCCTGGCGCGGCTGGCGCAGCCGGTGAGCTTCCTGTCGCAGGTCTCGCGCGGCTTCCTCGGCGAGCGGCTGATGCGCGCGCTCGCCGCCGAGGGCGTACAGACGGCCACGGTGCAGCGCTCCGATGCGCCGACCACGCTGAGCCTGATCGGCCTCGATGCCAAGGGCGTGCCCTCGTACTCCTTCTACGGCGAGGGCTGCGCCGACCGGCTGCTCGGCGACACCGCGCTGGCCGCCCTGCCCGCGGGCATCCAGGCCATCAACTTCGGCTCCTACGCCACCGTGATCGGCGAGACCGCGGCCACGCAGCGCAAGCTGGTCGAGCGCGAGCAGGGCCGCGCACTGATCGCCTACGACCCGAACATCCGCCTGAACGTCGAGCCTTCGCTCGACGTGTGGCGCACGCAGATCGACTGGATGTTGCCGCGCACGCAGCTGCTCAAGGTGAGCGACGAGGACCTGCGCCTGGTCTGGCCCGGCGTGGAGCCGGCGGACTTCGCGGCCCGTGCGCTGGCCCAGGGCGCCCAGCTCGTCGTCGTGACACGCGGCGGCGAAGGGGCGACCGGCTGGACGGCCACCGGGCGCGTCGACGTGCCGCCGGTGGCGGTGCAGGTGATCGACACCGTCGGCGCCGGCGACACCTTCCAGGCTGCACTGCTGACCTGGCTGGCCGAGCGCGACGCGCTCTCGGCGCCGGCCCTGGCCGCGCTGTCGAAGGACGCGCTCGGCGACGCGCTGGGCTTCGCGGCGCGCGCCGCGGCCATCACCTGCTCGCGCCGTGGCGCCGACATGCCGCGCCGCGCAGAGCTGTAGCCACCCGACCAGGGGCAATGGCCGCGGCGGACGGGCCCATACTCGCCGCGCATGTCGACGCTCGTATTCTTCAAGCTGGTGGCCATCTTCGTGGTGGTGGCGCTGGGCTGGGTGGTCGGCAAGGCGGGCTGGCTGGGCCCGAAGAACGAGTCCGGCGATCCGGCACGCACCCTGGCCAACGCGGCCTACTACATCTTCGTGCCGGCGCTGCTGTTCCGCACCACCGCGCGCATCGACCTCGCGGCCATGCCCTGGGGCACGGTGATCGCCTTCTTCGTGCCGGTGCTCACGCTGCTGATCGGCGTCTACCTGTGGGAGCGGCGCGCCAACCGCAGTGGCGCATTGCCCACCGCGGCGCCCAGCGTGCGCGCCATCTCGGCCACCTTCGGCAACTCGGTGCAGGTGGGCATCCCGTTCGCGGCGGCGCTGTTCGGCGAGGCCGGCCTGGCGATCCACGTGGCGCTGGTCAGCCTGCATGCGATGACGCTGCTGACGGTGCTCACCGCGCTGGTCGAGCTCGACCTCGCGCGGGCACGCCGCACGGCCGGCCACTCGAACGCGCATCTGCTGAAGACGCTGGGCCGCACGCTGCGCAACACCATCGTGCACCCGGTGGTGCTGCCGGTGATCGCCGGGCTGGCATGGAACCTGGCCGGCCTGCCGCTGCCCACGGTGGCCGACGAGATCCTCGCCACGCTGGCGCAGGCGGTGGTACCGCTGTGCCTGGTGCTGATCGGCATGTCGCTGGCCTACTACGGCGTGAAGGGCGCGGCGCGCGGCGCGGTGATCATCAGCCTGCTCAAGCTGCTGGTGCTGCCGGCCATGGTGCTGGCGATGGCGCACTGGGGCTTCGGCCTGTCGGGCCTGCCGCTGGCCGTGGTGGTGATGATGGCGGCACTGCCGGTGGGCAGCAACGCGCTGATCTTCTCGCAGCGCTACGAGACCCTGGAGGCCGAAGCCACCGCCGCCATCGTCTTCTCCACGCTGGGTTTCGTGATGACGGCCTCGCTCTGGCTGGCCGTGCTGGCCTGGCTGGGCTGAGGTGTTCCGGGATAATCGCGCCATGAGCTCCGACGACCTGCAGGCCACCATCGCCCACATGGGCGTGGCCGCGCGTGCCGCGGCCACGACGATGGCCGCAGCCTCCACTGCCGCGAAGAACGCCGCGCTGCTGCTGCTCGCGCGCCGGCTGCGCGAGGGCGTGGGCGAACTGCAGGCCGCCAACGAGAAAGACCTGCACGCCGCCCGCGCCGCCGGCCTGGCCGAGCCGATGGTCGACCGCCTCAAGCTCACCGAGAAGGTGATCGCCACCGTGGCCGAGGGCTGCGAGCAGATCGCCGCCATGCCCGACCCGATCGGCGAGATCACGAACCTGCGGCGCCGCCCGAGCGGCATCAGCGTCGGCCAGATGCGTGTGCCGCTGGGCGTGTTCGGCATGATCTACGAAAGCCGGCCGAACGTGACCATCGAGGCCGCCTCGCTGGCCATCAAGAGCGGCAACGCCTGCATCCTGCGCGGCGGCTCGGAAGCCATCCATTCCAACCTGGCGCTGTGGCGCGTCGTGCAGTCGGCGCTCGCCGACGCCGGCCTGCCGCCCGACGCGGTGCAGCTGGTGCAGACCACCGACCGTGCCGCCGTCGGCCACCTGATCGCTTCGCCCGAGGCGGTGGACGTGATCATCCCGCGCGGCGGCAAGGGCCTGATCGAGCGCATCAGCCGCGAAGCCAAGGTGCCGGTGATCAAGCACCTGGACGGCAACTGCCACGTCTACGTCGATGCCAGCGCCGACCTCGAGCTGGCGTTGAAGGTCACCGACAACGCCAAGACGCAGAAGTACAGCCCCTGCAATGCGGCCGAATCGCTGCTGGTGCACGAGGCCATCGCGAGCGCCTTCCTGCCGCGCATCGGCGCGATCTTCGCCGCCAAGGGCGTGGAAATGCGCACCGACGCCAAGGGCCGCGCGATCCTGTCTGCGGTGGCCAACGCGAAGCTGGCCGACGCCACCGAGGCCGACTGGAGCGAGGAGTACCTCGCGCCCATCATCAGCGTGAAGGTGGTCGCCTCGCTCGACGAGGCCATGGCCCACATCAACCGCTACGGCTCGCACCACACCGACGCCATCCTCACCGACAGCCACGCGCATGCGATGCGCTTCCTGCGCGAGGTCGACTCGGCCAGCGTGATGGTCAACGCCAGCACGCGCTTTGCCGACGGCTTCGAGTACGGCCTGGGCGCCGAGATCGGCATCAGCACCGACAAGTTCCACGCCCGCGGCCCGGTCGGCCTGGAGGGGCTCACCTCGATGAAATGGGTGGTGCTCGGCCAGGGCGAGGTGCGCAGCTGATGAACGACACGCGCAAGGCCCTCGTGCTGTTCTCCGGCGGGCAGGACTCCACCGTCTGCCTGGCCTGGGCCCTGCAGCGCTTCGCGCAGGTCGAGACGATCGGCTTCAGCTACGGCCAGCGCCACGCCGTCGAACTGGGATGCCGCCAGACGGTGATCGCGGAGCTGCGCGCGCAGTTCCCCAAGTGGGGCAAGCGGCTCGGCGAAGACCACATGCTCGATCTCGCGCTGCTCGGCCAGATCTCCGAGACGGCGCTGACCGCCCAGCGCGAAATCGAGATGAACGAGGACGGGCTGCCGAACACCTTCGTGCCCGGACGCAACCTGCTGTTCCTCACCTTCGCCGGCACGGTGGCCTACCGCCGCGGACTGAACGCGCTGGTCGGCGGCATGTGCGAGACCGATTTTTCCGGCTACCCCGACTGCCGCGACAACACGCTGAAGGCGCTGCAGGTGGCGATCAGCCTCGGCCTGGACACGCCGATGACGATCGAGACGCCGCTGATGTGGTTCGACAAGGCGCAGACCTGGTCGCTCACCGAGCGGCTGGGCGGCGAGGCGTTGATCGACCTGGTGGCCGAGCACACGCACACCTGCTACGTCGGCGACCGCTCGCGCCGCCACGAATGGGGCTACGGCTGCGGGCTGTGCCCGGCGTGCGACTTGCGCCGTGCCGGCTACAACGCCTGGGTCCATTCCTGAGGGCCTCGCCCCGGGCCGCGCACCGGATGAGCAGCCAAGCCATCGTCCTCGGTCTGCTGGCCGCCGTGCTGCTGTTCTGGGCGGTGGGTGCCTACAACCGCATGGTCAGCCTGCGCAACACGCTGCTGCGCCACTTCGCGGCCGTCGACGAGCAGTTCCGCAGCCGCCATGCGCTGCTGCTGCAATGGGCCGACGCGCAGCCCGCCGGCGACGCAGCGCTGCTGGACTCGCTGCGCGCGGCCTGCAGGCAGGCCGAAGCCGCCTGCAGCCATGCGCGCAGCCGGGCGTCCAACGCCGGGGCGCTGACCAGCCTGCGGCTGGCCGAGGAGATCCTCTCGCAGGCCCGCGCCCGGCTGCCGGCGACCGAGGGCGGCGACGACGCGCAGGCGGCGCTGGCAGCCGCACTGGCCGAGGGCGACACCACGCTGGCCTTCGCGCGGCGGCAATTCAACGAGGCCGTGCAAGCCTACAACCACGCGGTCGGCCAGTTCCCCACCTGGGTGATTGCCGGGATGTTCGGCTTCCGCAAGGCGAGCACACTCTGACCATGGTGAGATGGCTTCCATGAACAGCAAGGTCACGCCTGCGCCGGCCGGTCCGCCGCTGACCGCGGACGAGTTGGCGGCGATCGAGCGGCTCGACCGTGTGCGCGGCGTCGGCGGGCTGAAATCGGCACTGCTCGCGCTGCTGGCGTCGCCGGCGGTGCCGGGGCGCCTGCGCACCTGGCGCGAGGAGACCGTGCTGGTGCCCGAGGCCGAGGTCATCCGGGTCGACATCGGCAAGCTCGGCCCCAGCACCCGGCTGCCCTGGTTCGAGCTGCTGCTCGCGCGCATGGGCGCCGCGCCGCTGGCGGACCGACAGGAGCTGCTGAAATCGGCGCGCCGCGTGCTCGGCCCGCCCGGCCTGCCGATCGACCGCCTGCTCTGGCTGGCCATGCGACGCCACTTCGGCGAACACCCGCTGACGCCGGCGCACGGCGCCAACGACCCCGAACTGTCGCGGCTGTCGATCGCCGAACTGCTGCACGTCGCGCACTTCACGGCGCACCTGGCGCGCATGGTGCCAGGCGACGATCCCGAAGAAGGACAGCGCTGGTATCTGGCGGTGATGGCACGCTGGCTCAAGCCGGCCGAGACGCCGCCCTGGCAACGCCCTGACGTCGATGCGCTGGTGCATGCGCTCAACGGGCTGCAAGGCATGTCGTGGATGCAGCGGCCTCAGGTGGTGCGCACCTGGGTCGCCGCGGCGATGGCCGGCCACTACGGAGGCCTGGCGCCGGGAGCCGCCGATGCGCTGCGGCTGAGCTCGCTGTTGCTCGATTCGCCGATGCCGCCGGACCTGGCCCGGCAATACGCCGAGATCAGCCCCGACTGAACGAAGCTCCTGGCGCCGGGATACCGGTGCCACCCGCCGGCCGGTTCGCCTTCAGCAACGACGGTGCGACAGCGCGGGCAGCTGCGCGCGCACCTCGGCGATGCGTGCCGTGTCCAGCTCGGCGAGCACCACGCCCTCGCCTTCGGGCCGCACCGCGAGCACCTCGCCCCAGGGGTCGACCACCATGCTGTGGCCCCAGGTGCGCCGGCCGTTTTCGTGACGGCCGCCCTGCGCCGGCGCGATCACGTAGCACTGGTTCTCGATCGCACGGGCGCGCAGCAGCAGCTCCCAGTGCGCCTGGCCGGTGGTGTAGGTGAAGGCCGAGGGCACGCTGAGCAGGTCGCAGGGCGGCACCATCAGCGCGCGGTACAGCTCGGGGAAACGCAGGTCGTAGCAGACGCTCAGCCCCAGGCGCAGGCCGGCCGCGTCGCAGGCCATCGGCTCGCTGCCGGCGAGGATGGCGCGGCCCTCGTCGTAGCTCTCACGCACGCCGCCGCTGTCGCGCTCGAAGCGGAACAGGTGGATCTTGTCGTAGCGCGCGGCCAGGCTGCCGTCGGGCGCGAAGACGCAGCAGCTGTTGAGCACGCGCTGCGGGTCGGGGCTCTTCATCGGCAGCGTGCCGCCGATCAGCCACACCCCGTGCTCCTGCGCCGCCTCGGACAGCATGCGCTGGATCGGACCCTGCCCGGGCGTCTCGGCGATGGCGAGCTTGTCGGTGTCGGCGCGGCCCATGAAGCAGAAGTACTCCGGCAGGGCGATCAGCGTGGCACCCTCGGCCGCCGCCGTGGCGATCAGGCGGCGCGCCGCCTCGAGGTTGGTCTCGAGTTCGGTGCCCGAGACCATCTGCACGGCGGCGATCTTCATGGCGTCGGGCTCCTTCATTGCACGACACGCGGCGATGAGGCCGCCGGCAGGGGCGCATCGACGTCGGGCACGGCGTCGCCGAACTTGCGTTCGACCTTCTCGACCTTCGGGTCGGCCCACGGCCCGCTGACATGGAACTCGCGCGTGCCGGCCTGGATGAGCGGGCGGCGCAGGAACACCTGCGCGAGGAAAGTGCCCAGGCCCACCGCCGGGTTGATCGCCGCATAGGCCAGCGAGGCGGTGCCGGCGTTGATCTCCGGCACCACGATGACGCGCAGGTCCTGCGTCTCGCGCGCGATGTCGGCCTGCCCCTCCATCAGCACCACCGCCTGCACGCCGCGCATGCGCAGGTTGTTGGTGTTCGCCACGCCCTGGGCGATCTTCAGGTCGCCGGTGATGTTGTCGAAGGCGAAGCCTTCCTGGAACACGTCGCGGAAGTCCAGCAGCAGCCGCCGCGGCAGCGCCTGCAGGCTGAGCACGCCGAGCAGCCGCGCCGCGCCCGGCTCGGCCTTGAGGAACTGGCCCGCATCGAGTGCCACGGCGACGTTGCCCGACAGCGTCGGGTAGTCCAGCGCCAGCGGCGAGCCGAGCCACGACAGCTGGCCCGAGAGCTGGCCCTTGCCGCCGCGCATCGCCTTGCCCGTGCCCAGGCGCTCGAGCAGCGCGCCGCCATCGGCCACGTCGAGCTTGAAGTTGAGCACCGAGCGGCGCCGGGCGCTGGCCGCTGCGCCGGGAACCGTCATGAAAGTACCACCGGTCTCGGCCCAGTTGCCGCTGCCGCTGAGCTGTGCCTCGGGCGTGGCCAGGCCGAGGCGGTTGAGCCGCCATTCGCGCACCGCATCGCGGCCCTCGCCGACGACCCGGTTCACCGCATCGATCTCGAGACGGCCGAGCCGCTTGCCGCGCAATTCGAAGTCGTCGATGACGATGTCCAGCGAAGGCACCGCGGTGGGCTGCTGCTGGTCGAGCAGGTGCTCGACCTGATCGGCATCGCTCTTGGGCAGCGACAGCCTGGCCAGCCGTGCGTACACCCGCCCCGCCGCCTGCGCGGCGCCGGGCCGGGCCGGCCGGTACTCGACGTAGCCGCCGAACTGTTCGGCCTCGACGTTGGCGCGCCAGACGCCGTCGCCCTGCGAGGCGCCGATGACGACACGGTTGAACTGCCGCGCGCCGGTCTGCAGCGACTGCGCTCGCAGCGCGATCTGTGCGGGCAGGTAGCCGGAGACTTCGCCGCCGGCCGCCGCGCCGACGCCGCCCGGCGCGACGCCATTGAACATGCGGCCGGCCACCGCCTCCCAGGCATCGGCGCTCAGCGCGGCGAGCGTGGCGTTGGCATGCACGCCGGCGGCCGGCGTGGGCGCCGGCTCGTTGATGCCGATGCCGCCGCGCAGCACGCGCGGCGCGTCGCCGGAGAGATCGCGCACGTACTGCGCCTGAAGCACGCTGCCGAGTTCGAGGCGCAGCGTGTCGCGTGCCGACTGGCCGGCCTGCAGCGACTCGGGCACCAGCGTGCTCTGGTAGCGCAGCGCCAGCGGCGCCTCGGCCGACTTGCGCAGCGGCACGGGCAGTTCGGAGGCCAGCCCGACGAGGTTGCTGGTGATGCTGATCTCGGGCAGCCCGTGCACGAAGGCCAGGCTGGCGCGGTAGGGTGTCTGCCCGGTGAAGGAACTCGCCAGCCGGGACAGGGGCCCCAGTTCGCCGGCGCGGCGCAGGCCCTCGGCGCTGGCCGTGCCCTGGCCGCTGAAGCGCAGCGTGCCGTCGGGCTGCATGGAGCCATCGAAGCTGGCGTCGCCGCCGAGAAGTCTGGCGCTGGCGCCGCTGACGCTCAGGCTCTTGTGCGTGAAGTCGATGCGGGCGCGGGCGCCACCGAGCAGCGGCGTGTCGGGCGTGATGCGCACGTCGTTGCCGGCCAGCGCGAGGCCGCCCTTCACGGTGGACGCCGACAGGTCGTACAGCGGCAGCGACAGGCCCAGCTTGAGTTCGGCCGCGCCGGTGGCGGTGGCGCGTGCGAGTGCCTGTCCGGTCCACTGGCCGACCGGCGTGACGTTCACGAAGCGCAGCATCTCGGTCAGCGGCCCGCGCACGGTGCCATCCAGCGCGAGCACCGAGCGATCGGCCAGGTTGCGCACGCCGCCCTGCACACCGCCGAGCACGACGCTGCCGAGCTGAGCGCTGCCGTCACGGATCTCCAGGCTGGCGCGGTCGATGATCACCTCGGCCGCCACGCGCGTGAGGGCTGGCCACGGCGAGACCCAGGCCGGCTTCTCGTTGACGGCCGGCTCGCTGGGCACGTAGTCGAAGGTCGCGTCCTTGACGCGGCCGGCGATGCGGAACTCTCCGTCCTTGGGCGACTTGGCGGCGAAGAAGGGAAAGTCCCACAGGTCGCCCTTGACGCGGAAGCTCGCCTCCTGCACGGCGCCGCCGCGCAGCGCGCGGCCGAGGTACTGGCGCGTCTGCGCCATGTGCAAGGGCAGGTAGCGCGCGATCTTGGCGGCATCGCCACGCACGATGCGCCCGTTGAGTTCGATCTGGCCCGGCAGGCGCCCGCCCTTGGCCAACCCCTGGCCAGGACCGGTGGACCAGCTGCCGCTCAGTTCGCCCTGCGCGTCGGGATTGGCAAAGCGGCCGTCCTTGACCTGCACGCTGACCCGGGGCGGCGCGCCGGCCGCGCCGGGCTCGATCTTCCAGCCGAGCTGCGCGGCCAGGGTGTCGAACGGCACCAACGGTTCATCGAACACGCCCGGAAACTCCAGCGCGCCGGAAGTGAGGTTGAGCTGCGCCTGCCCGCCCGTCTCGGTGGCCGTGACCTGCAGCGAGGCATTGCGCAGGCCGGGGCGGCCCACGGCGTTCGGCTCCGGCGCAGGCTTGGCGGCCAGCGACAAGCCGTTGAACAAGGCCTTGGCCTGGTAGCGCACCGGTGCGTCCAGCGGGCCGGTCCAGCTCGCGTCCAAGCCGGTCACCACGCCCTGCGGGTTGAGCTCGGCGAGCAGTTGCCGCAGCGCTTCGCCCAGCGGCACACGGGTGGCCACCTGCGCCATCACGTCGAGGTCGAGCCGCTGGGCGCTGAACTGGCCGGCGCTGACCGGTTGACCCTCGCGTTGCCGCCACGACAGCGCGAGATCGCCCTGTGGCCAGCGCACGCCGTCGCCGGTGAGAAAGCCGAAGCGCTGCAGCGCGATCGACACGCCTTCGTCGTCCCGCCTGGCCACCAGCCGGCCCTCGACCTGCTCGAACACCAGCGGCTCGACGTTCTTCGCCAGACGCAGCGCCACCGCGCGCAGCGCCAGATCCACCGTGCCGCTGCTCGGGCGGCCTTCGGCGAGCTCGATCCAGGCGCGCAGCGCGCCGTCGCCCTGCGTCAGCTCGAAGGGCAGGTCGACGTAGCGGCGCAGTTCGTGAACATCCATGCGCGGCATGTCGACGAATGCGGTGCCGCTCCAGCGCTTCATGTCGCCGGCACGTGCCAGCAGCGGCTGCGAAAAGCGGCCGCGCAGGTTGAAGCGCTCGCCCCAGGGATCGTCGGGCGTGGCGTCCAGGCGCAGCTCGTGATGCAACAGGCTGTTGCGCAGCACGAACTGCACGTTGGTCAGCGCCAGCGTGGGCGCGTCGCGCAGCTCGTCGGTCCAGTACAGGCTGCCGTCGCGGATGATGAATTCGTGCTGGCGGAAGAACCAGTCGCGCAGCGTGGTGTCTTCGCTCTTGTCGGCGTCGCCGGCGCCGATGTCCAGCCCGGCAACGAACACCCGGCCGGCCGCGTTACGGCGGATCTCGAGCTGCGCACCCTCGATGAGCAACTGCTCGAAACGCAGCTCGAAGGCCAGCACCGACTGCGGCGAGATCGAGGCCAGCACGCGCGGCAGCTGCAGGGCCGGTCGCTGCTGCGCGTCGAGCAGGGTCACCTCGTTGAACTCGAAGCTCGGCACCCAGCCGCTGCTGCCGGCCGAGATGCGCCCGATGCGTACCGGCACGCCCAGCGCCTTGCTGGCCTGCGCCTCGATCTGCGGGCGCCATTGCTCGATTCGGGGCAGAATCCCCCAGTGAAGAGTCAACCAGCCCGTCAGCACTAAGCTCGACGCCACGAACAGCAGCCCCAGCACGAAGCGCAGCAGGCTGCGCAGCGGGCGCCGGGGCGCGGCGGGCAAGGTGGGCTGCGAGGGAGCAGCGCCAACGATGGGCTGGATCAGGGGCATGAAATCGACGCAACGCCAGCGAGGGCAGAAGCACGGACGCTGCGCCTGCATGGCAGGCCGGCGCGGCACTGTTGTATGTCTTGTGGGGCCGTGGCCGCACCGCTGAGTTCAATCTAGCACAGACCCCTGCCGACACGATGGGTTCCGCACCGCACACCGACATCGAATCGCAACCCCCTGTGACGCCGACGGCGGACGCATCGCACAGCCGTTTCGTGCAGCGCATCCGGCGTCGCTATGCGGCCGAGTTGCCGTTGCTGCCGCCGGGCCTGCCCCGGCGCGACACCATCACCGCCCTGGTGGCCACGCTGCAGGCCCAGGGCCGCGCGATCGGCAGTGCCTTGCGGGTGGCACGGCAACTCGTGCTGGAGCGACTTGCGGTGCTCGACATCGAGCAAGGCGCAGCGATGGAAGACGTCACGCTGGCCATGACCGAGCTGGCCGAGGCCACGCTCGAGCTGGCGCTGGCGCAAGCCGTGGCCGACCAGTCGGTGCGACATGGCCTGCCGCGCACCGACGCCGGCGCGCCCATCGAATTCTGGGTCGTCGGCATGGGCAAGCTCGGTGCACGCGAGCTGAATGTCTCGTCCGACATCGACCTCGTCTACGTCTACGAAGAAGACGGCCACACCGACGGGCCGCAGCCGATCTCGGCGCACGAGTTCTTCGCCCAGGTGGCGCGCGGCCTGTCGACCCTGATCGGCGATACCACCGAAGACGGCTTCGTGTTCCGCGTCGACCTGGCGCTGCGCCCGAACGGCAACTCCGGGCCGGCGGCAGTCAGCCTGTCGATGCTCGAGGAGTACCTGCAGGTGCAGGGCCGCGAGTGGGAGCGCTTCGCCTGGCTGAAGAGCCGCGTCGTCGCGCCGCGCGCCGCGGTGGACAGCGGCCGCGCACTTGCGCTGCGTTCGATCATCGTCTCGTTCGTCTACCGCAAGTACCTCGACTACGGCGTGTTCGAGGGCCTGCGCCAGCTTCACCGCAAGGTACGCGACGAGGCCCAGCGCCGCGCCGCCGGCCGGCCCGAGCGCGCCAACGACGTCAAGCTGTCGCGCGGCGGCATCCGCGAGATCGAGTTCATCGTGCAGCTGCTGCTGGTCGTGCGCGGCGGGCAGTTCCCGGAAATGCGCACGCGCTCGACGCTGAGGGCGCTGAGCAAGCTGGCGGCCGGTGGGCTGATGAAGACCGACAGCGCGCGGCGGCTGGCCGAGGCCTACACCTTCCTGCGCCGCGTCGAACACCGCATCCAGTACCTCGACGACCAGCAGACCCACCTGCTGCCCACCATCGACGGCGACCTGAACTGGATCGCTCGCAGCCTGGCCCTGACCTGCAGCGCCGACGCCTGCGAACTGCTCGATCGTTTGGGCGAGATCCGCGAGTTCGTCGCGCTCGAGTTCGACGCGCTGCTGCACGACGGCCGCGAGCCCGCGGCCGCCGGCAACGGCAGTGGTGGCTGCCGCACCTGCGGTGCGCCGCCGGCTCCGCTGGACAGCGAGAGCTTCATCGAGAAGCTGCCCGAGGAGCTGGCCGCGCGGCTTCGCCCGCTGTGTGAACAGCCGAAGATCAAGGCGCTGCGCGAGGAGAGCAAGGTGCGCCTGGCGCGCCTGATCTCGCGTGCCGCGCAGGCCGCGCGAAGCGGCCAGTGCACGATGGAGGCGGCGACGCGCTTCGTCGACTGGGTCGAGCCGCTGCTTCGCCGCGAGAGCTACCTGGCGCTGCTGGTCGAACGGCCCGAGGTGCAGAACCGCCTGCTGCGCCTGCTTGGCCTGGCACGCTGGCCGATGCGCTACCTGATGCGCCACCCGGGCGTGATCGACGAGTTGGCCGACGAACGCCTGCTGCACAGCCGCTTCGATGCCGCCGTGTTCAGCGCCGACCTGGAGGCACGCCACCTGGCCTGGGAGCGCTCCGGCCAGGCCGACCCTGAATCGCTGCTCGACACGCTGCGCCGCGCCCACCATGCCGAGGTGTTCCGCACGCTGGTGCGCGACGTCGAGGCGCACATCACCACCGAAGAGGTGGCCGACGAACTGTCGGCGCTGGCCGACGCGACGCTGGCGCGCACGCTGGCCTGGGCCTGGAAGCACCTGAAGCAGGCGCACCGGCCCGAACCGCGCTTCGCCGTCATCGCCTACGGCAAGCTCGGCGGCAAGGAGCTCGGCTACGGCAGCGACCTCGATGTCGTGTTCCTCTACGACGACGACGACGAACGTGCCCCCGAGGTCTACGGCGCCTTCACGCGCAAGCTGATCGGCTGGCTGACCTTGCGCACCGCGGCCGGCGAGCTGTTCGACATCGACACCGCGCTGCGGCCGAACGGCAACTCGGGGATGCTGGTCACCTCGATGGCCTCTTTCGAGAAGTACCAGAGCGGCCGCGGCAGCAACACGGCATGGACCTGGGAGCACCAGGCGCTCACGCGGGCACGCTGGTGCGCCGGCCTCGGCGAACTGGAAGGCCGCTTCGAGGCCGTGCGCCGCGCCGTGCTTGCGGCGCCGCGCGACCATGCGGCGCTGCGAGAAGAAGTGCGCGCCATGCGCGACAAGCTGCGCGCCGCGCGGCCGGTCAAGGCCGGCAGCTTCGACGTCAAGCACAGCCCGGGCGGCATGGTCGACGCCGAGTTCGCGGTGCAGTACCTCGTGCTGGCGCACAGCGCCGCGCACCCCGAACTGCTCGACAACAAGGGCAACATCGCCCTGCTGCAGCGCGCCCAGTCATGCGGCCTGCTACCCGACCACATTGGCACGCACGCTGCCGACGCCTACCGCGAGTTGCGCCGCGCGCAGCATCGCGCCCGGCTGGACGAGCAGCCCACACAGGTACCGCCCGAGCTCCTGGCTGAACACCGCGACGCCATCCTCGCCCTGTGGCGCACGGTGTTCGGTTGAACGCACCGGCGCCGCGCGCCTGGGCAGCACTCGCCCTGCTGATGGTCCTGGCCGCGCTGGCGGCATGGCCCGCGGATGCCCTGCGCCTGGACTGGCAGCCGGCGCTGGCGGCCGGCGAGCCGTGGCGCGCCTTCACTGCGGCTGCGGTGCACTACAGCCCGCTGCACCTGGGCGCCAACCTCGCCGGCGCCGTGCTGGTGGGCGCGCTCGGCGTGGTGGCCCACGTGCCGGGCCGCGTCGTGCTGGCCTGGCTGGCGGCCTGGCCGCTCACGCAGCTCGGGCTGCTGCTGCGCCCCGACCTGCTGCACTACGGCGGACTCTCCGGCGTGCTGCATGCCGGCGTGTGCGCGGCCTCGCTGTGGCTGCTGGTGCACGATCGCGGCCGACGGCGCCTCGTCGGTGCTGCGATCCTCGCCGTGGTGGCCCTCAAAATCCTCGGCGAAACCCCCTGGGGTCCGGCCGCGCAGACCCGCGAGGGCTGGGACATCGCGGTCGCCCCTTTCGCGCATGCGAGCGGCGCCGTCTGTGGCCTGGTGTGCGCGGGCCTGTCGATGCTCATTCCATTTCCGGCTTCCCATGACGATTGAACGCAAGTCTCGACTCGACACCCTGGCCGTCACCTCGCTGGTGGCGTGCTGCTTCCTGTGGGGCCTGAACCAGGTGGCAGCCAAGGTCGCGATCACCGAGGTGCCGCCACTCGCGCAGGCCGCCGTGCGCTCGCTGGGCGGCGCCTTGCTGGTGTTCATCTGGGCGCGGCTGCGCGGCATCACGCTGTTCGGCCGCGACGGCTCGCTGCGCGGCGGGCTGCTGGCCGGGCTGTTGTTCGCCGCCGAGTTCGGCTGCATCTTCCTCGGGCTGCAGTTCACCACCGCGTCGCGCATGGCGGTCTTCATCTACATCTCGCCGTTCATCGTGGCGCTGGGTATGCCTTTCATCTCGAAATCCGAGAGACTCAAGCGCACGCAGATGGCCGGGCTGGTGATCGCCTTCGCGGGTGTCGCCTGGGGCTTTGCCGAGGGTTTCACCCGCCCGGCGGCGGGCGATCGGCAGTGGCTGGGCGACGGCCTGGGCGTGCTGGCCGGCGTGCTGTGGGGTGCGACGACGCTGGCCATTCGCGGCAGCAAGCTGAGCTCGACCTCGGCCGAGAAGACGTTGCTGTACCAGCTGGCCATCTCGGGCGCGGCGCTGGCGCTGGCGGCCGCCGTGACGGGCACGGCCTGGGCGCCCACGTTGTCGCCGCTGACCTGGGCCTCGCTGTTCTTCCAGGTGGTGATCGTCACCTTCGCCAGTTACCTGCTGTGGTTCTGGCTGATCCGACACTACCCCGCCACGCGGTTGGCAGCGTTCACGCTGCTCACGCCGGTATTCGGGCTGTTGCTGGGCGGCTGGCTGCTCGGCGAGCCGATCACGCCGCGGCTGGTGATCGCGCTGCTCGCCGTGGCCAGCGGCATCGTGCTGGTGAATCGCTCGTAGTTCAGCCGCGGATGCGCTTGACCAGCGAGGTGGTGGAGTAGCCGTCGACGAAGGCCAGCGCGCGCGCCTCGCCGCCCCAGCTGCGCACCCACTTCGTCTCCTCGAGCGACTCGATGTCGTAGTCGCCACCCTTCACGTACAGCTGCGGCCGCACCAGCTTGAGCAGTTCGACGGGCGTGGCCTCGTCGAACAAGGTGACGAGGCTCACGCTCTCCAGCGCCGCCAGCACACAGGCGCGGTCGGCCTCGTTGTTCAGCGGCCGGTCGGGGCCTTTGCCCAGGCCGCGCGCCGAGGCGTCGCTGTTCAGCCCGATGACCAGGCTGCCGCCCAGCGCACGGGCCTGCGCAAGGTAGCTCACGTGGCCGCGGTGCAGGATGTCGAACACGCCGTTGGTGAACACCACCGGACGCGGCAGCGCCGCCACGCGGGCGGCGAGCTCGCTGCGCGGGCACAGCTTGTCGAGGAAGTCGGCCATGGCTGCGATTGTCGCCTGCGGGGCAGCGGCGAAGGCCGGGGCGCGCATAGACTGCGCGCCATGCATTCCAGGAGGCACCGATGATCACGTTGTGCGGCATCTGCATCTCGAACTACTACAACAAGGTCAAGCTGGCCCTGCTGGAAAAGGGCATCCCCTTCCAGGAGCAGTACGTGACCACCGGCAGCAAGGACGAGGCCGTGCTGTCCTGCTCGCCGTTGGGCAAGGTGCCGTTCATCCGCACCGAGCAGGGTTCGCTCTGCGAGAGCCAGGCGATCCTCGACTACCTCGAGGCGCTGCAGTCCGAGCCGCGCCTGCTGCCCGCCGACCCCTGGGCCGCGGCCAAGGTGCGTGAGCTCACGACCTTCATCGACCTGCACCTGGAACTCGTCACGCGCGAGCTGTACGGCAAGGCCTTCTTCGGCGGCGACATCAGCGAGGCGAACGCAGCCCGCGTGCGCCGGCAGCTGGAGAAGAACATCGCCGCCTTCAAGCGGCTGGCGAAGTTCGCGCCCTACGTGGCCGGCGACCGGTTCACGCAGGCGGACTGCTCGGCCTGGGTCAGCCTGCCGCTGGTGGCCATGGCCACGCGCATCGTCTACGGTGAGGACCTGCTCGGCGCCGCCGGCGTCGACTGGAAGGGCTACGGCAAGCTGATCGGCGAGCGCGCCAGCGCCCAGCGCGTCACGGCCGATCGCAAGGCCGAGCAGGACGCCGCAGCGGCAAAGAAGGTCTGATTCCCTTCGGCCTCAAGCCGGCTTCGCCCCGGTCGACGGCTTGGCTGCAGCGGCCACCGCGGCCGTCACTTCCTTGCGGAAGCGGTTGAGCTCCTGCACGCTGGCGAAGCTGCGCTCCATGAGCAGGCTCATGTTGTGCAGGATGCGCTCGACGACCTTGGTCTCCCAGACCGCGTCGAACTGGATCTGGCGGTCGAGCCACTGCTCCAGCCACTCGGGGTTGGGCAGGCGGCTCTGCACCGTGTCGCGCGGGAACAGCCTGACGTTCACGTGCAGGTTGGTCGGGTGCAGTGCCTGCGCCGTGCGGCGCGCGCTGGCCATCAGCACGCCCACCTTCGCGAAGGCGGCCTTCGCTTCGTCACCGAACTTCTGCAGCGCGCGCTTCATGTAGCGCAGGTAGGCACCGCCATGGCGGGCCTCGTCGCGCGCCAGCGTTTCGTAGATCGCCTTGATGACTGGCTCGCTGTGCCATTCGGCGGCGCGGCGGTACCAGTGGTTCAGCCGGATCTCGCCGCAGAAGTGCAGCATCAGCGTCTCCAGCGCGGGCGCTGGATCGAACTCGAAGCGCACCTCGTGCAGCTCTTCCTCGGTGGGCACCAGGTCGGGCCGGAAACGGCGCAGGTACTCCATCAGCACCAGCGAGTGCTTCTGCTCCTCGAAGAACCACACGCTCATGAACGCCGAGAAGTCGCTGTCGTCGCGGTTGTCGCGCAGGAACATCTCGGTGGCCGGCAATGCCGCCCACTCGGTGATGGCGTTCATCTTGATGGTCTGCGCCTGCTCGTCGCTGAGCTTGCTGGCATCGAACTGGTCCCAAGGAATGTCCTTGTCCATGTTCCAGCGCACGGCTTCGAGCTGCTTGAAAAGTTCAGGATAGATCATGGCCATGGCAGCGCCTCGTGGATGGCCGATTCTAGTTCTGCGCCCATGACGTGGGCGTGGCATGGCCTTAGGCCGTCAGGGCTTCGCTGGGCGCGCGCGCCAGGCCTGCAGTTCGTCGTGGATCTGGCTGATCGCTGCGATCGCGCGTACGCCGTCGACCGGGCGGCGATGCAGGGCCGGGGCGGCCCCTCCAGCCCAAAGATCGATGCCGGCCGGCAACTTCGCGCGCAGTTCGGTCAGGCCCTCGACGATCTGGTTCGGGTTCATGCAGCCGCTGAAGCTCAGCGCGACGATGTCGATGCGCTGAGCCCGAGCGGCCAGAACGATGTCCCATATCGGCGTGCAGACTCCCAGCGAGACACAGCGCGCGCCGTCCAGCGCCAGCAGCGCCTCGGCCATCAGCAGGCCCAACCCGTGCGGCTCGTGGGGAAGCGTAGTGAGCAGCACGCCGGGATTGCCACGCACCGGCTGCAGGCGCGCGATGGCATCGCGCAGCACGACCTGGATCGACTCGGTATAGAGGTGCTCCTCGAAGATCTGCAGTTGCCCGCGCATCCAGGCGTCGCCGACGCGCGTATTCAGCGGGCCGACCACATCGATCACGAATCTCGCCAGCCCGAGCCGTTCACGGGCCTGGATGAGTTGCCGCCGCAAGCCCTGCACATCATGCGACTTGAGAATCTCCAGGAAGTCACCCAGCTCCCGCGGGGTGTCGGACGCCGCCGTCGGTGCGTGCCGCTGCAGGCGCTCCACCAGTTCGGCCATGGACAGACTCATCAGCCGACCCGGTCTTTCGCCTGCATCGACCAACCGCTTCAGGACACGCAACTTCTCGATCTCCTGCGAGGAGTAAAGCCGCTCGCCCCCCGCATCCCGCCTGGGACTCGGAAAGCCATAGCGCCGCTCCCAAACACGAAGTGTGTCCTTGCTCAAACCGGTGTCTCGTTCAGCCGCCGCGATGTTGAACTCGGGAGCGGAACGGGTGGCGAAAGGGTTCATGGCACTGTGCTTCGGTTGGACAAAGCCCGCAGATCGACATTGTTGTCCAGGACTAAACCTTGCAGTACGAAATTGTACCGCGTAGTATCAACATCATGCGAATGCCCACTCTCGATCATCCCGACAGAGCAGACCTCGTCAGCCTTTCGATGAACCCGACGCGTCGGCGACTGCTCGCGCTGGCCGCCCTCGCCGCGGCGGGGACGCGCCCGGCCAGGGCCGCGGCGCCTGCCTGTACACCGCTGCTCGCACGCGAGTTTCCGCGCCTGCAGGACGAGAAGACACAGAACCTGTGCCAGTACGCCGGCCGTGTGCTCTTGGTTGTCAACACTGCCAGCTTCTGCGGCTTCACGCCGCAATACAAGTCCCTCGAGGCCCTCTACGCGCGCTACAAGGACCGTGGGCTGGTCGTGCTCGGCTTCCCGTCGAACGATTTCGGCGCGCAGGAGCCCGGCAGTGGCGCCGAGATCGCGGCGTTCTGCGAGAACACCTTCGGCGTCAAGTTCCCGATGTTCGCCAAGTCTCGCGTCGCGGCGTCCGCCGGCGCCGCCGCGAACCCGCTGATCGCCGACCTGGCGAAGCGCACCGGCCAATGGCCGCGCTGGAACTTCCACAAGTACCTGATCGCGCGCGACGGAAGCACGGTGAGCAGCCATGTCAGCGATGTCGATCCTCTCGACAAGCCGTTCATCCGGCAAGTCGAAAGCCTGCTCGATGCAAAGGTGTGACTGATGAGTTATATTTTAGACTGACTAGTTCAACACCATGGCATCAAATACCGTGAATCGCTGCTCCGCCCCAGCTTCGACATGCCCCGTCACATCGCGGGGCGCATTGACGGAACTCAGGCCGCGCAGCCGCGTCGAACCGCTCGGAAGCCGGCGAAAGGCGCTGGTGTTCCATCGGTTTGTGTTGCGGAGTCTTCCAGCCTGTCTGGATGAAATCCCCGGGCGGTTCTCCTCCTCCCTCCCTCCTCCCTCCTTCGCCCGGGGGCGCTTCGCAACAATCTTCTCCAGCACGGGTGCCGCGAGTCGCGGCACCCGCTGCGCGGCCTGAGCGATGCGGCGCGTCGCGATCATCGGCTCGGGCATCTCGGGCCTCGCCGTGGCCCACGGCCTGCAAGGCCAGGCGAATGTGACCCTGTTCGAGGCCGGCAACTACTTCGGCGGCCACACGCACACGGTCGACGTCACGCTCGATGGCCACACGCATGGCGTGGACACCGGCTTCCTCGTCCTCAACGAACGCACCTACCCTCGCCTGCTCAAGCTGTTCGAGCGGCTGGGCGTCGAGATTGCGCCGTCGGACATGTCGTTCTCGGTGCAGGTGCCCGACATCGGGCTGGAGTGGAGCGGCTCGGACCTGTCCAGCGTGTTCGCCCAGCGCAGCAACCTGTTCAAGCCGCGCTTCTGGCGCATGCTGCGAGACATCCTGCGCTTCAACAAGCTGACCACCGCGATCGCCAGCAGCGGCAGCGAGGCGCAGATGGTGCAGCCGATCGCCGACTTCCTGGCGCACCACGGTTTCAGCGACGAGTTCCGCGACTGGTATTTCCTGCCGATGATCGGCTGCATCTGGTCCTGTCCGACCGACCAGATGTTGCGCTTCCCGGTGGCCACGCTGATCCGCTTCTGCCACAACCATGGCCTGATCCAGGTGGCGAACCGGCCGCAGTGGTTCACGGTGCGCGGCGGTGCCCGCCAGTACGTCGAGAAGATCGTCGCCGGCGTGCCCGACGCTCGACTGAACAGCCCGGTGCGCAGCGTGAAGCGGGCGCCTGCGGACAGTGGAGCGGCCGGTACCTGGGTGGCCACCGATCGCGGCAGCGAACGCTTCGACGAGGTCGTCTTCGCCTGCCACAGCGACCAGGCGCTCGCGCTGCTCAGCGACGCCAGCGAGGCCGAACGCAGCGTGCTCGGTGCTATCCGCTACCAACCCAACCGCGCGGTGCTGCACACCGACCGCAGCGTGCTGCCACGGCGCGAGCGCGCCTGGGCTTCGTGGAACTACGAACGTGCCGCCGACGGCGACCGCGAGCAGGCACGCGTGTGCTTGCACTACCTGCTCAACCGGCTGCAGCCACTGCCGTTCACCACGCCGGTGGTCGTGTCGCTGAATCCGGTTACCGAGCCGAGCGCAGACACGGTGGTCGGAGAGTACGAGTACGACCACCCGATCTTCGATCTGGCCGCCATCGCTGCGCAGCAGCGCGTGCCGCAGTTGCAAGGCGTCTCGCACACCTGGTTCTGCGGCGCCTGGACGCGCTACGGTTTCCACGAAGACGGGCTGATGTCCGGCGAGGCGGTGGTCGAGGGCCTGCGTGCGGCCTGGGCCGCCCAGCGCCCGGATGCGGAGGCCGCGTGATCGAACAAGCCGCCTCCCCGCTGATCGGCCTCGGCCAGGTGCGCCACGCGCGTCTGCGCCCGGCGCGCAACAGCTTCGCCTACGGCACCTACTTCCTGATGTTGCCGATGCGCGGGCTGCGCGCTCAGCCGTCGAAGGCGCTGGTGCGCAACCGCTTCGGCCTGATCAGCTTCCACGACCGCGATCATGGCGACGGCCGCGCCGACAGCCTGGCATGGCTCGACGAATTGCTCGCCAGCGAAGGGGTGGCCGACGCCGGCGGCGAGGTCTGGCTGCACTGCTACCCGCGCGTGCTCGGCGTGACCTTCAAGCCGGTGAGCTTCTGGTACTGCCACCGCGCCGACGGCAAGCTGGCCGCCATCGTCGTCGAAGTCAACAACACCTTCGGCGAGCGGCACTGCTACCTGCTGCGCGGCGCGGGCCTGGCCTTCGGCAACGAACTGCGCGCCACCAAGGTGTTCCATGTCTCGCCGTTCTGCGCGATCGAGGGCGACTACCGCTTCCGCTTCATGCGCACGGCGGACCGCACGGTGGCCCGCATCGATCACGACGACGCCGACGGCCCGCTGCTGCAGACCAGCGTGTCCGGCCACCTCGAGCCGCTGACAGCTGCGAGCACGCGCCGCGCCTTCTTCGGCATGCCGATGATGACGCTGGGCGTGATCGTGCGCATCCACTGGCAGGCGCTGAAGCTCTGGACCAAGCGCGTGCCCTTCTTCCACAAGCCCGCCCCGCCCGGGGACTTCGTCACCCGCTGAGCCGTAGTCATGACCAGCACCTCCACCTTCGCCCCCGCCAGCCTTCCCGATTCGGCGCCCGCCGCCGCACGCGCAGTGTTCCGACTCCTGCAACGGCTGCGGCATGGCTCGCTCGATCTGCAGATGCCCGACGGCAGCAGCGCGCATTTCGGCAACAAGTCCGACGACGGACCGCGCGCCGCGCTGCGCCTGCGCAACTGGAACGTCTGCAGCGCCGTGCTGCGCTCGGGCGACATCGGCTTCGCCGAGAGCTACATCGCCGGCGACTGGACCACGCCCGACCTGACCGTGCTGCTCACTCTGTTCATCGCCAACCGCGACGAGGTCGAGGCTATCGTCTACGGCAGCTGGTGGGGCTCGGCGCTGTACCGCCTCAAGCACCTGTTCAACCGCAATTCGCGCCAGGGCAGCAAGAAGAACATCCACGCCCACTACGACCTGGGCAACGAGTTCTATCGCCTGTGGCTCGACCCGACGATGAACTACAGCAGCGCCTGGTTCGAAGGCGACCTCAGCCGGCCCATGCCCGACGCGCAGCACGCCAAGGTGCGCCGCGCACTGCGCGAGGCCGGCGTGAAGCCGGGCGACCGCGTGCTGGAGATCGGCTGCGGCTGGGGTGCGCTGGCGGAGTGTGCGGCGCGCGAGTTCGACGCGAAGGTGACCGGCGTCACGCTGTCCAGCGAGCAGCTCGAGTGGGCGAAGAGGCGCCTGGCCGACGCCGGCCTGCAGGGCGACCTTCGCTTCCAAGATTACCGCGACATCGCCGACGGCCCGTTCGACGCCATCGCCTCGATCGAGATGTTCGAGGCCGTGGGCCGTGAGTACTGGCCGAGCTTCTTCGCCACCGTGCGCAGCCAGCTCAAGCCCGGCGGCAAGGCCTGCATCCAGAGCATCACGATCGCCGACCGCTACTTCGAGCGCTACGTGAAGTCGACCGACTTCATCCAGCAATACATCTTCCCCGGCGGGCTGCTGCCCAGCCCTTCGGCCTTCCGCGAAGCGGCGGCGCAGGCCGGGCTGCGTGTGGTCGATGAACTCGACTTCGGCCTCGACTACGCCGAGACCCTGCGCCGCTGGCGCGAGAGCTTCCTGGGCCAGGAGCAGCGCGTGCGGCGACTGGGCTTCGATGCGCGCTTCATGCACATCTGGGAGTTCTACCTCGCCTACTGCGAGGCCGCCTTCGCCACCGGCAACACCAGCGTCATGCAGTTCACGCTGCAGCGCGACTGACTTCCATGGACACGCACCGCCGCGGCCTGCTGCTGGGCCTGGCGCTCGCGCCGCTCGCAGCACACGCCAACGTCGCCGCGCCGCCCGAGGTGGTGGCCGAACTGCCGGGCGCGCAGTTGCTCGGCAACGGCCGCCTGAGCTTCCTCGGCCTGCACATCTACGACGCGCGGCTGTGGATCGACGAGGGCTTCAGCGCCGACCGCTTCGACCGCCACGCACTGGCGCTCGAACTGCAGTACGCACGCACCCTGTACGGCCGGCTCATCGCCGAGCGCAGCCTCGACGAGATGAAGCGCGCCGGCGGCATCAGCGAGACGCAGGCTGGGCGCTGGCTCGCCGAGATGAAGCGGGCCTTCCCCGACGTCGTCAAGGGCGACCGCATCACCGGCGTGCAGCGGCCCGACGAAGGCGTGCGCTTCTTCCACAACGGCACGCTGCGCAGCGAACTGCGCGACGCCGACTTCACCCGAAGATTCTTCGGCATCTGGCTCTCGCCGCAGACCTCCGAGCCCAAGCTGCGCCAGTCGCTGCTGGGCACTGCGCTGCCGCGGCCATGAGTGCCGCAGCCTGCCCCGTGGCGCCCCGCGAAGCCAGCGCCACACGCGTGATGGACGGCCTGTCGTACGGCGCGCTCGGCCTGCCATTGGCCTTCGTCGCGCTGCCGCTCTACGTGGTGCTGCCCAACCACTACGCCAGCGAGTTCGGCGTGCCGCTGGCCTGGCTGGGCGCGGTACTGCTGGGTGCGCGGCTGTTCGATGCCGTGGCCGACCCGCTGATCGGCCGCTGGGCCGATCGCTTGTTCGCCCGCTCGGCGCGAAGCGCCTGGGCGGCAGCCGCCGGCGCGGCCGTGCTGCTGGCGTTGGGCTTTCGCGGATTGTTCTTCCCCGCCGTGCAGGGCACGGCCGCGCTGCTGGCCTGGTGCGCGGCACTGCTGGCCATCACCTACCTCGGCTACAGCATCGTCAGCGTGATCCACCAGGCCTGGGGCGCGCGACTGGGCGGCGACGAGCCTCAGCGTGCCCGCATCGTCGCCTGGCGCGAAGGCCTGGCGCTGGTCGGCGTGCTGATGGCCAGCGTGTTGCCTTCGGTGGCCGGGCTGGGCGCGAGCACGCTGGTGTTCGCGGCGCTGTTGCTGGCCGGCGTGGCCTGGCTGTGGCGCGCACCGCGCCCGGATGCGGCCGCAGCGAATGCGCAACCGGTGCCGATGACGATGCCGCTGGCCACGCCCGACTTCCGCCGGCTGCTGGCCATCTACCTCGTCAACGGCATCGCCAGTGCGGTGCCCGCCACGCTGGTGTTGTTCTTCATCCGCGACCGGCTCGAGGCGCCAGCCTTCGAGCCACTGTTCCTGGCCAGCTACTTCGCAGCCGGTGCGCTGTCGATTCCGCTGTGGGTGCGCGCGGTGTCGCGCTTCGGCCTGGCGCGCTGCTGGCTGGCCGGCATGTTGCTCGCGATCGCGGTGTTCGCCTGGGCCGCGCTGCTCGGCCGCGGCGACGTGACCGCCTACACGGTGGTGTGCGTGCTCAGCGGCATCGCGCTCGGCGCCGACCTCACGCTGCCCGGCGCCATGCTCGCCGGAGTGATCCAGCGCGCCGGGCACGCGGGGCGCGGCGAGGGCGCGTACTTCGGCTGGTGGAACTTCGCCACCAAGCTCAACCTCGCGCTGGCCGCCGGCCTGGCCTTGCCGGCGCTGCAGTGGTTCGGCTACGCGCCGGGCGGCCGCGGTGACGACGCGCTGACCGCACTCACGCTCGCCTACTGCGTGCTGCCCTGCCTGCTCAAGCTCGCCGCCGTGGCCTTGTTGTACCTGACCTGGATCCGCCCCGCGGAAAGACTCGCATGAACCGACGTTCCCTCCTTGCCGCGCTGGCCGCCGGCACGCTCGCCCTGGGCTGCGCCTCTGCGCCCGTGCCGACCGATTACGCCGCCGAGAAGCCGGTGCTCGCGCTGGAGAAGTACTTCAACGGCGAGCTGGTCGCGCACGGCATCTTCACCGACCGCGGCGGCAAGGTGGTGCGCCGGTTCACCGTGCTGATGAAGTGCAGCTGGTCGGGCGACGACGGCGTGCTCGACGAGGACTTCACCTACAGCGACGGCAAGAAGGAACGCCGCGTCTGGCGCCTGAAGAAGTTGCGCGGACCCGGCAACGAAGGCCGCTACACCGGCACCGCCGACGACGTCGTCGGCACGGCGCAAGGCCAGGCCTCGGGCAACGCGTTCCGGTGGGCCTACACGCTGCGCCTGCCGGTCGACGGCTCGGTCTACGAGGTGCAGTTCGACGACTGGATGTACCTGGTCGACGAGCGCGTCATGCTCAACAAGGCGGTGATGAGCAAGTTCGGCATCCGTCTCGGCGAGGTCACGCTGGCCTTCACGAAGAATCCTTGAGGTCGCCCGCATGGCCCTGAATCCCCGCATCCCGAACTGGCAAGGCCAGGTGGTCTGGCTGGTCGGCGCATCCACCGGCATCGGCCGAGCCACCGCCGAGCTGCTGCATGCGCGGGGCGCGACCGTGGTGGTGTCGGCGCGCAGCGCCGCGACCATCGAGGCCTTCGCGCAGCAGCATCCGGGCAGCATCGCGCTGCCATTGGACGTGACCGACCGCGCGGCGATGCATGCCGCGGGGCAGCAGGTGATCGAGCGCTGCGGCCGCATCGACATGGCGGTGTACTGCGCCGGCCACTACAAGGCGATGCGTGCCACGCAGTTCGACCTCGACGAGATGCTGCGCCACCAGCAGGTCAACTACGCCGGCGCGCTGCACATGCTCGACGCCGTGCTGCCGGCGCTGCTGCGGCAGAAGGCTGGGCACATCAGCCTGCTGGCCAGCGTGGCCGGCTACCGCGGCCTGCCCAACTCGCTGGCCTACGGGCCGACGAAAGCGGCGCTGATCAACCTCGCGCAGACGCTCTACCTCGACCTGCAGCCGCAGGGGCTGGGCGTGTCGGTGGTCAACCCGGGCTTCGTCGAGACGCCGCTGACCTCGCAGAACGAATTCGCCATGCCGGCGTTGATCAGCCCGGCCCAGGCGGCCGCGGAAATCGTGCAGGGCTGGGAGGCCGGCCAGTTCGAGATCCACTTTCCGAAGCGCTTCACCTTGTGGCTGAAGGCGCTGAGCCACCTCGGCGACGCGTTGTACTTCAAGGCGATCCGCCGCGCCACCGGGCTATGAGCGCGCGGCATGAGGATGCGCGGGTGGCGCGTGTGGTGGCGATGTTCGAGTCGATCACGCAGGCCGACGTGTCGCGCCTGGGCGAGTTCTACGCCGTCGATGCACGCTTCAAGGACCCGTTCAACGACGTGCGGGGCGTGCCGGCCATCGAGAGGATCTTCGCCCACATGTTCGTCGCGCTGGACTCGCCGCGCTTCGTCGTGCGCGACATCGTGGCCGAGGGCGACCAGTGTTTCCTGACCTGGGACTTCCTGTTCCGTTTCAGGCGCTTCTCGCGCGAAGAGCAGGTCGTGCACGGCGGCTCGCACCTGCGCTTCGACGCGCAGGGCCGCGTGGTGCTGCACCGCGACTACTGGGATGCGGCCGAGGAGCTCTACGAGAAGCTGCCGGGCATCGGCGCCTTCATGCGCTTCCTGAAACGCCGCGCCAACAGCTGACGCGCTCGTTCAGCGCAGCCAGCCCTTGCGCCGGAAGTAGATGAAC
>Ga0209097_10000630_pt1 | contig 33169 bp, 27 predicted proteins | sample AD_UKC052_MetaG_FD_184419 | JGI IMG/M metagenome (GOLD analysis project Ga0209097, IMG submission 184419) | Active sludge microbial communities of municipal wastewater-treating anaerobic digesters from USA - AD_UKC052_MetaG (SPAdes) (version 2) | ecosystem: Engineered > Bioreactor > Anaerobic >... | reverse complement strand
GCCAGCTCGACAACTACCGCAAGTTCAAGGAACTTTCTCAGGAATGGGTGACGCTCGCCATCGAACTGTGTAAACTCAGGCAGACTCAAGAGGACAAGGAATAGTCCGAGAACTCGGTACTCTCAAGGACAAAAGAAAGACTCGAAAATGCAGGAAGAGGAATCGAAACTGCAGGAAAAGGCCTTGAAGTAACAGCAGACGGCTCGCGATGATAGATGATAAAGGAAGACTCGACATTATGGCGCAAAGGAGCCGGAATGGATATACCACGCGACCGACGAGACGCAATGACGCGACGTACGTTTATGCAAGGTATGGCGGCGTCGGCGACGCTTGCCGCGACCGCAGCCGCGGCGGAATCGAAACATCAAGGAGACTCGCAAGTCATGAACCCGATCACGCACCTCTTGCTTTTCATTCATCCTCCGGTGACGTATTCCTATCGCCAGTTGCTACGGCCCGCGCCCGAGATCGCCGCGAAATGGATCCGCATCCTCGAGGAGAAAAGCGCCGAGAAGTTTACGGCGGTGTGCATCATTCAGAGCAGTGAGGGCGACAAGCCGCTGGTCGAGGCGGCGCAGCGGCATTTCGGCGAGCGTTGCTTCGTCGATCCCGACGATGGCTCGGAGCCGACGCTGGCGCTGCTCACGAAGGATCTGAATCGCGCCTTCAGTGGCCGAGGCAATCACGGCGAATGGAACATGTACGAGATCTGGAGTTCGAACAATGCTCGGCGATGGGCGGAAGCGCTCAAGATGCAACTGGCCAAGCGCGGCTTCTCATACGATGCCGACTCCTTTTCCATGGAAACCTTTGGTAGTTGGTCCGGCTGCCACCACAAGTACTCCAATTTCATGGCGTGCTACCTCGGCATGACGAAGCCGGCCTACATTCACGCCGAGATGGACCTCTGTACGCTCAAAGGCATGCCTATGGACGCCGGGGAGTTCCTCGAGGAACGCGTGCTCGATCGGCACGTCGTACTCACGCTGTTCCTGCGGACGGACGGATGTCCCATGGCGCAGTTCTGGGATGGCCTCAGGCCCATATGGGAGCGTCCGCACACGGCGACGGTGACCATCGCGCCCGGTAGTGTCGAGCTCATCAACCTACTACCGAACGCAGCCCTCGAACGCGACGGCATCGCCCGCAAACTCGGAGACGGTTTCATCGCAGATGTCGGCGACGGTTGCCGGCCGGCCTACACCAGCGTGATTGGCCGCAGCGCCAAGGATGCCGATGTCGAGGCGTTCTGCGCCGCCATGGCCAAGGCCACGATTGCACCGATTCTAGGTCCCCCGGACGTATCGTACATGGTCGAGATGTGAGTCGGGCTTGCCGGCGCGGCAGCTTGAAATGTTGTTCATAGCGGAGCCCGCGCACCAGTAGGCGGACGATGATCGTGCGCCGATCGGAGAGAATCCGCGCGAAAGCAAGACCGCACGCGTTCGAAATAGGGTGGGGTTCATGCGGTTCTTCGAGGTCAATTGGTACCGGCGTCGCCGTCATCGGCCGCGCGTGCGAAATACTGGACGCCAGGTACGGAACAGAAGTCTGCGTCCTGCGTCCACAAGGTGGCGTCGAAGGCTCGCGCGGTGGCCAGTATCACGCTGTCCGCCATGGGCAGCTTGAGTTCGTGGCCCAATGCGGCGGCTTCCATGGCCAACGTATCCGTGAGTGGAACGACCGTTGCCTGGCGCATGGCCGCGACAGCCTCGAGAGCTTCGCTACGGCCCCGCTGCTGCAACAGGCGGCGGAACACCTCGTAGATGCATAGCGTGGGCACCACCAAGTCGCTCGTGCCTTCGACGGGGCCGGCGAAATGGTCCGCATTTGGCCCGTTGGCGAAGTACTCAAGCCAACCGCACGAATCCACCACGTTCATAGGCGGTTCCCGTCGCGCTCGACCGTGGTGTCGATGCCCCCGTAGCGGCCGCGCATCGAACGAATCGAGCGCACCGGAACGACCTCTATACGTCCTTCCAGCTCAAAGACTTGCATGGTTTCACCAGGCTTGATATTCATGGACTCGCGAATCTGTCTCGGGATAACGATCTGGAATTTGGGTGATACTTTTACGGAATTCATGTCGATTCTCATGTCGTTTATCTCATTGTTAAACGATATCATGATCGATGCAGATTCGTCAAGGGCTGTTTGGGCAGGGGCACGCGAGAAATAGGGTAACGTCCCCATTTCCCTGTGGCGCACGACGTGCTCTAGCGGACAATGCGGTGGCGGACGCGTTCGTACTGGATCCAGAATTTGCGGAGGCGGTCCTCGACGCCGGCGTCGGGCGGCGCGTCGGAATAGGCCGAGCGGACGTAGAGCTGGGTGAGTTCAAGGGCCTCATCGGTGAGGCTCTCGAGGGGTTTGGGCAATCGCCTGAGGAACTCGTAGGGCGTTTCGCCGTCGCCGCGCGGCACGCCAAGGTCGTGGGCGAGGGCGCACAACGCGGCATACGCGTACTCGATGTATCCGGCGGTCGTCCGCTTTCCCGAATCGGAGGCGCCTTTCATGGGATTTCGGAAGGCGGTGCTCATGGCCAGCTTGCGCGGCACGCGCGTGTGGAACGTGGCCTTCGGGATGGTTGGCAGCTTCGTGATCGCCTGGAGAAATCGGTCCAGGCCGCTGAAGAAGCGGCGCATGGGCGACGGCAGGAGGTCGCGCCGGCGTCCGAGAATGCCGGCGGCGATGCTGAGTATTTTCAGCAGGCCGTAGATCGCGAATACGGCGAGGGAGACCAACACAGAATAGGCCACGGAGGTCATGACGCGCGATCGCTCGAAGAAGGCGGCGGCGCGGCCTGGACTCAGGAGAACCTCGGTGAATCCATGGGGAACCTTGCCGCGAAACGCCGGCGCGTCACCGGTTTCCGGCAATCCGGGCAAAGGCAGTTGCGTGGCAACCACCAAGACGATGACCACCATGGCGGTGCCCAAGGCCAGCCAGAAACGGCCTTGACTAGGCGGTATGAAGACGTGCCGCGCGCGGAAGTACTCGCGGAGTCCTGCGAGACTGCTCAGCATGAGCAACATCAGCGCGGCGAAGGTGTAGGCGCCGACGTAGAAGTGGCCCATCATGACGGCCGCGCGCCCCTTCTCGGCAAGCACCGGATAGCCGAGGGCGAAGGCCAGCATGGCCAGCGCCGAGAAGTACAGCACCGAGATGCCGGGATGGCGTGTCGGGAGCCGCTGGACCGTTGGCCTGCGCGGCGGCGCCTTCTTCTTCTCGATCTTGGTCTCGGTGGGGTCGACGGCCTCGATCTCCATGATCTCGAATATGGGCCGGTTCTTCTCGGCGCGCTCGCGGGCAAACTTCGGATCGCGCTTGACGGCCTTCTGGAATCGGCGCGCCGTCGAGGTGAGCAGGCCGATGTCACCGGCTTCGGGACTCTCGTCGACGCAACACTCGTGGGTGAGCCGATTGGTGGCCCACCAGAGGAACGAGACGAGGACGACGTTGAACAGCGTGGCGAAATAGGGATTCGGGTAGATGAAGGCGCTGATGGGATAGAGTTCGGGCGTCGAGAACGTGTACAGCGCGATGGCCATTCCGAGGCCGCCGATGTACATGACGGATTCGTTGGTGCCGTCGCGCGCGACCAGGCGGTTCAGGGCTACGATGCCCATGACGAAATTGAAGGCGACCCATCGCAGCATCGTTTGGCTGACATCCGGATGCATCACTTCGTAGATGTCGAGCAAGAAGAAGACGAGCATGTAGACCATCACGAAGATCAGCGTCGGAGTGAGGCCCTCCACGAGAATATCGACGCCGCTCCGGTGCTGCGTGATACGGTGGCTGTCTTGCATGCCTTGCGCGAGCGAATCGAAATCGGTAGGTGCGTTCTTGCGCTTGCGCGCCCGCGCATGCACCGGCGTGGACGACATCGGCCCGAGGTCGTCCGGCGGACCCAGGTCCTGCGGGAACGGGTCATTGACCGATTCGTTGCGGGGCGATCTCATGGAGGCTCCATTCGCTCTCGATGTGGAACACGTGTATGCCGTCCAGAGCCAGCGCGCGCGCGGCGGCTTCGTAGGCCGCATCGCCGCCGACCAAGAACACCGACACGCTGAATCCGGAGAGTTTCATCGACGCGAGGGCCAAGGCCAGCTTGCCGGACACCTGAGGCACGACGGGCAGCAGGGCCGCGTCGCGCGGCAGGCGCGTGAACTGCGACATCAAGAGGTCCTCGATCATCAGGCCGTTGGTCGGCACAACGCGGGCGAGGTTCTCGATGATCTTGATGGCCTGCACGGGACTGCGGGCCGTCGGCACCTCGAGTGGACTGAGTCGGTCCGACTCGGCTTCGTCGCTCACGTCAGCATCGGCGTCGGCGCGCGAAGCGGCTTTCTTCGACGCGACTTCGTACCGGGCGAGTTCGGCCGCATCGCGGGCATTGGTCATCATGCCGAGTTGTTCGCCGGACATTTGCAGGAGGTACGCAATTGACGCGGTCGTCGTGATGGCCAGTTCCATTACCTCGTCCCGGTTTTCGGGGAAGTAGTTCTCTTGGTGGAGATCGAGGATGAGCGTGCCGCCCAAGACCGTTGCCGGCTCGTGGGTCTTGACGTAAAGGTCGCCCGTGCGGGCCGATGCCTTCCAATGGATTCGGCTGAGCGGATCACCCGGCACGTACTCGCGCAGGCCCGCGATCCGCGTCGGATCCTCGTACACGCGGTTCGACACGCGCACCGGCCCCTGAGGCCGGCGCGACGCCACGTTGAACGTGTCGATGTACGCCACGGTGGGCAACACGGAGACGTAGTCCTGGCGCTGACCTGTGCGGAATCGCTTCTGGAGTCCGAAAAGATCGCCCGATTCCATGAGGATCGGGCCAATGCGGTGATAGCCTCGGCGCGGACAGGTCAGATGGTACTTCATCGAGATCGAACGGCCCGGCATGAGCACGGCCAAGCGCGAGTGGTCGCCCTTGCGAGGGAAATCCGGCGGATACCGGTCCTCGATGTAGATCCACGGAATCGGCCAGCCGCGCCGGTTCGTCACCGTCACGTCGACCTCGATTTCCTCGCCCTGCCGCAACGTCCGCGCGCTGACGGCCCGTTCGCAGTCCAGGCCGGACAGCCACGCCAACGACGAGAGATGGGCAAGCGCGACCAGCAGGAGGAAGGCGTACGTCGCGAAGACCACGTAGGGGCTCTGCAGCGCGAACGCCACGGCCAGTACGAGGGCCGGCACGAGGAACCAGATTGCGTTCTTCTTCACATCGGAGCGCCTATTGGTTGCGACCACGGCCCATAGTGTACCTGGTAGTGCTTTACGGATTCACGTAGAATCTGGAAACGGCGACGGCTCCAGCCAGGCCGGTCGATGCCGCGACCTACTCCGCATGCCTTGCGTCGAACAGGTGCGTCCGGCGGTGCCGAAATGAGATAATGACTTGTGATACGGTCTTGTACGCTTTCGAGGGACGCCTTTCTGTGAAATGGCCCTATGTGATTCTCATTGTCGCGTACTGCGGTGGCATCTTCTGGATGTCCTCGCAGCCGCGAACGCCGGAGTTCACGCGCAAGTTCGAGCACGAGGACAAGCTGCTCCACGCCGCCGTGTTCGCCGGATTGGCTTGTATTGTCTCGATGGGCACGCGTTACTCGAATCGCCGGTTCTCGGCGCGGTGGCAGTTCTGGTTTCCGGTGATCTTTGCCGGGCTCTACGGGGTGTCCGACGAGGTGCATCAGGCGTTCGTGCCGCACCGATACGCGGCCGTGGATGATGTATTGGCCGACACGGCCGGGGCCTTGTTCGTTCAGTGGCTTCTGTGCTTCCGAATCTGGCCCCGGCAGGCAACCGGCGGCGGCGATGAGGGATAGATAGTCCATTGTGACATCGCGCGCGGGCGTGATAGGCGCAGGTAGATTTTTCGAGGTGCGTAAGAGACCTCCGATGATGCATGACGACAGCAACGATATCGTCCGAAGTCGGCCGCGCCGAGGTTGCGGCGGCTTGTTCTTCGTGCTCATGGCCGTGGTGGCCGCGATCTGGGGGGGCGGTCTGGGTGTCTTTCTGTGGGTGCTGGATGAGGCAAAGACGACGATTGCGGCCATCGAGGAATTTCGGCCGAAGATCGGAAGCAAGCTGTACTCCTCCGATGAGCAACTTCTGGGCGAGTACACAATCGAGCAACGGCAACTCGTGCCGCTCAGCGAGATGCCGCTCTATCTGCCGAAGGCCTTCGTGGCTACCGAGGACGACAAGTTCTACCAGCATAGAGGCGTGCGTCCGGACGCCATCGTCAATGCGGCCCTGTATATTCTGAGGACGGGCCACGTACGCGGCGGCAGCACGATCACGCAGCAGATCGTCCGCAACATCGAGGGCACGGACGTCGGCAAAGAGGTCACGTTACAGCGGAAGCTCAAGGAAGCGATCATCGCGCTCCAACTCGAGCGCAAGTTCACGAAAGACGAGATTCTCGAGCTGTATCTCAACCAGATCTTCCTCGGCCTGAGCGCCCACGGCGTCGAGGCGGCCTCGTTGCAGTATTTCAGCAAGAGTTGTCGCGACCTGAGCCTGGCCGAGAGTGCGCTGCTGGCCGGTATCGCTCGGTTGCCCAACCGGCAGGAACCGTTCCACCATCCCGAGAATGCATCGACGCGCCGGGCCATCGTGCTCGAGCAGATGCTCGAGAACCAGTTCATCACCCAGGCCGAGTACGACGCCGCGTCGATGGAGTCCGCCGAGGAATCGGTGATTACGCCGGAGGAACGCGCGGTGCTGGCTGCCGAGGGCCAGGGGGTCTGGGCGCCGAACAAGTTCCGCGCGCCCTACTTCGCGGAAGAGGTGCGTCTGTTCCTGCTCCGCCGAACCGACAAAGAGGAGATGTTCGAGGACGGCCTCGAGATCCATACTACCGTGGATATGCGCATGCAGCGCATGGCGGAAGACGTGTTGCAGAAAGCGCTGGACGAGTTCGACGCCAAGCGTCTCGAGCAGCTCAAGAAGCTCGGCACCGAGGATGAGTTCGTGCCGGTGTGTGGGGCGCTGGTCTGCCTCGACAACCGTGATCCGTACAGAGGCTGGGTCCGTGCGATGGTGGGCGGCAGTGATTTCGAGACGAACAAGTTCAACATGGCCACGCAGGCCCGACGCCAGCCGGGGTCGAGCGTCAAGCCCTTCGTGTGGGCGGCCGCGATCCATAACGGGTTCACGCCGTCGACGATTGTGGTCGATGAACCGTTCGAGATGAAGGACGGGGCGGGCAACATCTGGCGGCCGAAGAACTTCAAGAACGAGTACGGCGGTCCAACCACGTTGCGCCGGGCGCTCGAGAAATCGGTTAACATCGTGTCGATCAAGCTCGTCCGCGAGCTGGGCATGCCGGTCGTGCGCTCCTATCTCCAGCGGGCCGGTATCACGACGCCCATTGACAACGTCGTCGGGCTCACCTTGGCCCTCGGCACGCCCGATGTTCTCGTTCTGGACCAGTGCGTGGCCTACTCCACGTTCGCCAACGGGGGCATGCGCTACGATCCGGTCATGGTGACGCGCGTGCTCGACCGCGACGGTTTCACGCGGTACGACTACCGAAACTACACCCATCGCGAGCGCGCCATGCCGGAGAATGTGGCCTATGTGGTCACCTATCTTCTCGAGGGGGCCGCGCAATGGGGTACTGGGGCGAGGTCCGCCGAACTTGGGCGGCCGCGCGCCGGAAAGACCGGTACCACCAACGAGAACCGGAACGCGTGGTTCTGCGGCTTCACGCCCGAGTTCACCTGCGTGGTTTGGCTAGGCTACAAAGACAACCGTCCCCTCGGCATCGGCCAGAACTACACGGGCGGTCGCTTGGCCTGCCCCATTTGGACGGACTTCATGGTACAGGTTTATGATATGCTCAATCTGCCCGTTCGCGAGTTCGAATCACCTGCGGAGGGAGTGTCTTTTTACACGGTGGATCGGGAAACCGGATTGGCGGGCGGCTCGTTCAGGGAGGCCTTCATCTCCGGGACACAGCCGCCTACAACGATGCCGGTCTTTCCTGAACGAATTGACGAAGTGCCGGATTCTCTCATCCTTGAAGATCTTTGATGCCGATATCGCTTACGGCCGCGCGGCCATCGCCTTGCCGAAGGACATCGAGACCGTCGACGACGTGTTGGCCGAGATGAGCCACTGCGGCATCGCCGAGGCGCTTGTCTGGCATCGAGACGCGCGCGAGCGCGATTTCGCCCTCGGTAACGCCCGTGTAACCCGCGATGCGGTCGATCCGCGATGCCATCCGGTGTGGACTTTTGTGCCGACGTGCTGCCGCGAGATGCCAGACGCGGCCACGTTTGTCGATCAAGTCAAGGCGGCCGGCGTTCGCGCCGTCCGCGCGTTTCCCCTCGTTCACTGCTTCCGTGTCGACCGTGTCTCGTGCGGCGATCTGCTCGAGGCGTTCATTGCCCATCATCTGCCCGTGTTCCTCCCGCTGACGGAATTGCCGGGCCAATGGCACGATGTCTATACGTTGTTGCGCGACTTTCCGCAGCTCACGCTCGTGTTGGCTCAAACCGGCTGCTGGGGCCAAGATCGCTACTTCCGGCCGCTCATGAGCGCCTATCCAGGCTTTCACATCACCATGGATCGCCTCGAAACCGCCGGCCAACTCAAGAGCATCGTCGATGCCGTCGGCCCGGACCACGTCGTCTTCGGCTCGGGCCTTCCGCGCAACTATCCAGGCGCTTACATTCTTTCCTTGGTGCGGGCGAACATTCCCGATGGCGCTCGCGAGGCCATCGCCCACGGTACCATCGAGCGCCTGCTCGGGGAGGTGCCGTGGTGAGTCTACGCGATGAGTTCCTCGACGGCGGCGGCTGCCCCGTCATCGATGCGCACGGGCATCTGGGAGCCTTCCATGGCATCTACCTGCCCGAGGCCAGCCTCGACGCGATGGCCGCCGGCCTCGACCGCTACGGTTACGAGTGCATCTGGCTCTCGCCCCACAACGCCCTCGACGGCGACACGCGCGAAGGCAACCGCGAGATGCTCGAGGCCGTCTCGAAGCACCCCGGCCGGATCTACGGCTACGTCACCGTCAACCCGAACTTCGCGGATTCCATGATGCCGGAACTCGACGCCTACCTCGACAAGCCGGGCGTCATCGGCATCAAATTGCACCCCTCGATGCACGCCTGTCCGGCGGATGGCGTCGCGTACGCGCCGGTCTGGGCGCGCGCCCACGACGAGAAGCGCATCGTTCTGAGCCACACTTGGGGCGCTACCGGCGGCTGCGGCACCCGCGACATGCGCGCCGTTGCCGAGCGCTACGGCGAGGTCCGCCTGCTGCTCGGCCACTCCTGCTACGGCGCTTGGGACGAGGCCATCGCCCTCGCCGCCGATTTCCCGAACGTCTACCTCGAACTCACCGCCGCCTACCACGCCTACGGCATCCTCGAATGGATGTGCCGCGACGCCGGTTCCGAGAAGGTGGTGTACGGCACCGACTATCCGTGGTTTGACCCCTTCGTGGCGATCGGCGCCGTCGTCTCGGCTCACATCGACGAGGCCGAGATGCGCAACATCCTCTACAACAATGCCCGTCGGCTTCTGGACGAACAGACCGGGGCGAAGGCGCGCTGATTCGCACAGACCATTTGTATGGGAGGGCGTTGCGTCTCTACGCGATGGTGCGCTGGAGCGCCACCACGACGCCTTGAAGCCGGACGTCGTTCGCCGGGAAGATCATCGGCGACATGGCGGCGTTGGCCGGACGCAACTCGATGCGGTTGCCGTGGGGGAAGAACCGCTTCACCGTGACCTCGTCCTCGACCAAGGCCACCACGATATCCCCCTTGTGCGCTTCACGATCCTGATCCACGACGATCACGTCGCCGTCGAAAATGCCGTCCTCGATCATGCTGTCGCCTCGGACGCGTAGGCAATAGGCGTGACGACGCGCCAACGACACCGACACGGCCACATAATCCTCGATGTTTTCCTCGGCGAGGATCGGCTGGCCGGCGGCGACACGGCCTACAAGAGGCAATGCGCCGACACGATTCTCGTAGATGCCCGCCGCGGCCCGCTCCGTCACGTGGATCCCCCGCGCCTTGGGCAGGCGCTCGATGTAGCCTTTCCGCTCGAGGGCTACGAGGTGATCGTTAACGCCATTCGTCGAGCGAATATCGAACGCATCGCCGATCTCGGCGATGGTCGGCGGATATCCGTGGTCGCGGATCGACTCGATGATGAACTGTAAGATGGCGGCTTGCCGTTTCGTCAGCTCCTTGGCCATGGGCGATACCCTCCGATGGCTGAATTCATTTTCAGCTATATTGAACCACGACCTCGGCCGCTGTGTCAAGCGGCGTGATGGAACCTCGGGCAGCGCGAGCCCGCGCGTGTTCGAGACCCACTGGGATTGGAGCAGTGGTTGTGTCATAATTCGCACTGTGCCGAGCATCATCGGAGGGAAGCGCTATGGGTCGCAGGTCGGTCTGTTGGGTCTTCTGCGTTGCGTTGTGTTCCCTGGCCAGCGGCGGAATCGCCGCCGATACGTCCACGGACCTTGCCCAACATCTTGTTGACGTGAGCGGGCTTCCGCGCGGCCTGTGCGTTGTCGCGCCGTGCGGAGACGGGTCGCTTGCGGTGGAACTCGCGCGAACAGGCCGCTTTCTCGTACACGCACTTGATCCGTCGGCGGAACATGTGGCCGAAACGGCCCAGGCGGCCGATGCAGCCGATCTGGACATTCGCGAGATCATCGTGGAAGTATCTGGTCCAGGAGACCTGCCTCACGCAAGCGATGTCGTGGACCTGATGTTGGTGGTGAACGCTCCTCAGGACACGCTATCGGCGGAAGCCGTGCGCGAGATGCTGCGGGTGACGCGGCCGCGGGGAAAGGTGATCGTTGGTTGCACGGCCGCGCATCGCGAGACTCCGAGCGCCCGAGCGCTGAGGCGGTTGCTGGGCGGCGCCGGCGTGGGCGAGGTCAAGGTGGTCAAGGACGAGTACGGCGTCTGGGGCGTGATTACCACACCGATTCCGGAGGGGGAGGACGCGTGGAGCCATTGGGAGCACGGGCCGGACAACAACCCGGTTTCGACGGACGCCGTGATCCGGGCTCCGTACATGACGCAGTGGCTCGGCACGCCGTACTATGTTGCCATGCCTGCCATCACGACGGCCGCCGGCGGCCGCATCTTCACGGCCATGGGCCATATCGCCCATCACGAGCGCGAGGAACCGTGGCTCAACACCATCCTGGCGCGGAACGGGTATAACGGCATGCCGCTCTGGCAGCGGAAGCTCCCCGATGGTTACCTCGTGCATCGCTCGGCGTTTGTGGCCACGGACGACGCGTTCTACATGATCGCGGCTGAGGGCGACGCGTGTGCGGTCCTCGACCCGGACACCGGCGAGGAGAAGAACCGCATTCGCATTCCGGAAACGCCCGGGCAATGGAAGTGGATGGCCCTGGATAATGGCGTGTTGTACGTTCTGATTGGCGAGAAACCGGATCCCGCCGAAACCACGGTGGTGCGGAGCGAGTATACGCACTGGAGTTGGCAGGAACTGAGCAAGGGCTACTACGAAGCGCGTGTGCCGTGGGGGTTGGGATCCACCATTACCGCGTACGATCTGGCGGAGGGAAAGTGCCAGTGGTTGCACCGGGAAGCCACGGCAGTGGACTCGCGTGCCATGGCCGTTGGTGGCGGCAAGGTCTTCTTCTACTGTCCGGATGCACGTGTCGGCTGTCTTGATCAACGGACGGGCGATCTCGTTTGGAGCAACGAGGACGCCGAGATGCGCGCGCTCATCGACCAGCCGGGCCGAGGCCTGAGTTCGACGCCCGGCTTCCGGTCGGCGTGCTTCTGCGTCTACTCGCCCGAAGTCCTGTTTTACGAAGCGCAAACGTGCATGAACATCGTCGCGTTGTCCACGGACGATGGCCGCATGCTCTGGCACCGGCGCAAGACCTCGAGCAATCCCAACGTCATGTTCGTCGATGGCCATGCCGTGGTGGGCATCGGTCCTGACGGCAACACGCTGGTGTTGGATCCGCTGACGGGCGAGACGATTCAGGATCTCGGATTTGCCAAGCGCTCGTGCGCGCGTCTGACGGCCACGCCCGACTCGTTCTTCTGCCGGGGTCGCATCGAGGGCATGACGCGGTATGATCGTGCGGCAGGTCGCGTGTACTTCAACGAGGCGATGCGCCCGCCATGCAACGATGGCGTGATCGGCGCCAACGGGCTCCTCTACATCGGGCCGTGGCTGTGCGACTGCAACCTGCAACTCATGGGCACCTTCGCACTGTGTTCAGCCGGTGATTTTTCCTTCGAGCAGACCTTGGGTCCGGATCGTCTCGAACGGGCCGCGCCGGCGGACTATGTGGTCGCCGCGTATCCGCTCGATGAGGCCGACTGGCCGACCTATCGCGGGAGCAACGCTCGTGGGGCGGCCACGGCCGCCGATGTCCCGCCCCGGCTGGATGGAATCTGGACATACCATCCCGCCAGGGCGTTTCGTCCCACTTCGGCCACGGCGGCCGGCGACTTGATGTTCCTCGCCGGCGATGACGGCCGCGTCCGTGCGCTCGACGCGGTGAAGGGCTCGGAGGCATGGACGTTCCAGACGGCCGGGCCGATCGTGCAACCGCCGACGATCTGGGAGGGCCGTGCCTACGTCGGTTCCGGTGACGGGTACGTCTACGCGCTCGAGGCTGTCACCGGGCGACTCCTCTGGCGATTCCGGGCGGCGCCTTCTGATCGGCGCACCATGATCTACGATGCGCTCTGCTCGACATGGCCCATCAACAGCGGTATCCTCCTCCACGAAGGGGTGGCGTACGCGGCCGCGGGCGTGGTCGACTACGATGGCACCTATGTGTACGCGCTGGATGCCGAGACCGGCGACGTGCGGTGGCACAACGATGCGTCGGGCCATCTCGATACGGCTCAGCGCAAAGGCGTCTCCGCACAAGGCAATCTCACCGTGGCGAACGGCCGACTTTGGATGCCGGCCGGCAATACGGTGTCGCCGGCCAGCTATGATGTGGCTACGGGTGCGTATTGTGGCCAAATGCCCCGCGGCGACGGAGCGCCGACCGCCAATCGCGGCGAGGAAATCGGGGTGTTCGGCGAGCGATTCCTCGTGTTCGGCGGCCGGCTTCGGTATTCGGCCGTCGAGAATGTGGTGAATCCCGGCTTTTTCCAAGGTGCGGACGCGGCGCATCCGGCGGCGGTCCCGCCGCCGGCCCTCTGTTCCGGCAAGACGGTGCCGGCGTGGGACGATGCGGGGATGGTCATGGTTCCCAAGCGATGGGCGTGTCCTGAGTACTTCGCGGCAGACACGGTGGCGGCCTACCTCGCGCAGACGGCACCGAAGGGCTCGCCGTCGCGCATGTGGTTGGCCGCCGCGCTCAAGGGCCGCGATGTCGTCTCGCTAGCGCTGACGCCCGACCTGGTGCTGGCGGTGTGCGAGATGCCCGTCGAGCGGAGCCTGAAATCGCGTTGGGCGCTGTGCAGTCTGGATCGGCGCAACGGTGCGCTGCTGGGCGAATGCGACCTCGGCGGGCCAGCGCTGCCGGGCGGGCTGATCGTGGATCGCGGCGGACGCGTGATTGTCATTTGCCAAGACGGCAGTGTGGTGTGTCTCGGCGGCGCGAAGTCGATCGAGGCCCGGGTTGACCGTCTCGTGGCCTTGGCCGGGCGCGGTGAGGCCGCGCGCAAGGAGGCGGTAGACGCGCTGCTCAAGATGCTCGGTGAGACGCATATCCCGGAAATGCGTAGTCTGCTGCTGGCGTGTCTCACGAATATCGACGTGGATCCGACGGCGCGTGCGAGTCAGGCCGGCTGCGTGACGCACTGGCATGTGATGGCACCGGTGCCCTGGGACGAGGATCACGCGACAGACGCGGCGCTCGTCGGCGAACCGGACGTGGATCCCGCAGCCCCGTGCATGGTGGGTGGAACGCCGCTCGAGTGGAGCGAACACGTGACCATCGATGCAAACGGCATGGTGGATCTGGCGCAGATGTACGGCCCGCTCGAGGGTGTTGCGGCCTACGCCTATGCGGAGGTCGAACTCAGGGACGGCGGCGCTCGGTTACTCAAGATTGGCAGCAATGACGGATTCAAGTGTTGGCTCAACGGCGTCGAGGTGGGCCGTTTCGATGGGGGCCGCGCGTATGCGCCCGACCAAGACGAGTTGCCGGTGACGGTGAAGGCGGGAACCAACGCGATCCTGCTCAAAATCACGCAAGAAGGGGCGAATTGGGCCTTCAGCGCCCGGCTGACGGGACCCGACGGCCAGCCGGTGGATCTGAAAAGGTGATTCCGGAGGAGGTTTTGGTGTAATATACTGGCATTCTGCCCCGTGGTTGAGTTAAGCTACGGTAGAAGTCCTGTCTCGTGGAGACGGGCAAGTGTGATGGATGTTGCCGGTGGAAGGCACGGTCGAAGCATGTTCTGCGCCATGGACAGGATTTCGATTTGACAGTGAACAGCATGGCGCGAAAAGGATAGTCTCATGAGAATCTATGCGGGTAATCTCTCGTACACGACCACCGATGAAAGCCTTGAGGCCGCGTTCCAGGCCTATGGCGAGGTCGAATCCGCAAGGGTCATCACGGATCGCGACAGCGGCCGATCGAAAGGCTTCGGTTTCGTAGAGATGCCCGAGCGCGATCAGGCCATGGCCGCGATCGAAGGCCTGAACGGGACCGACCTGGATGGCCGTAGCATCACCGTGAACGAAGCGCGTCCGAGGCCGGAAGGCGGCGGCGGTGGCGGCGGTGGCCGTCGTGGCGGCGGCGGCGGCGGCGGCTTCCATGGCGGCGGCGGGCGCGGCCGCTACTAGTCAGCGGTTTCGCAGTCTGACGCGTGACGTGCGGGGCATGTGCCGTTCCGGCATGTGTCCGAGAGCGCTGGTCTTGCGCAGGGCGGGTCTTTTTTGTCCGGATCCAGCCGTGTGGCGTAGATGACGCGGCGTAGTGTGCCTTTGTTTTTCCAGGGCCGGAGGGTGTTTGACGCCTTCCGGCCCTCTTGCGTTTACCGGCCCTTGGCCTTCACGAAGGGCACGTCCACTCGTGTCGGAACGCCTTCGTCGAGCGGCACGTCCAACTCCGTGTAGGATAGCGCAAACCGCGTCGAGGCGCTCTCGGCCAAGACGGTGAGCGTGTGAGGGCCGTCGGATACCTCGGCCAACTCGAGGCGGTAGGTTAGCGCCTCGGCTTTGGCGGCCTCGTTGACTTCGCCCGACGAGTAGCATCCTGAATGGCCACTCGATGCGGCGTAGAGATCCTCGGCGACGACCTTGCCGTCGAGCAGCACCGTGTACGATTCAGGTTCGCGGCCGATGACCGCCCACTCGATGTCGAGGTAGCCTTCGGAAACGACGGCGTTCCGATCCGGCGGATGGACGGCCAGGATCGTGTCGCGCAGCTCAGTTTGATGGAATAGGCGGACCAGGGCCTGTGTCAGGTTGAGGTAGTAGAATCCCCAGCCGCCGTTGTCGCCGCGATAGCCGGGCGCGGTCAGCGATACCGGCTCGAAATCATCGCTGAGCTCGACGCTGTAGCTGTCCACGTAGATGTCGTGATTCTCGCCATAGCCGGCGCCCTCGGGCTGTCCGGCGAACTCGTTGAACTGGTGGAGCAAGACGAACTTGGGACGGCTCGACAGGGCGGCCTTGAACGACTCGATGTAGGTCGTGCCGCCGCGCCGGCCGCGCGCCTCCGGATAGAGCCAGCCGCCGTTGCCGAAGTAGGCGGGTGTCGGCGTGACGACCTCGGCCTTGCCGTCGTGGTACGTCACGACCGGATAGAGGCAGCCATCCATCCACGACCAGTAGCCGAAGTCCTCGCCGTCGGTCATCTGAAACTGCGTGCCCATCCAGCGGATGGTGAAGTGCGTATCGTCGACGGGCGGCGTCTCCGGTCTGGCGGCGAGATAGGCGCAGTCCAGCGGCACGAGGAGCGGCTTGCCCTCGTAGATGACCCAGAGGCCGTCGAACCTGGGATTGGCGTTGTAGTTCTCGTAAATCCACGCGTTCTCTTCATCGAGCGCCTCCATCGTCGCCGGCGGGCCGTTGCTGAGGCCTGGCATGATGACTACTTTCGGCACCGGCAGGCCCTCGTCGCGCATATCGGCGTAGGCCTCGAGCGTTACCGTCGTGGCGTGGATGATCTCGTCGGCGTTCGGAAATCGCTCACTCCAATGCTGCTTGCCCCAGATGTGATTCGACCAGTCGACGAAGATGAAGTTGACGCCCGCGTCCATGAGCCACAGCGCGTGCTGCCGGATGACGTCGCGGTCCGTCGAGTCGTAGAAGCCGATCACCGGCACCGCCTGGGCCGTCTGCCAATAGGCGTTCTTCGGCGTAAACCACGGCTCCCATTGCATGCCGATGAGATGGTCGGGATCCTCGTACACCTCGATGGCGCGGCGATCGACGTGGACGGTCACTGGCTTGGACAACTGCGCGCCGGCGACGGGCGGCTGACCCACGAAGAGCCGCTTGCGATCGATCACGCCGGGCCAGTGGCCCATCGCGTCGGCCCACGGCCCCGTTTCGCCCACCGGGCCGAGGACGCGCACCGGCGCGACGGCGGCCTCGGCCGTGGCGCGACACGTCCAGGTGCCGTCGGTGCCGATCACGCGCTCGCCGGCGTCCGTCTCGATGGTCAGCGCCGCGACAATGCCCGCCGGGCCCGTGCCGTTGTGCGCCTTTAGGCAAAGCTGATTGACGCCCTGGCGGAGATGGCGCTCGATGCCCTCGAAAACGTGCGGATCGCTCCAGTTCGCCGCGGTGCCCACCGATTCGCCGTTGAGATACGCCTCGCACGAATCGTCCACGGCCACGCGCAGAGTGGCCGCGCGCACATCGCCCTCAACCGTGAATGACGTCTCGAATTCCATCCTTTGGTCTTCGGCCGCTTCGCTGGCCCAGATCCATTGGATCGTGTCATCCGGCGGCTCGATGGCCTCGGCGGCGATGGCGGCCTCGCCCGGATTCGGCAGCGGTAGGGGGATGGTCACGCGGCCGGCGTCGTCCGAGCGCTCATGGGCGCCCCAGCGCTTGCCGTTTACATAGGGCAACACGATGACACCGGCGGCCGGCGCGCCATCATCCGTGCGCACAGTGACTTCGACCTGGACCGTCCGGCCCATGGCGACGCGGTCGCGATCCGCCCGCACCGTGACCTCGAGCGCCGACGCCTTGCCCGTCGCGAGCAGGCCTCCCACCAGCGTGATGATCGCCGCTCTGACCAAGCATTCCGTGAGCATCGCTCGAATTCCTCCACGTACCGGTACGCCCATCGCCCTCGTCGCGAAGATACCACCCGCGCCGAAGGCGAGACAATCCTCATGCGCCCGGTTCAGTTCCAGAAATAGGACTTGAAATCAAAGTATTTTTATGATAGTATCATTGCTGCCATACAAGTGACTGCCGCTGCGTTATAGAGCAGTTTTACGGCCCGCCGATGTGCAGTCTGGCTGCGTTGGCGGCGTGGATCGCCGCAGTGGTCGTGGTGGTGGCTGGTTACCGCTCTATGCCGAGATGTCGCGCGGGAGCCACGGAGGCGCCAATGCAGCGGGAGGTCGTAGCGCCGTGATATTTCGTGCCTACACATTGCTCTTCCTCGCGATAGTGTGCGGCGTCACTACGGTCGACGAAAACGGCTTCGTGACGGTGGATCCCGAGGAGGCGGCGCGCGAGCGGCTGTACCTTGAACGCGTTTCCGAAGCCGAGGCCTGCTACCGCGACACCAAGGGAAAGCCCGACAAGATACAGCGCGCCATCGAGTTGTACGAGACGATCCTGAGCGAAACCGAGACCCTTCTGCCGGAAATCCGGTTGGACATGCAACTGCGCGTCGCCGAGCTCTACGGCCATCTGGCGTTCATCGAGTGCGATTGGCTACCGCGCGAGAAGCATTTCGAGGTCGAGCCGAACGAAGACGCATTGCGTAAGCAACTCGCCTGGCGTCGGATCATCGGCGACGAGGCTGCCGAGATGTTTCCGGAGAAGGCTAGCCGGAACTTGCTCAGGGCGGCCGGTACCTGCCATCACCTCAAGGATTGGGTCGCATACACCGAATGCATGGTGCAGGCGCGGCGCATCGCGCGGAACGCCACGGCGACCGATGATGAAGAGGCCAAGAGCTTGGACTACGTCCGCCGGAACAGCGTGAGCGGCCTCGAGAACATGTACCGGCGGCTGGATCCGGAGTTCGTCAAAAGGATCTGCGACGAGAATCAGGATGACCCCGAGCTCATCACGGCCATCACGACCGTTCCCGATGACGCCGGCCTGGTGGAAGACGAGCCGGCTACGCCCATCGACGAGTTCGTCTCGACCGCGCTCCGCCTGGCCGAAGCCGCGCTGGCCACCCGCGAGTCAGCCGAAGCCGAGGAATCAGCGGCATCGGTCGATGCGCCGGCCACGGAGCCACCTCCGTCACCTGCGCCGGTGCCTGGCCCCGCGCCCGCCGCTGGAAATGGCTGCTCGCCGGTCTTCGTGATCGGCGCGGCCGCCGTTGGGTTAGCCGTGATCATCATCCTGTTCGCGCTCCGCAGAAAGGTACTTGGAGATACATGATGAAGAGGGAGATCGACCGGCGACCCGGACGTGTGACCCTCGGGCCACCGCCAGGCCAGAGAACCGAAACAATGGCACGCGCGCCCACGCGGCACGCGAGCCATTCTGCTTGCGTAACGAAACGAGGAGGACTCGCCAATGCGAAGTACTATGACATTGCCCGTTACTATGGCCGCCATGGTTTCCATGCTGGCGCTGGGCTCCTTCCAGGAAGGCGAGACGGTTGTGACCTACGAGGCCATACCTCGTCCCACGGGTACGCTCAGCGGCGCGCCTGCTCTGATGACCCCAGGAACGGATTTCCGCATCGAGGCATCGGACGTCGAGGACATGGACACGAAGCATACCGTCAGCTCATCGTGCTCGCCTTCGACAACGCTCGTCAGCGATGGCAGCGCCGGTTCCTATTGGACAGTGTTCGATCCGGGCGCTGAAGACTCTGTCGAGATAAAGAAGCTCAAGGCAACATACACTACGCAGTCCTGGAACGCCGAGAGTGAAGGTGAAGGAGACTATGGGTCCTATGCCTTCACGACGGCCACGTTTCACTTCGACGATGGCCGCGAAGACAGCGACCCACGCCACGACAGCGCCGGCTTGGGCGGCGTGACCACGATGAAGATCGTACCGGAAAAGGTCACCACAGCTCTGGGCAGTGGGCCGCGGTGTCACGGCGGCATGCACGTCGGGCATTGCTTTCGACACACTGTCCTGAATGTCGACTTCCCAACATTCCGCTTCGAAGGACTGAAGATCCGAGAAAAGGTGCTGGGGACCATCTGTGAGCAGTGGGACAAAGAGTCTGAAGACGCCATCATTGCTTCTGCCCACGGAGAGTGGACAATTACAGGGGACAACTCCTTCGATCTGGACGATTGCCACACCACGGGAGAAGATCTAGCTCCTCTGTTGGCCAAGAATCCCGGAGGCGTGGCGCTTTTCCAGGTATATTGCCTGGAATCGTGGGGTTGGCCTGCGAAGAATCCAGATCACTATATTGGGAAGGGCGGTAGCTTCCTGTCAGGCATACATCTTGTCATGTTCCGCGATGAGAGCAATACTTTCTGTCGTGTGACAAAAGATGGTGTAACGTGTGCGTGCACCGAGTCGACATGCCCTGGGATGAGCTAACGAGGAGAATGACGCGATGAGTACTCCTAATGTGATTTGTGCCATCTTGGCCCTAAGCAGCTTCGGTTACATGGTTCTGCCGTCGTGCGCCGAGACACCTGCAACGATTGAAACACTGAGCGCGTTGCGCGCACAAGAGCTGACGGCAGCCGAAGGATGGGTGCTCGGGCTCGATCAGGAAGGCAATCCCTACGCCGCCGAGATGAAAGACACGGACGCGGTGCACGCGACCGTGGCATTGAGGAGAGCATACGATGTTCCGTATTGCGCGGAGTACGGGCCGTCCAATCCAGAGTACCGGTTTCCCTTCGCCATCGAACCCAACCAGCGGCTTGTGGATGCCCTGGATGTGCTCAAGAAGAACAGTGGCGGATACGCCCAATGGCGCCTGCTCCACGGCCGCGTCATCCTGACCTATGGTGAACGGACTGGGGCCAATGAGATCTTCATCATGGATCGTCCCCTGAAAGTAGATTTCCAGGCACGCACTTGGCGCGAAGCGATTGTTCAGATCGAGTCCGCCTACAATAGCCAGTACTACGACGTACCACTCGTACTTGACGTGGTTCGTCCGGACTCCAACGATGAGGTGACCATTCTTCGCGAGGACAAGAGCGAGAGCCTCCATATGAAATCCGACGTTAGCCTGCGTGAAGTAGTGCTTTCGATTCTTGACGAGGTGGGTGATCCCAGAGTCGTATACGGCCTTGCCACGACCACGGATGTCTTGAAGCGCTGCTACCATGTGCTGAGAATCCGGTATCCTGATGTTCCAGCGGAATTCGAGAGTGCTGACGCCGCATTGCGGTGTAAGGACAGGATACGGGCGCAGACGGAACGCCTTGAACGCTATCTCGACGATGCCCAGCGCCGGCGGGATGAAGCCGCGAAAGCGGCAGCAGATGCTCAGGAGTAGGAAATGCGCGGTGGTCAGGCACACGCTGGGCCAGTGAATGGAAAGAAAACGGCAGGAGTAGGGCGATGAGTCTGCAAGAACACGTCGCCATCACGGCACTCTCAGTTGTGCTTGCCGCCGTGGCTACCGCTTCTGCAGATGCTCCGGTGACCGTCGAGATGTTGACGGCGCTGCGGGCCCAAGAACGGGTCGCCGCGGAGACACGGCGTACCGGAACTGACCGGGAGGGCAAGCCCTACGTAGTCGAGGCGGACGGAACAACGCAGGTGTACGCAACTCTTGCTTTACGGAAGACGTATAATGTTCCGTGCTGCGTGGAGTTCGCTCCCTCCAAACCGGAAGTCCGATTCCCCTTCGTCATCGAGCCGAACCAGCGCCTTGTAGATGCCCTGGATGCGCTGAAGCAGAAGAGTGGAGGTTTCGCCCAGTGGCGCCTGTTGCACGGCCGCATCATTCTATCCTACGGACAACCCGGTAAGGAGGGTGAGATGGCCGTCATGGATCGGCCCGTGAAGATGGAGCTCAGTGCGGCCACCTGGCGCGAGGCCATGCTCCAGATCGAGTCCGCCTACAACGAGCAATACGACGACATGCCCTTGGTGGTGCATGTCATCTGTCCGGAATCCAACGATGAGGTCCCGATCCTCGGCGAGGGCAAAGGGGAGGCCCTCGAGATCGAGACCGAGGCCAGTCTGCGTGAGATTGTGTTGTCCATCCTTGACAAGATCGGCGATCCTCGAATCACGTACACATCTGGTGCCGTCAGTGGAAGCTCCGCGCCCGCACACTATCGACTGACCATTCGGTATCCCGATGTACCGGAAGCGTTTCAGAGTGACGACGACGCCATACGGTGCAGGACGAGGATAGCAGAGGAAGTTGAACGCCTCCAACAGTATGCCGCCGATGCCCAGCGCCGGCGGGATGAAGCCGCGAAAGCGGCAGCAGATGCTCAGGAGTAGGAAATGCGCGGTGGTCAGGCACATGCCGGGCCACTGAGTGGAAGGAAGATGGCGATGTGCCAGCAGAGACGACTCGCCATCGCGGTGGCCATGGGCGTGCTTCTTGCCAAGGCCGCTGCTTTCGCAGACGCTCCGGTGACCGTCGAGATGTTGACTACGCTGCGGGCGCAAGAGCGAAACACTCCGGGAACGGTGGCGTTCGGGCTCAATCCGGATGGCAGCCCGTACGCAACGGAGACATGCGGCACGACTGCGATGGATGCCACCATCGCACTGCGGAGAACGTACGATGTTCCGTATTGCGTGGAGTACGGGCCGTCCAATCCAGAGTACCGGTTTCCCTTCGCCATCGAACCCAACCAGCGGCTTGTGGATGCCCTGGATGTGCTCAAGGAGAACAGTGGCGGATACGCCCAATGGCGCTTGCTGCACGGCCGTATTATCCTGACCTACGGTCAGCCGACTGAAGCCGGCGAGGTCTTTATCATGGATCGCCCTGTGAAGGTGGATTTCCAGGCGCGCACCTGGCGCGAGGCGATCGTTCAGATCGAGTCCGCCTACAATGCCCAATACTCTGATCTACCGCTAATCATGGATGCCTTGTGCCCAGACCATGATGACCAGATTCCCATTCTGCACGGCCAAAAGGCGACGCTGGCCTATCCCAGCGACTCGACGTTGCGTGAGGCCGTGCTCTCGATTCTCGATGCGTCCGGCCAACCTTGGGCTGAGTACAGTCTGTGGATCGGAACCGGAGGAAGAGATCATCGGTATGCCAGCGTAACCATCACACTACCGGACAGTCGAGACGCGTTCGAGAAGGAGGGAGATTACGCGAGATACCGAGCCAGAACGGATGCAAAGAAGGAGCGTCTTGATCAGTATTTCGCCGATGCCCAGCGCCGGCGGGATGAAGCCGCGAAAGCGTCCGGCGGCGCGCCATAGCTGCGGCGGAGAAGCGAACAAAGGGACCACAAGGACCTCGAGGACAGGCAACGCTGACGCGCAAGGGGGCGGAGATGGCGCTCTATCGGTCCCATCGGTCGCATCGATTCATTGGTCCTATTGGTCGCATAGGTCCCATTGGACTGCGGAAGGACTCGCGCTGGGAATGCCTGCGCGCTCGGGCGTACAATGGGGGCGCGATGGCAGGTGTCCTGTGGGGGGATAGCGTTGCCGTTGCGAGGAGCACAGGCCATGGCGGAGAAAACGATGACTCGACAAGCTTCTGTTGGCACGGTATCGCACGCGCCGTTGGACGTGCGTTTCGGCCTCAACCTGCTGGTGTATACGCCGACGTTTCCGAAAGACCAGGTGGATCTCATCCGAAAGGTGGCGGATTTTGGCTACGACGGCGTCGAGATACCTTTCACGGACCTCGATGTGCTCGATGCGGCCGCGACGCGGCACGCGCGTGAGGAGGCCGGCGTAGGCCTCACGGCGTGCGCGGTGCTCACCGAGGACGCGAACGTGTCGAGTCCGGACGCCGCCGAACGGCAGAAGGGCGTCGAGCGGCTGAAACGCGTTGTCGACCTGACCGCCGAGATGGGCGGCGATGCCGTGGGCGGGCCGCTGTACGCGCCGGTACGCCACTTGACGGGCTGCGCCTGCACCGACGATGAATGGAAATGGGCCGCCGAAGGCCTCCACGCGGCCGCCGAGCATGCCGCGCCGTCCAGGATCGTGCTGGCCATCGAGCCGCTGAACCGCTTCGAGACGTATGTCGTCAACACGGCTGCGGACGCCGTCCGCCTAGTCCAGGCTGTCGATCATCCAAACCTCAAGGTCCAGATCGACACGTTCCACGGCAACATTGAGGAGAAGGATACCGCCGCGGCCATCCGTGCGACGGGCGCGCGTATCGGCCATTTTCACGCGTCCGAGAGCGATCGCGGCGTGCCGGGCAGCGGCCAGGTGCGGTGGAAAGAGTGTTTCGCGGCGCTACGCGAGGTGGACTATCGCGGCTGGGTGACCATCGAGAGTTTTGCCACGGGCATCGTGGACTTGTGCGCGGCGGCCTGCATTTGGCGGCCCATCTACGACACGGCCGATGCCCTCGCCGTGGATGGCCTGGCGTTCTTGAAGGCCATGGCCCGAATCGCATGGGGCGCAGAAGACGCAGAGACCCGCTGAGGAAATGAACGCTGGTCATTCAACGGTCATCATATCTTAGCGCTTGACAGTGAACGCGCGCCCAATGCTCCGAAGGCTGGCCCTGGGCGCTTCTTGAGGTCATAGCGAATGCTTCTTGCTGGCATCTGTTGCCTCTTGTGACGATTTCATGGTAAAATTCTTACAAGTAAGAGTAATGCCCCAGGAAGAAACAACCATGCGAGTCTCCACGAAAGGTCAGGTGACCATACCACTGCACCTGCGCGAAGAAGTCGGCATCGTTCCAGGCTCTGAGGTCGAGTTTCAGCAAGATGGCCAGCGTCTCTATTTGCGCAAGGTGGCTGCGCCCGGCCGTGGTCAGGCGTTGGTCAAACAAATGGCCGGGAAGGGCACCGTGAAGATGACGACCGATGAGATCCTTGCGCTGACGCGAGGAGAGACCTGATGTCCGTGGTGGTGGATTCCTGCGTCCTCCTGGACATTTTCACGCAGGATCATCGTTGGTTCGGCTGGTCCTCGCAAGCGCTGGCGGATGCGGCAAACGAGGGAATGATCGTTATCAATCCGGCCGTCTATGCTGAGATTTCCGCACGATTTGATCGAATAGAAGACCTCGAAATTCTCCTCTCTCACGACGTGTTTGAGTATCGCCCTATTCCTCGTGAAGCCGCCTTTCTGGCAGGCAAGAGCTTTGTGGAATATCGCCGTCGAGGGGGTGCGCGATCATCGCCATTGCCCGACTTCTTCATTGGCGCGCATGCCGCCGTCGCGCACCTGCCTCTGGTCACCCGCGACGCGAGGCGCTTTCGAGAGTATTTCCCCGGACTGAATCTCATCTGCCCTTGACGCAGAGGACATTTCGGTAGGCCAGTCGTAGCTACTGTTTCGGGACTACACCGAAGGGAATGACCCCTCCCTTTATTCCATAGTGATCCTTTCCCGGCATGCGTCAGCCGGAACGCCTCGAAGCATATCCTCACGCCGGTCTTCGAGGAGAAGCGCCACTGCCTCTGCGAGGCTCTTCCTGCATTCCTCGACGGTCTTGCCTTGGCCGTTGGCGCCGGGCACCTCGAGGCAGTAGGCGATACACCAATCGCCGTCCTTCTCGATGATCGCCGTGAACTCGTTGCGCATTTTTCGTATCTCCCTGAGCGATTCCGGTTATACCATACGGCGCGGTATCGTACCGTCTTGGTATTTGGCTTGGCGTTCTTGAAGGCCATGACGCGAGTGGCGTAGTATGGGGTTCCCGGCGTCGCGGCCGCCGAGGTCGGGGACCTCCATATCCCCCTGAAAGGCCGTGTCAATCTGCGGGGCGGGCCCGAGGCGTCCCGATCCGTTGATGAATTACCAGGCGAGGTGCAAGTGATGAATCCATTGTTACGGAACCGGCTTTTGGATCGCCGGCAGTTCATGAAGCAGGGCGTCGCGGCCGTAGGCGGACTCGTGGCGGCGCCGTCGATTGTCTCGGGCGCCGCGTTGGGCGCGAAGGGAGCAGCGGCGGCCGGCGAGCGACTCGTGATGGGCGCCATCGGCCTCGGCGGCCGAGGCAGCTACGTCCTCGATGCGTTCATGGTGCATCCGGACGTGCAGGTCGTGGCCGTGTGCGATGTGAATCGCGAACGCCGTGAGGCCGCGCGCAACCAAGTCAACGCGAAGTACGGCAACCAGGACTGCGCGGCCTACATCGACTTCCGCGAGCTGCTCGCGCGGCCGGACGTCGATATCGTCCTCATTGCCACGGGCGACAATTGCCATTCGCTCGTGTCGATCATGGCGGCCCGCGCCGGCAAGGACATCTACTGCGAAAAGCCGATGAGTGTGGCGCTGACGGAATCGCGCAGCGTGGCCGACACGATGCGGCGGCTCGGCCGGATCTTTCAATGCGGCACGCAGCGGCGGAGCCTCGGCAACTTCCGGTTCGCGGTGCACCTGGCGCGTAGCGGCAAGCTCGGCCGACTGAAAGAACTCCAAGCGGAGGAGGCGGGCGGACTCCAGAAGCTCTACGACACGATTCTCTCGGCCCAGCCGGAGCCGCCGGTCGAGGAGTTTGATTGGAATGGATGGTTGGGCCCGGCGCAGTGGCGGCCCTACAACGCTCAGTATCCGACGCGTGGCTTCTGGAGTGCCCACCTCGATTTCAGTGGCGGCTCGATCACGGAATGGGGTAGTCACACCGTCGATCTGTGTCAATGGGCCAATGACGCCGACACCACGGGTCCCGTGGAGTTCTGGAACGAGGGCGATCGCTATATCGGTCGCTACGCCGACGGGTCGAAGCTCGTGATCCGCACCGGACTGCGGTTCGGTTCCTGTCCGGTTCGATTCGAAGGCGAGGAAGGTTGGGTCGAGACGGGCGATTCGGGCGAGCTCGAGGCCTATCCGAAGTCGCTCCTCGGAGAACGGAAGTTCCAGGGAGGCTATCCGCCGGACAACCACGTTCGGGCCTTCCTCGATTGCGTGAAGACGCGGCAGCAGACGGTGTCGAATGCCGAGGTGGCCCATCGATCGATCTCGGCCTGTCACGTCGCCAACATCTGCAAGCGCCTCGGCCGACCTATCAAGTGGGATCCGGCCAAGGAGCAGTGCATCGATGACGAAGACGCCAACCGGTTGCTCTCGCGGGCCTACCGCGAGCCGTGGTACCTATAGGCGGAACGGTTCGGCCGTGAGTGGTTTCAACTTGCGTGGATTGGAAAGGCATTGATTCATGAATCGTAGCAGGTGGCAGATAATCCTCCTCGCTATCGTAGCGATGGCTCTCGGATTGCTGATTGGGCACGCCCGTGTGGCGTCTGCCGAGGAAGTCTTGGATGAAGCCGGCGCGATTGCCGTGCTCGGAAGCGATGCGCCGTGGCTCGACAAACAGACGGCGTGCCGCCGGTTGCGCCAGATAGGCACGGCCCAATCCGTGCCGGCGCTCGCGGCGCTCCTTACCGACGAGACGTTGTCGCACTTGGCGCGCTACGCCCTCGAGCCGATGGCGTGTGCTGAAGCCGGCGCGGCACTCCGCGATGCCCTGGCCGTTACGCAAGGGCCGCAGAAGGCTGGCGTCGTGATCTCGCTGGGCGCCCGCCGCGATACCGAGGCGGCACCGCTCCTGGTGGCCCTGACCGGCGATCCCAATGTGGACATCGCGCGCGCGGCGATTGGAGCCCTGGGCCGGATCGCGACGGCGGAAGCCGTTGGCACGCTCGAAGGTCTGTGGGGTGCGTCGGATGCGGCCATGGAGCCCGCACTGGCCGAGGCGTTGCTGGTTGCTTCCGAGCGCCTGACGGAACGAGGTGAAAGCGATCGCGCCGTCGCCCTGTGTGCGTCGCTCCTTGACTCCGCCGCGCCGATGGCCGTTCGGATGGGCGCGTTCCACGGACTCGCTTACGCGCGACCGGCCGAGGCGCCCGATCGTATGATTGCTGCCCTTGGCGGCGATGATCCCGTGTTTCGCGGGATGGCGGCACAGGTCGTCGCCGAGACCGCTGGCGCGGATGCGACCCAACGCTACTGCGGCGCGCTGGCGGGGCTTCCGGCTGACGGACAGGTGGCGTTGCTGCGCGGATTGGCGGATCGAGGCGATCCGACGGCGCGTCAGGCCGTTTCCGAACTCGTCTCGAGCACGGATCCTCTAGTGAAAATCGCCGCGATCACCGCCTTGGGTGCCCTGGGCAACGCGGCCGACGTGCCGGCCTTGTCGGCCCTGCTCGTCTCGGACAATGCGGAGGTTGCCGCCGCAGCACGGGCCAGCCTGACCTCGATCGAAGGCGAGGAGGTGGATGCGGCCATTGCGGCGGCGATGCCCAGTGCGCCGCCGGCGGTGCGCGCCGAACTGGTTGCCTTGTTGGCCAATCGCCGTGCTGCCGACGCTGTGGCTCTGGCCGCCCAGGCACTCGCCGATGGCGACGCGGCCGTGCGCAAGGCCGGTCTGGACGCCCTTGGGCTGTTGGCCGGCACCGAGCAGATCCCCGGGATCCTGGCGGTGATCGTGGGAACGACGGATCCGGATGAGCGTTCCGCGGCAGAGAAGGCGTTGAACGCCGTAGGTCAACGAGCCGGCGACGCCGCGTTGCCGCAGGTGCTTGGCGCGATGGCCGGGGCCCATGCCGAAGCTCGGATGGCGTTCTTGCGTTCGGCCGCACGATTGGGAGGGGCGGGTGCACTCGAGATGGTCGTTGCCGCCATCGACGATGACGATACGTCGGTGAGCGGTGAGGCCGTGCGCTTGCTGTCGACCTGGCCGACCATCGACGCGGCGCCTCACCTGCGCAAGCTGGCCGAGAGCGCCGATCTTAGTCGGCAGGTGCTCGGCCTGCGCGGCTACGTCAAGATGGCCCAGCTCGAGCCCGCCGCCGAGAAGAAGGCGGCCATGCTCGTGGACGCGATGGCGCTTGTCCAACGGCCGGAGGAGAAGAAGGCTGTGTTGGCCGCATGGGGCACGGTGCCGGCCGCGGAGTCGCTCGGCGTGCTGTTGCCCAACCTGGATGACGCCGTAGTACGGAACGAGGCCGCCTCGGCCATCATCGCTGTGGCGGCGGAACTCGGCAAGGCCGGCGGCGACGCCAAGGTCAAGGCCGTCGAGGCGCTGCAGGCCGTCATCGAGCGGTGCGATGACGCCGCGATCCGCGAGGCCGCGCAGAAGGCGGTGACGGATCTCGGATAGGCGGCTGTGGGCCGTTTGACGCGCGTGTCGCTCTTGCCTCACAATGCGAGTCCGCATGGGCCGAGCATGAGAATCGGACCGGAACTCGATTGAGGAGGTACGGGATGGAGTCCAGATCGACGCGACGGGTTTTCATGGGCCAGGCATTGGGCGTGTCTACGGCGCTTGGACTGGCGCAGAGTGCAGCGCTCGCCCAAGCGGCCGAACCGGCGGCGGCGCCCGCATCGAGCGCGGAAATGCCCCAGGGCAAGATCGGCAACCTTTCGGTAAGCCGTATGCTGCTCGGCGGCAACTTGCTCACGCACTACACGCACAGCCGCGATCTGAAGTACGTCTACAATCTCGCCGCTCACTACAATACCGACGAGAAGATTCTCGAGACGCTGGCCGTTGCCGAGGAGCACGGCATCAACACGCTGTCCATTCACACGGTGCCTCAGGCGCTCAGCGTGTTGCGGAAGCACCGGCGGGAACGCGGCGGGAAAATGCAATGGATCATCTGCTCGACCGTGATGCCGGATCAGGACTGGGAAGGCTACAAGCGAAACATCCGCGAACTCGCCGATGATGGCACGGATGCTATCTACCTCTGGGGCGTCACGGCGGATCGGCTTGTGGCCGAAGGCAAGGTGGACTGGATCGCCAAAGCCGTCGAGTTTGCCCAAGAGCAGGGCATTCCGTCGGGCGTCGGCGGCCATGATATCCGCGTCATCGTCGAGTGTGAAAAGCAGAAAGTGCCCACCGATTTCTACATCAAGACCTTCCACCACCATCGCTATCCGAGCGCGCCGCGCCCCGACGAGTTGACGGCGACGATCCGCGAAATACCCGGCTACTGGTGCCTGAATCCGGACGAGGTCATTGCCTGCATGAAGACCGTCGAGAAGCCGTGGATCGCATTCAAGGTGATGGCGGCCGGCGCGATTCCGCCGCAGGACGCGTTCTCCTACGCCTTCAACAGCGGCGCCGACCACGTTCTCGCCGGTATGTTCGACTTCGAGATTGCCGATGATGCCGCCCTGATACGAGAGATCCTCCCGGGCGTGCAACGTGAACGGCCCTGGAGGAGTTGAGGGTTGCCCAAGGAGGTCGTGCGTCATGCAGCCTTTCGCGAGCGTACTCGCGGCCGCCGTGATCTTCGCCGCGACTCTAGTTTCGGCTGAGTCGCCGGAGACCGTGCAGCCAGTTGGCCCGCGATGGCCCTTCTTCGCGTTCTGCATGGACACGCACGACAGTCAGCACCGCACGATCGAGCAACAGGCCGCCCTTCTCAAGGAACTCGGTTACGCCGGTGCCGGCCATCTTTGGCTGGACAATCTCGACGAACGACTCCGCACCCTCGATGCCGCCGGACTCGAGCTGTTCCAAGTCTACCTGCGCGTCAACATCGCCGGGAAGGACGCGCCGTACGATCCGCGACTGCGCGAGGCGTTGCCGCTGCTGAAGGGCCGGCGCACGATGCTGGCGGTGCTGATGATGGGCCTACCGCCGTCGGATCCCTCGGGCGATGTCGAGGCCGTGCGGATCGTCCGCGAGATTGCCGATCTCGCCGAAGCGCAAGGCGTTCGCGTGGCGCTTTATCCACATTTCAACGACTGGCTCGAGCGCGTCGAGGACGGCCTGCGCATCGTCCAGAAGGCTGAACGGCCCAACGTCGGCGTGATGTTTAACCTGTGCCACTGGCTGCGCGTGGACGACGAGGCCAACCTCCGGCCGCTGCTCGAGTCGGCGATGCCGCACCTGTTCGCCGTGAGCCTCCACGGCGCCGACCATGCCGTGGACATCCGTGCCGGCACCGGCAATTGGATCCAGCCGCTCGATAGCGGAGCATTCGATATCCTTGGATTGCTGAAGACGCTCCGCGATCTCGAGTACGCCGGCCCCGTGGGCCTCCAATGCTATGGCCTCGAGGGCGATGCGCGCGATCATCTCACGCGATCCGTAGCCGCGTGGAAGACACTCACGGCCGGACTTGACGCGCCGTGAAGAATCGGGCCGGCCGGCGTAACCCGGCGCCCGACGCGAGGGGAGGACGGAACCATGAAGGGGATGGCGCTTGCGGTGTTCGCATTCTCGGTGATCGGCCTTTGCATGGCTCGAAGTTGGGCCGATACCGACACGGATTGGGATCGGCTGACGGCCACACCGGAAGTCGTCGAGGCCTGGAAGGACATGCGGTTCGGCATGTTCGTGTGCTGGGGCCCCGTCACGCTTACCGGACTCGAGATCGGCTGGTCGCGCGGCAAGGCGCATCCCGAACAGGCGCAGGGCGGTCGCGGCCCGACGCCGGTCGAGGTCTACGATAACCTTTACAAGGAGTGGCAGCCGGATCGGTTCGACGCGCGCGAGTGGATCGCCGTGGCGCGTGATGCCGGTGCGCGCTACGTCATCTTCCTCGTCAAACACCACGACGGATTCTGCCTATACGACACGAAGCTCACCGAGTATCGGAGCACCGGGTCCGAGTCGGCGTGGAGGGTGGACGTGTTGAGGGCTGTTGCCGACGCGTGCCACGAGGCAGACGTCAAACTCATCGTTTACTACTCGCAGCCCGATTGGCACCATCCCGACTACCGCACGGCCAACCATGCCCGGTACATCGAGTATCTGCACGGCCAGATCCGCGAGATCCTGACCCACTATGGCCGAATCGACGGCCTCTGGTTCGACTTGGGCGGCAAACCCGAAGACTGGGATTCCGAGAATCTGTTCAGGATGGCGCGCGATCTCCAGCCGTGGCTGATCATCAACAACCGGTGCGGCCTGCGAGGCGATTTCGACACGCCGGAACAGAAGCTCGGCCGATTCCAAGTCGATCGGCCGTGGGAAACCTGTATGACCTTGGGCACTCAGTGGTCGTGGAAGCCGGACGACACGATCAAGTCTCTCAAGGCGTGCGTCGACGCGCTCGTGACCTGTGCGGTGCGCGATGGCAATCTTGCGCTGAACACGAACCCGATGCCGGACGGGCGGATCGAGCCGAGACAGGCCGAGCGGTTCCGCGAAATCGGCCGGTGGCTCAATGCGTACGGCGAGAGTGTCTATGACACACGCGGCGGGCCGTTCCGCTCGGCGGACTGGGGCGGCGCCACGCACCGAGGCGACACGATCTACGTGCACGTGCTCGCCTGGCCGGAACAGGGCCTGACATTGCCGCCGATCCCGCTCAAGATCGTCGCCAGTCTCGTGGTGACGGGCGGTGCGGCATCGGTGACTCAGCGCGACGACGGCATTGCCCTCAATGTGCCGCCCGGCGACCGCCAGGAACTCGACACGATCATTGCGTTGAAGCTCGACGGCCCGGCGAGCGATATCGAGCCGATGCCTTACCGCTCCAACTCGCTGGCATTCGGGAAGAGGACCGCCGCCTCGAGTGCGTGGGGGGCTGGATATGAGGCGGAGAAGGCCTTCGACGACGACGAAACCACGCGGTGGGGCGGTGCGCCCGACAGTCGCGACGGCTGGATCGAGGTCGACCTTGGCGCCGAGACAACCTTCCGTCGCGTCGCGATCAACGAAGAGGGCTGGGACCGGATCGAGGAGTTCGAACTCCAATCCTGGGACGGTGCGGCATGGCAGGCCTTTGTCCGCGGCGAGCGCGTCGGGCGTCTCGAACTGAAATTCGAGCCTGTCACTGCGCAGAAGGTCCGCCTCAATATCCTCAAGGCTAACGATGTCCCTACGATCTGGGAAATCCAGGTGTTCGAGAACTGATTTGCGCAAGCGCCAGTAGTGGCGTGGCTACACGACGAAGGGATACGAGATGAAGAAGACTCACGTGGCACTCCTCCTGATCGCGTTTCTGGCGCCCGCAGCCGCTCGGGCGCAGATCGACGCGGACACGCTGGCCGCCGAGTTCGTGAATCCGCCAGACTCGGCGAGGCCGTGGGTGTACTGGTTCTGGCTGAACGGGAACATCACGCGCGAGGGCATCACGGCCGATCTCGAGGCGATGAAGCGCGTCGGCATCGGCGGCGTCCTGATCATGGAAGTCGACCAAGGCGCCCCGCTCGGGCCGGTGCCGTTCATGAGCGACGCCTGGCGTGAGCTGTTCGCCCACGTCGTCGCCGAAGCCGGTCGGCTGGGCATCGAGGTGAACATGAACAACGACGCCGGCTGGAACGACAGCGGCGGGCCGTGGATCAGGCCCGAGGAGTCCATGCAGAAGGTCGTCTTTTCCGAAACGGACATCGAAGGTCCTAAGCGGTTCGATGCCGTGTTGCCGCAGCCCGAGGCCGTCGCCGGGTTCTACCGCGACATCGCCGTGCTGGCCTTCCCGGCCGTCGGCGAGTACCGCATCGACAACATCGCTCTCAAAGCCTGCTACCAAACCGGCGGCGTCGGGCCTGCCGCCGAGAAGGCGTTGCCGTCCGAGATGATCATCGCGCGCGACGGCATCGTAGACCTCAGCGCGGCCATGAACGCAGATGGACGCCTCGTCTGGGACGTGCCCGCCGGCACGTGGACCGTCGTTCGGTTCGGCCACACCAGCACCGGCGTGCAGAACGCCCCGGCGCCCGCCAGCGGCCGAGGACTCGAATGCGACAAACTCAGCAAGCGCGGCATCGAGGCCAACTTCACCGGCATGATGGCGAAGCTTAAAAAGGGGACAGACTACGAATTTCCGAGTCAACCGGGCGAAGAGCAAGCGTTGTCGTCTCTCGATTCAGCCCGCGAAACGGCGTCTCGTGAAGCGGCAATCGAAGAAATTCGTAGTCTGTTAGCATGCATAGGTTCGAAGTGGATGGGTAAGCTTGGAAAAAAGGGAAGCCACCTGGCAAGGTTATCTAATGGAACTGCGTGGACCAACGGGTTGGCCACGAAACCTAAGGAGGCTTCCCA
>Ga0209097_10000627_pt1 | contig 33299 bp, 19 predicted proteins | sample AD_UKC052_MetaG_FD_184419 | JGI IMG/M metagenome (GOLD analysis project Ga0209097, IMG submission 184419) | Active sludge microbial communities of municipal wastewater-treating anaerobic digesters from USA - AD_UKC052_MetaG (SPAdes) (version 2) | ecosystem: Engineered > Bioreactor > Anaerobic >... | reverse complement strand
TTTGCCTGCGGCTTCCTTCAGATTCCACCTCGCGGTGGACACCCTTGCCGTCCGGCTAGCAGTTCCTCCTATCAGGCCTGCAGGGGACTTGCACCCCCAAGTAAACGCGCCCTGCCGGGCGCACCAAGGAAAGGGCGCGGCTCCCATCCGGAGGCCGCGCCCTTATAGTGTTCCGCAGCGGTTCTTGCTAGAACTTAAGAAGCGTCCAGAAGAACACGTAGTCGGCGTCCTTGTCATTCAGGCCGCCATTCATCACGGTGCCGTACGAATTGACGTAGGCGCCATCCCGGAGGCCATCACCCGGCCACAGGTGGCCGTAGTACAGCAACAGGCTAAGGTCTTCCGTGTAGTTGTACTTGGCGATGATTTCCGCCGACAGGCCGAGGTTGTCGTCGGACTCCTTCGTCCAGAAGGGGAATATCGGCGCAAAGGGAATCCGCCGATTGCCGACCTCGAAGTATACCGGCCAGTCGAAGGTCTCGACCGCCCAGGTGTTGTTGGCGCGGAGCATCACCCAGGTCTTCTCGGTGGGCGTCATCGTAACGCCGGCATTCACCTGCCAGAAGTTGGTCATGTCCGCGTTGTCGTTGATGACCGGCGCGTAGTTGACGTCCGAGAACAACCGGTTGAACGATACGCTCGCTTCGGCCTGGCTGAAGGGATTCAGCCATTCGAGGAAGCTGATGTCACGGTTGTCTTCGCCGTCGTAGTAGCACGCGCTCACATAGGGTCGCACTTTCCACGCGCAGTCGATCGTGTAACCCAACGAGACATCGCCGCCAAAGCAGTCGTACTCGGCGTCGTCATCACCGTAGAGCACGCCCAGGATGGGACGCGTGAACATGCGGCCGAGCTGCCCCGCATCGCCAAACTGGTAGGCTGCATTCAGGCTGTAGTCGAAACTACCGGACTTGCCACTCGCGGCCACACCGACCGTGTGCATGTCCATGCCCTCATACTGATCCAGGCCCACCCAGTCTTCGAGCTGCTCATTCAACCACGTGCCGTTGGTGTCCGAGATGCCGCTGGCATCGCGGATCCACAGCCAGTAGGCCGACAACGAAACCGGCTCCAGGCCCGTGTACGTGCCGTACACGCCATAGAAGTCCGTGTCGCCATCCTGCTCGAGGGGACTCAATTCAGCCAGCTTCATCGCCCACGCATCGATGGTCAAGTTGTCCATGGGCGTAGCCGTCAGGCGAATGCCGTCGTACGCGAAGCGCTGCGTCGGCGTCGTCTTGCTGGCCAAAAGGAAACTGCTCAGATCGCGACCGAACTGGAGGATCTGGCGACCAACCCGCAAGGACAGCGGCTGGCCGAACATCTCGTCGACCTGGACGTAGGACTGGAGAATCTCGACGTCGTCCGCGGTAGCCGCCGCGCGGTCCACGCCCGTGACATAGTTCGAGCGGAAATCTTGTCCCCAGAACTCGAACGAGTAGAGCTCGATGCAGGCACTCACGTTGTCCGTGAAATCCGCCTTCGCGCTCAACGAGGTGGTCATCTCGTAGAACGCCCAGTCGTTACCCACATCATCGTACCGGAAGAGGCTCAGCACGCCGGCTTGGCCCGTGGCCCGACGCCCCATCACCGCCGGCGAAATCCGTTGGACAGGCCCCGGCCGCATGGGTGCCACGCCGGTCTCGAAGGCATTGTGGTACCAGCGGCCGCGGACCTCCAGTTGACCGCCCAACTGGACGTTCTGAAGCTCCGCGAACGCGGCGCCCGCCATTAACACCACTAATGCTGCGCAAATGAATACTCTCACTCTCATACCTTTCCTCCCATTTCCCTAATTTCTCACCCAGTTTTTCGCTTCCGACTCCCTCTATCTCTCCCGACTCACGTCCGAAACAGCTCGAACGCGAGATCCCTCTCAAAGCAATCGGTCGTCCTGACGGAAACACTGCATCTCCCGTCTTCCGGGCCGACACCGGGGAAAATACCCTTTTCGCAGTTCCGTGTCAACCTTTTTTTCAAGCCCTGTTCACACCGTGCGGCGAACCGGGCCGGAGCCGGCCTCCATTCGAGCCGGACCAAGCCCTCAATCCTTCAGTTTTCGATGGTCAATGACGCGCTGGGCCTTCCCGGCGGACCGCGCGATGGATTGGGGCGCCACCAGTTCGATTCGAGCCCGGATCCCGGCGATGGCCTGAATCTCGCGGTCGATCCGGTTTCGGAGGCCCTCCATGTCTGCGAGGCTGTCCGAGAAGTCCTGGGGGCGAACTTCGACATGGACCACCACATTGTCCAAGGCACCGGCGCGGTCCACTTCGATCAGGTAATGCGGCGCAGCCCCCTCGACGCGCAACAGGGCTTCCTCGATCTGCGAGGGAAACACGTTCACCCCTCGGATAATCAGCATGTCGTCCGTCCGCCCTGTCACCCGGCTCATGCGCACCCCGGTACGGCCACAGGGACACGGCGCCGGATCGAGGGCCGCGATGTCACGCGTGCGATATCGGACAAGGGGCATCGCCTGTTTCGTGAGGGTGGTGAACACCAGCTCTCCGCGTTCGCCGTCCGCAACCGGCTCGAGCGTATTCGGGTCAAGGCACTCGACGATGAAGTGGTCTTCCTGGACGTGCATACCGCTACGCGCGGCGCATTCGCCGCTCACGCCCGGGCCGATGACCTCGCTCAGGCCGTAGTTGTTGAAGGCCAGGATATCGAGTTCTTCCTCTATCTTGGCCCGCATATCTTCAGTCCACATCTCACCGCCGAAGTGGCCGAACTGAATGGGCAGTTGCCTCGGATCGAGGCCTTGGGTGCGTGCGACATCGACGATGTTCAGGGCGTAACTCGGCGTGCACACGAGCACGTCGGCGCCGAGATCCTGCATGAGCAGAATCTGCCGAGGGGTATTGCCCGCCGCAGCGGGAATGATGGCCGCGCCGACCGCCTCAACGCCGAAGTGAAGACCGAACCCACCCGTGAAGAGCCCAAAACCAAAGGAGATCTGGACGAGATGCTCGGGCCGGAGCCCGCCGGCCACAAGGAACCGGGCGCAAAGGTTGGCCCAGGTCTCCTTGTCTTCAGGCGTATAAGCCACAAAGGTAGGCTTGCCGGTCGTTCCGGACGAACCGTGGATACGCGAGATGCGTTCGCGAGGCACCGCCAGAAACCCCAGGGGGTAGTGTTGCCGGAGGTCTTCTTTGGTGGTGAAAGGCAACCGCCTTACATCGTCCAGGCTTCGAATGGACTCCGGCGTAATGTGGTGCTCGGCAAACCGTTTCTTGTAGAACGGCACCTCGGCCACCCGGGCAACCAGGTGGCGCAAGCGTTCCAGTTGCAGCGCCCGAAGGTCGCCTTGAGGCATCGTCTCGTCGGCATGCCAAATGCGGTTCTCGAAGGGAAAAGAGGTCACGGCGCCCTACTCCTTATGAAGGGCGTGCGCATGAGGCGCACCCAGATTGTCACTGAACAAGAGGCTCGGGGACAAGGTCCCGGTTCCGCACGCCGCCGGCTCGACGGGAATGGGCATGCGAGAAGCCGGCGATCTAGTGCACCGTCCTGTCGGCCAAGGCCACCGTATTCAGCACGTTCACGCCCTTGGCTTCGAGCGCCCGAATCGCGCTGTCGGGATCCCGGAACCGAAACACCATGGTGGCGCGGTTCGCCTGGCCAAAGGTGAACGCATACATATAGTCGATATTTAGGTTGGCCTCGTCGATGATCTCAAGCAAGTCGACAAGACCGCCCGGGCGATCCTCGACCTCGACGGCGAGTACGTCGGTCACCTTGACGACGTGTCCGGTCTTCTCGAGGGCGTCAACGGCACGCTGCCAATCATTGACGATGATGCGCAGGATGCCAAACTGGTCGGTGTCCGCCAGGGAAAGCGTCAGGATATTGATGCCCTCCTTCGCAAGCACCTGGCACGGAACCTTCAAATGGGCCGGTTTGTTTTCCAAGAAGAGCGATAGCTGCTTCACGTTCATGTTTCACCCTTTCTCAACCTATGCCCACCGCGTACGTGCGGACATGGTACGCTGCTCCATTCCCAACGACGTCTACTTGAACTGCCGTTTGTCAATCACGCGTTTGGCCTTGCCTTCACTGCGCTGAATGGTGTGCGGCTCGACCAGGCGCAAGGCCGCGCGGATACCGAGCGTCCGCTCGACGGCTTGGGAAAGCTTCTTGCGCAGTTCCTCGACCGCACCGACGGTGTCGCCGATGAGCTCGGCTGTCACCTCGACTTGGACTTCCATCTGGTCAAGGTCTTTCTCGCGCGTAAGGATGATCTGGTAATGGGGCAGGGTGCCCTCCACCTGCAGCAGCGCCGTTTCGACCTGCGACGGAAACACGTTGACGCCTCGGATGATGAACATGTCGTCGCTACGGCGACCGATCCGCTTGATCCGGCAAATCGTGCGGCCGCAGGCGCACGGTTCCGGGATCTTGCAGGTCACGTCACGCGTCCGATAGCGGATCATGGGCATGGCCTCTTTGCTTAGCGTGGTGAGCACGAGTTCGCCCTCTTCGCCGTCCGGCACGGGCTCGCACGTCTCCGGATCGATAATCTCGGCTAGGAAATGGTCCTCGAAGATGTGGAGTCCGCCCTGTTCGAGACACTCACTGCCGACGCCGGGCCCAATAATCTCGGACAAGCCGTAGATATCGAACGCCTTGATGCCGGTCAACGCCTCAATCCGGACGCGCATGGCTTCCGTCCAGGGCTCGGCGCCGAAGACGCCGGCCCGCAACGGGAGCGAACGGAAATCAATACCGCCTTCGATGGCCCGCTCGGACAGATGCAGGAAGTAGCTCGGCGTACAGCAGATTGCGTTGGCGCCGAAGTCCTTCATCAACATAATCTGCCGGTCCGTGTTGCCGCCCGAAATCGGAATGACCGTCGCGCCCAGAGCCTCAGCACCATAGTGCGCGCCCAGACCACCGGTGAACAGGCCATAGCCGTAGGCGTTCTGGATGATATCGCCGGCATGGAGGCCGCAGGCCAGAAACGTCCGCTTCATGACGTTCGCCCAGACATCGATGTCCGCCTGCGTGTAAGCAACCACGGTGGGCTTTCCCGTCGTGCCACTGGACGCGTGAACGCGAACGATGTCCTCCATGGGACTGGCAAACAGGCCAAAGGGATAGGTATCGCGAAGGTCGGTCTTCACCGTGAACGGCAGTTTCGTCACATCCTCAATAGACTTGAGGTTTTCCGGAACGAGGTTCCGTTCCTCCATGCGTTGGCGAAACAGCTCGACGTTCTCGTAGGCCCGTTTGACCATGCGCTGCAAACGCTGGAACTGCAGTTGGCGCAGCTTTGCTACCGGCAGGTAGTCCGTTGCGCTGGCGGGATGGAACCCGCCCCACGACTCCTTTCGCAATCCGCTCATCTGAGCCCCTCTCCCCTTCGTGCGCGGCCACCGCGCCACGCGTGTTGGGCGTCGAGAAAACCCTCTCGGCGCCGGGTACTTCATGAAAAGACACCGCCCTCTCAAGACCCTCATCCCGAGAACACGTGCCCAGTATTTTCCCAGTATACACACTGAGAAATTCCCTGTCAAAACCTCGTCGTGACCCGCCACTGAAGACAAGGACCTGGGCTGCCGACGCGATCACGTCAAGCAACTGGAAGTGTTCGGTGTGGAAACGCGCGCCATGCGGAGCACAGCCCGCGTAGCTTCTGCCATGTCTCTGCTAGGACGAACCGTGACGGCCCACACAGACACGAACACTCGGCCGCCTTTCGCCCACCGATGGGGCACAGGCACCCCGGTAGGGCCACCGCCCGGCGATTCCCTGAACCCCTAGCCCTTGGCTTGCTTGCCTCGCTCTTTGCCGAGGGCGAACACCTGGAAGTTCTGTTCGTGGACCTTGGCGGGCAGGTTCGCCTGGATGGCTTTGGCCCAACACTCGTCCGGAATGTCCACGTAGGCGCTCAACACGCCCAGCATGGCCACGTTGAAACTCCGCGAGTTCAGGGGTGAACTCGCGTCGGCGTCAAGGCTCTTCAGCGACTGACCGGCCTCGAGGAAGCGGTCCGGAGCGATGAGAACACCGTCGTCCGCCAAGAGGTACTGATTGTTCTCCACCTGAGTCGAGTCCAGGACGAGGAGGTAATCGGCCTCGCCGGCGGTCACCATCGGGCTGAGCACCACGTCGCCGAATCGGACGTCGCTGGTCACCGAGCCGCCGCGCTGGCTCATGCCGTGGATCTCGCTTTTCTTCACATCGCGGCCGGCCTCAAAGGCGGCATCCGACAGGATGTCCGAGGCCTTGATGGCCCCTTGTCCGCCGAGTCCGGCGACGACGACATTGACGACGCCGCTGGTGTTACTCATGGCTCTTCTCCGCCGCAGCGCGTTCCCACGCCGCAATTTTCTTCTCGGCCAGCGAGCAGGTCCGTCGAGCGATGATCACGACGAGTTCCTCCAACTCGAGGCATTCCTTCACTAAGGCCTGAAACTTCGAAACGTTCTCCATCGGATCGATCTCGTAGACGCGCTCGATGCCGATGGCCTTAGCCAGTTCGGCGAAGTCCAGTTTGTGCGTGGGTCGGTGATCCAGCGTGCGACCGGTGCCCGGATGCTCTTGGAGGCCCGTCATCGCCGTTGTGCTGTTGTCGAGGATGAGCACGACATGGCCCGTGGACGGCCGGTTGTAGGCCATCTCGACAAGCCCCGTGATGCCGCCGTGAACGAAGGTGCTGTCGCCAATGACGCTGACCATCCGCTTCGCCTCTTCGGGAGGCAACACGTGCCGCAGGCCGAGGCCGAGGCCGATGCTGGCGCCCATGCACACGCACGAATCCAGGGACTGGTACGGCGGCAACGCGCCCAGGGTATAGCAGCCGATATCGCCCATGGCGTAGCAGCCAAGCTTGGCCAACGAGGCAAACACGGCGCGGTGCGGACATGTCGCGCACAACTGCGGCGGCTTGCCCTTGGGTACGACCGGCTCCTCGGAGTTGTCGCCGGCAAGGATTCGACGCACGCGCCCGACGTTCAGCTCGCCGAAGCGGTACATCGTGTCCTTGCTCTCGACCACGATGCCCGCCGCACGCGCGGCATCGGCGAGGTAGGCATCGCCTTCCTCGATCACGACGCATCGGTCGACGCTCTCGGCGAAGGCGCGCATGGTCTCGATAGGCAGCGGATATACCATAGACAGCTTGAGAATGCTGGCTTCGGGCGCGGCCTCGCGCGCATGATTGAAGCAAACGCCCGAGGTGATGATGCCGAGCGACTTGTCACCATCGAACCGTTTGGCTAGGTGCGACGTCTCGTTCCACGCATAGATCTCGTCGAGCTTCTTGCGGAGCCGACGGTGCGCCGGGCGTGCGAATCCCGGCAACATCGTGCGCGCCGGAATGTCGCGCTCGAAGTGCGGCGTGGGAAACGGCCCCTCGGGCGGATGCGGCTTGACGATGCTCTTCGAATGGCAGATACGCGTGGTCATCCGGAGCATGACCGGCAGTTTCCACTTCTCGGAGAACTCGACGGCCTCGATGAGCAAGTCGTAAGCCTCTTGCGAGTCCGACGGCTCGAAGGTCGGCACGCCGGCGGCCTTCGAGTAGTTCCGGTTATCTTGCTCGTTTTGGCTGGACCACATGCCCGGATCGTCCGCCGAGACGAGCACCAGCGAGCCGCTGACGCCCGTGTGCATCGCCGTGAATAGCGGATCCGCCGCTACGTTCACGCCAACATGCTTCATGGTCACCAAGGCGCGCGCCCCGCCGAAGGCCGCGCCGAGGGCCACTTCGAACGCGACCTTCTCGTTGGGACACCACTGGGCCTTGCCGCCCAGTTTCGCAAGATTCTCGAGAATCTCCGTGGAGGGAGTCCCGGGATAGGCCGTAGCCAGCGCGACCCGCGCATGCAACGCCGCCAGCGCCACGGCCTCATTGCCGCTCAGCAGCAAACGCTCCTTGTCACTCATTTTGCACTACCTTTCCTCACGCGTGATGTCCGCCGCCTCCGCATCCAGAGGCCCCGACAGAGCCGGGATCACCCGAAACAAAGGAAACCGATGAAATCACGCGACGCCAGTCACTTCGGCGGTCCCCTGGAATTGAGAAAGCTTAGCAAAAACCGAGTCCGTGTTCAAACGCGAACGCCCTTCGACGCGCGGAGACCCGGCCCCGCTCCGGCGCGCATGCATCGGCGATTCACGGGGTCAACCAATGCCGGATTCATCGGACAGCACACCCGCCCGGAGACTTAGGGACAGGGCATGTGGGTGTTTGTCGGCGTGCCTCAAATGGGGCCAGCGGCCGAGGAGATGCCCGAAATGGGGCACCGCCGTGCGGCGCGCCGGTTCTGTTAACCATTGCCATTCAATAAGTTACGAAGTTGTCTCGGATCGGCACGGAACTTGCCTTCTCGCGAATGGACCGATGGGACGTGTTTTGATGCGGAGAGGGCATGGATTCAGAAGCCAATGGGCGGTTTGAACGCGGAGGGGACGGCATGGTAGCCTAAGGGATTGCGCGTGGGGAATACGCGGTACGCCCAAGAAGCAGGTTCCCAGGGGGGAACAGCGACAACGCGGAAGCAGTCTCAGGGCCGTTATGCCGGGGCTCTGAGCTTGAGGATGTGGCAATAATCGCCCAGGAGAGGTAACAATGATCAAAGCCAAGAAGCTGACGATGCATTACGGGCCGGTCGTGGCCTTAAACAATGTGTCGTTCGAGGTACGTCAGGGCGAGATCGTGGGGTTGCTCGGCCCGAACGGGGCAGGGAAGTCCACCACGATGAAGATCTTGACAACGTACCTTCATCCGACGCAGGGAACGGCCGAGGTAGGCGGCTTCGACGTGCTCGAGCAGCCGCTGAAGGTTCGGCAGGTAATCGGGTACCTGCCCGAGATTCTGCCGCTCTACATGGACATGGAGGTGAAGACCTACCTCGAGTTTGTCGGCAAGGCGCGCGGGCTTTCGGGCGCGAAGCTCCGGCAACGGATCGAGTTGATCCTGGATGAGTGCGGCCTGCGTCCCATGTATCGCCGGATCATCCGCGAGCTGTCCAAAGGGTTCAAGCAACGCACCGGCCTTGCTCAGGCCCTGCTCCACGATCCGCAGATCATCATTCTGGACGAGCCGACCTCGGGCCTTGACCCGCACCAGATCGTCGAGATCCGGACGTTGATCCGGCGGCTGGCCGAGAACCGCACCGTGATTCTGTCGACGCACATCCTGCAGGAAGTGCAGGCCACGGCGGATCGGATCGTCATCATCAATGAGGGGCGGATTGTGGGCGACGGCACGATCGAGGAGCTTCGAGATCGTGCCAAGAGGTACGAGCGCACGTTAGTTTCGGTGCTCGCAGAACCGGCCGAGGCCCAGCGGTTGCTGTCGGGACTCAGCGGCGTACGAAACGTGGTATCGCTTGGGCAGAAGGGCACGTACGCCTCGTTCGAACTCCACGGGGCCATCAAATCAGAGGTGTGGCGCGAGGTTAGCCAGCTGGCGCAGACCAAGCATTGGGAATTGCGCGAACTCACGGATAAGCCGCTCACGCTGGAGGAAACCTTCCTGACGCTCACCGAGAAGACGTCCGGCGCTCAAACCAAGGAGGAGAACGTAGCATGAGGAACATAGTGACCATTCTTCGCCGCGAGCTGAGCGCGTATTTCACGTCGCCTGTCGGCTACATCTTCATGATTGTCTACGTGCTCATCAGCGTAGGCCTATACATTACCTCGTTCTTCACATTCCCCGTGGCCGACATGCGGCCGTACTTCAACAACCTGCCGATCCTCCTGTGCGTGTTCATCCCGGCGGTCACCATGCGCGTGTGGGCCGAGGATCGCAAGGAAAACACCTGGGAAATGCTGCTGACGTTCCCGATGAAATCGCGCGAGCTGGTCGTCGGGAAGTTCCTGGCCGCGCTCGTCTTCTTCGCGCTGACGGTGGCGGCCACGGTAACCGTGCCAATCATGCTCGCGTCGCTGGGCAATCCGGACAATGGCGGCGTCCTTGGCGGCTACCTGGGGACCTTGCTGCTCGGGGCGTTCTTCCTGGCCATCGGCATCTTCTTTTCCGGTTTCTTCAAAGACCAGATCGTGGCCTTCGTCGTGACGCTGTTGACGTGCTTTGCGGTATTTTTGGTGGGCACCGATTTCATCGCCGGCTACGTCGACAGCATGCGGCCCGGCCTCGGTTCGCTCTTGTCGGTCTTGGTCGGTGTCTTCGATCATTACGCCTCGTTCACGCGCGGCGTCATCGAGGTGGCCGACCTGCTCTACTTCGGCGCGTGGACGGTGCTGTTCATCCTGCTGAATGTCATGTACATCGAAGGGCGAGGCCGGCCGAGAGCCCGCACCACGTTTGCGACCGCTGTGATCGTATGCACGGCGATCGGCCTCCTGTTCAACTGGTTGCTCGTGGGGCAGAGCCTTGGCCGCTTCGACATGACCGAGGACAAGATCTACACGGTTTCGGAAGCCTCGAAGGACATTCTGGCGAAGCTCGATACACCGGTTCAGGTAACGCTGTACATCACGCCGAAGGACAAGATGCCCACAGGGATGACGCAACTCGAGCAGGACATTGCCGACAAGATCCAAGAGATCGGGATGGCCTCGAACGGCAAGCTCGAATTCAAGACGATCCACATGGAAGTGGCCAACGCCTTGGCGCCCAAAGAAGAGGAAGAAGAGGAACAAGAGGAAGGCAAGGAAGAGGCCCTCGAGAAGCGCATGCTGGACAAAGGCGTCGAGCCGTTCTCGGTGAGGGCCATCGGCGAAGACGAAGTCACGAACAAGCTGGTGTACTCGAGCATCGGTGTGGGCTACAAGGACCGAGAGGAAGAGATCATTCCCCAGGTCATGCCGCAAACCATCGAGGAGCTCGAGTACCGGCTCGTCAGCACTGTACACAAGCTCACGCGGGACAAGAAGCCGGTGGTGGCCTTGGTGGCGCCGAAGGAAGCGGTGAGCATTGATCCGCAGATGAAACGGATGCTCGAGCAGATGGGGCAGCAGGTGCCGACGTCCGAAGATCCGTACGTCTACCTCCAGCAGATTCTCCAGGTCGAGAAGTACGATGTGCAACGCGTCGAACTCACGCAAGAGAGTCCGTTGCCCGAGGAGTATGACACGCTGGCGGTGATCAATCCGCGCAGCCTCAACGAGCGGCAGCGGTGGGAGATCAACCGAGCCATCGTCCAGGGCAAGTCGGTGGTGTTGGCCGTGCAGAACTACGAATGGGACTACCGGCCGACGCGGCGCGGCACAACGCTCTCGCGGCGCGACGAGAAGCCGGAGATCAACGCCCTGCTCGAGCACTACGGCATCACGGTGTCCGAAGACATCCTGATGGACAAGAACCACGTACCGCTGACGGTTCAGGGCGGGAGCAACGACTTGGCCTCGCTGCTGGGCATGGGCCAGACGGTGAACCTCCCGATCCACATCATTGTGAACAACACCTCGATGGACCAGAGCACGTCCGTCACAAACCGGTTGTCCTCGATTTTCTATCTTTGGGGATCGCCCCTCACCGTCGACGAAGACAAGGTCAAGCAGAGCGGCCTCGAAGTGAAGCCGGTCATGTGGTCGAGCGACAGTTCGTGGACGTTCCCCGGCAGCGATACGCCCTCGGCGGAAGCCTTCGAGGGCCCGCCCTCGGGCCAGGAGATGAAGCGGTATCCGCTCATGGCCATGGTCTCCGGCCAGTTCCCGGATGCCTTCAAGGACGCCGAGCGCCCCGAATGGCCTGAGGAAGAGCCGCAAATGCCCAATGCACCGCCGAAACCGCCGAAGCCGGAGGAGGCCGAGGCGGGGCCGGTCACGCCGGCTCCTGGCAAGATGATCCTGCTGGGCTGTTCGGAGATGTTCCGGAAGAACTTCCTCCAGGCGGGCAACCTGGATCTGTTCCTAAACGCCGTGGACGCGGTGACGCTGGGCGACGAACTGGTGCAAGTGCGAAGCCGGAAACCGATCAACCGAACCATCGACAAGCCGAGCGCCAGTACGCGCACCTTCTGGAAGATCGTGAACTACACTTTCGCGGCCACCGTGATCGCCGCGGTGGGTATCCTCTCTGCGGCCGCACGCCGTCGCGCCCGCAATGCGTACACGATTCGGCACTCGGGCAGCGAGTGATTCGCAAGATAGGATTCAACAGGAGACAACCGCGCGTGTAACGCGAACGATACGGTTTTGGAGGCGGAAGATGAAACCGAAGAATCTGGTACCTCTGGTCATCGTCCTCGTGGTTCTGGTAGGGCTGGTCGTGATGAAACGGGCCAAGGATGAGTCGCCGACGATTATTGAGCAAGCCGGTCTGGTGGCGCTGCTGCCGGACGGTCTCACGAAGGGTGAGCTCGCGAAGCTCGAACTGTATGCCGGCGCCAAGCCTGATGAGAAGATAGCGCTCGCCTACGACGCCGACGCATCGAAGTGGCGCGTAACGAACCACTTCAACGCGCCGGTCAGCCAGACCAAGATGGACGAGTACCTCGATTTCCTCATGGGGCTCGAGGGCGAATTCCGAGCCAAGGCGGAAGCCGACGATGTGCTCGGAAGCTACGAACTCACGGAGGACAAGGCCTTCCACGTGGTGGGCTACAAGAAGGATGCCGAGGCGCCGGCGTTTCATGTGCTTGTCGGAAAGGCGCCGGATCCCAAGACGGTGTTCATGCGGCGCGACGGCGAGAACGATGTGTTTGTGGAAGACACCAATCTGCGTCAGTCCGCCGGATTGTATGGCGAAGAGACGGACAAAGCGCCCGAGGCCAGCACATGGGTGGACAAGCAAGTGGTTGATCTCGACCAGGATCAGATCAACAAGATCGTGCTGACGACGCCCGACAAGGAACTCGTGTTCGAGTTGCAGGGCACGCCCGTCGAAACGCCCGAGGAAACCACGGACGCGGCCGAGGAGGACCAGGAAGCCGCGGAAGGTGACGCGACGGCCGAGACCACCGAAGCACCGGAAGAAACGGAAAAGAAGGAGCCGGAACTCAAGTATGATTGGGTCCTGGCGTCTGGCGGCATTGCCGGGAAGGAGCACAAGGCGGCGGCCCGGGATTCGCTGTTGCGAAAGCTTGACTCGTTGACGGCCAACGACATCGTTGATCCGTCGAAGAAGGCGGATTGGGGCCTCGAACCGCCGGCCTTCAAATGTGTGATTTCGTTCAAGGACAAGGGCGAGGAAGGCAATGTCGTTATCGAAGGCGGCCGCCCGGATCCCGCCGGTGACGGTTACGTGCGCGTGGCCACGAATGCCGAAGACATCGTCTACCAGATCAGCAAGTACAACTTCGATCCGTTGTGGCCGAAGGGTTCGAGCCTGTTCGATCTGCCGAGCCTCGATCTCGACAAGGACAAGATCACGAGTATCACGGTGAACCAGCCTGAAGGCTCGATCATCGTCTCTCAGCAAGACAAGAAGTGGACCGTCGAGCAGCCCGCCGCGTCTCTCGAGGCAATCACCACCGCACTGGACACGATGGGCCGGACGCTCGCTCAGTGGAAGGCCGACGACTACGCCGATGAAGGCAAGGAATGGCGCGGTGATGCGCCCGAGCGCAGTGTCGTCTTCGTAGTCGATGGCCAAACGCACACGATCGTGCTGGGCAACGACTCGAAGTCCGTCGACGGCGTGTACGCAAAACTGGACGCGGAGCCGGGCGTCCTGACCATGAGCCGGGCCGACGTCAAGAAGATCTTCCTGTCGCCCGGCGAGCTCTACCAGCGTTCGCTCGCCGACCTGGGCGAAGAGATGGACAAGGTCGAGGTGCAGCGTGCCGAGGATGGTTTCGCGCTCGAGCACAAGGATGATGCGTGGACGCTTGCCGTCGGCGGCGAGACCTTTGAAGGCGACCCGTCCATGTGTCAGGCGCTCTTTGACGACCTGGATGCGCTTGAGGCCAGCGAGATCGTCTTCGGGCAGACAGCGCTTGAGGGTGCGCCCACTGCAACGATCATCGTGTCGGCCAAGGGCGAGACGCGGACTATCTCCCTCGGCGCCGAGAAGGACGGCAAGGTCGGCGTCACCGTGGACGGCATCGCGCAGTTGTTCATGCTGCCGAAGTCGGATGCGGACGCGTTGTTGCCTGCAAGTGAAACCCTCAAGAAGCCCGAGCCTGAACCAGCGGCTGAACCAGCGGCTGAACCAGCGGCTGAACCAGCGGCTGAACCGGCGGCTGAACCGGCGGCCGAATCGGCGGCTGAACCGGCGGCTGAGGTAGTCGTCGCACCCGGGGCCGTTGATGGAGCCCCCGCGAACGCGGTTGAGGTAACGGTCCCTGTGGTGCCGAGTGAAGAAGCCGCGCCGGCCGAGGTGGCCCCCGCCGAAGGGGGTGCTGTAAAACCGGAGTGATCCGCCGATAGGAATGCATTCCACGGGCAGTACTCTTCGAGCGGCCCGCGCGATGATAGGGAACGGTGGGGCTGTCGACGCTGAGAGGCTTTGACAGCCCTGTCTTTATCCGGCTACGAGAGGAGTGACGGGCGTATGAGGCAACGGCGAGGCGTATTCCGGCGGGCTGGATTCACACTGGCCTTGGCGCTGGCGTGCATGGCCGCGGCGGCGCAGGACGACGTCACGGCTACGCGCCGCAATGCGATCGTTCGCGCCATTGAACGCGTGGCGCCGGCCGTCTGTTCGATCAACGTCGTGCAAATCGAAGCGACGCGCATCGCCGACCCCTTTTTTCAGGGCTTCTGGGACTTCTTCGACATTCCGCAAACGCAGTATCGGCAGCGCGAGGTCCGATCCATCGGAAGCGGTTTCCTCATCGATGCGGAAGGCCACGTGCTCACAAACTACCACGTCATCGAGAACGCGGACGCGATTTCGTCGATCACGCTGGCAGATGGCCGTGAGATCAAGGTCGACTTCGTCGGCGCCGATCCGCGCAGCGACCTGGCGGTGCTGCGCGCCCAAGGCGAGGGCCTGCCCTATGCCGCACTGGGCAACTCGGACGACCTCATGACCGGCGAGTGGGCCATCGCGGTCGGAAACCCCTTCGGGCCGCTGATGTCCGATCCGCAACCAACGGTCAGCGTCGGTATCATATCGGCCAATCATCGGCGCGTCAGCCGCCAGATCGGCGGCGGCGACCGCCTGTATCAGGACATGATCCAGACCGACGCCGCCATCAATCCGGGCAACAGCGGCGGACCGCTCGTGAACGCCGCCGGCGAGGTCGTCGGCGTGAACACGATGATCTTCAGCGAGAGCGGCGGCAGCGTCGGCCTCGGATTCGCCTTACCCATTAATCGCATACGGCGCGTGGCCGACGAGATCATCCACTACGGCCGACGGCGGGATCCGTGGCCGGGTTTCACCGCGCGCGACATCAACGCCGTGCGACCGGGCGTTGTCCGCGAGCTCGGCGTGCGCTCGAGTTCCGGGTGCATCGTCGTCGAGATTCTCAAACGTTCGCCGGCGTACGCGGCCGGCCTACGCTTGGGCGACGTGATCACGGCCGTAAACGGCGAAGCCATCGCCCATCCCACCGAGATCGACTTCATGGTGTGGGGCCTGTTCGTGGGAGACACGCTGACGCTCGATATCGACCGCCAAGGCACGGCCAGCACCGTCTCGTTCACGATCTCCGAGATCAACGAGTAGGGCGCGGGTAGGGCGTGAGACCTACTCGCCCTGTTGAGCTTATTGACCCTGTTGGCCCTATTGACGACATAGTGTGGACAGAGCGAGAACTTCCGTCCATCTTGTCCACATCGTCCACAGCCGAGGCGCAGGACGCCGCCCCGTCTCGCGGCTCCGACCTACGCGATCACGCCCGCCGCGCGCAATGCCACGTCGGCCAGGAGGCCGAGGAGGAAGTACACGCCGAACTTTCGGCTGTGGTAGAAGGCGGCCGCGACAAAGTAAAGCGGCCAGATGTCCTCGGGGACGAAGTCGGGGCGTTCGGTAGGCCTTGGCGTGCGGAACACCATGGTGATCGGCCGTGCGGTCGTCAGGCCGACCAGGGCGATCAGCAGGAAGGGGGAAGCCATCTTGGTCAGCACCAGCACGGCCACGAGCACGTACTGCGATGCCATCAACGCCAGCGTTGCGGCGCGCGCCGTGGGTTCGCCGAGGAGTACGGGCAGAGTCCGAATACCCTTGGCCTTATCGTCGGCGAGCTTGTCGATGTGCTTGCCGAAGAGCACGGTGGTCGCGCCGATGGCGTAGGGAAGGCTCCAGAGCGCGATGGCCCAATCCCAGGCGCCGGTGATGATGAAGTAGGCGCCGCCCGTCATCAGCGGCCCCCACACGGCCAGCACGGCGACCTCGCCAAGGCCGATGTACTTGAGCGGCCAGGTGTAGAACAGGACGAAGAACGCGCCGACGACCGTCAGGCCCAGCGCCAAGCCGCCGCGCAGATAAATGAGGTACGCGCCGACGGCCAGCGCCGCGCCGCCGGTGACCGCCGCATAGGCCAAGGCCTGGCGGATGGTCATGAAACCGTGTTCGAGCGGATGGGCGCCGTACTGGGCGCGGAAGTAATTGCCTTTGTCGACGCCTTTGCGGTGGTCGATGATGTCGTTGAGGATGTTGTTGGTGGCATGGGCCAACAGAAGTCCGACGGTGACACAGCACCAGAGCCAGCTGTCGAAAGCGCCGTTACGGTAGGCAAGCAGGCCGGCCAAGGCACACGGGATGAAGGTGATGATGAGCACGGCGGCACGGGTGACGATCAGCCAGCGGCTGAATACGTCGAGTCCGTCCCACTGCGCCTTGTCTACGCGCGGAATGCGCCGTACCGCCTTGTTCAGAAGCCCCCAGTCCATGTCGATCCGCTCCGCGTACGTGAAAGAAAACGGGGCTCGAACGCCGCGCCCGAGCCCCGTGTGTTGCCGAGAACCTTATGCCCAAGTCATGGCGGTAACCTTCTCGAAGAGGAGCGCCTGTTTGAGAAGGGCCACGGCCTTGCTCAGGCCTTCCATGTTCGACATCAGGCTGTCTTCATGTTCGATGCTGATCACGCCGTCGTAGCCGACAAGGCGGAGCGTCGAAACGAAATCGTTCCACCACTCGCGGCCGTGGCCATAGCCGACCGTGCGGAAGATCCACGAGCGGTTGATCTCGTCGCCGTAGTGCTTGGTATCCAACACGCCGTTGACGGCCGTGTTGAACGGATCCACCCTCGAGTCTTTCGCGTGGACGTGGTAGATGGCCTTCCCGAGTTTCCGGACGCAGGCGATGGGATCCATGCCTTGCCAGAAGAGGTGGCTCGGATCGAAGTTGGCGCCGAGGCTGTTGCCGCAGGCCTTGCGGATTTTGAGGAGGGTTTCGGTGTTGTACACGACGAAGCCGGGATGCATCTCGAAGCCGATCTTGACGCCGTTGTCGGCAGCGAACTTCGCCTGTTTCTTCCAGTACGGAATGACCTTCTTCTCCCACTGCCACTCGAGGACCTCGAGGTAGTCGGGCGGCCACGCGCAGGTAACCCAGTTCGGTTGCTTGGACGAATCGCTGTCGCCCGGACATCCGGCAAAATCGTTCACGACGCCGACGCCGAGCAGGCCCGCCAGCTTGATGGCCTTCGTCTGGGCAGTCGCGCACGACTTGGCAAAACCGGCGTCCGGATGCAGGCAGTTACCGTGGCAACTCAGGGCGCTGATGATCAGACCCTCGCCCTTCAACTGGCTCTTGAGTTCCTCACGCTTGGGCTTCGAGGCCAGCAATCCCTCGACATCCAGGTGGGGCGAACCCGGATAGTTGCCGGCGCCAATCTCCACCGCACCCAATCCAAACGGCCGAAGGATCTCGAGAACTTGATCCAGGGGCTTATCACTGAACATTGCCGTCAGGCATCCCAGTTTCATCGTCTATCTCCTCGTTCTTGCGTTTGCGTTCCCCGCCGTCTCAGGCGTGTGACGCCCTATGATGCCACGCCGCCCGGATTACTTCACCTTTTCCCACTTCTTCGAGGCCGCCGACCGCTCGACGGCATCCAAGACCTTCTGGCATTTCACCGCGTCCTCGAAGGTCGAGTACGGCGCGGCCTTCTTGTTCAGGTTGCACAGAAAATCGCGGATCTCGTGCACGAACAGGTGTTCGTAGCCGATGATATGGCCGGTAGGCCACCACGCCTCGGTGTAGGGATGGCCCGGATCCGTAGCATGCACGTGCCGGAATCCCTTCACGTGAGCCGGATCGGCGTCGTTGTAATACTCGAAGACGTTCATGTCTTCCTGGTTCCAAATCACGGAACCCTTGCTGCCGAAAATCTCGATCCGGTTGTAGTTGCGGCGGCCCAGGGCAAACCGCGTGGCTTCGAAGGTGGCCAGTGTGTTTACACCTTTCAACCGGGCCACGAAAATCGCCGCGTCGTCCACGTCGACCGTGCCCATCTTCTTCGAGCGTTTCTCGCCTTGCTTGCCGGAGATGCCCGTGTCGGACTCGGTGATGGGGCGCTTCTTAATGAAGGTCTGCAATGCGCCGCTCACTTCGTCGATGTCGCCCACGAGGTACTGGCACAAGTCCACGATGTGCGCGCCGATATCGCCGAGGGCGCCCGAGCCCGTGTGCTTCTTCTTGAGACGCCACACCATCGGGAAGTTCGGATCCACAATCCAGTCCTGTTGGTAGGCCGCACGCACGTGAAAGATCCTGCCCAGTTCGCCACCCGCAACCATCTGCTTGATCGTGGCCACAGCGGGCGCGTAGCGATAGGAGAAACCGCACATGTGCTTGACGTGCGCTTTCTTGACCGCGTCGAGCATTTGCGTCGCCTCGGCGAGCGTATTGGCCAAAGGCTTCTCGCAGATGACCTGCTTGCCGGCCTTCGCGGCCTCGATGGCTATGGGAGTATGCAAGAAGTTCGGCGTGCAGATGTCGACAATATCGATATCGGGGCGGTTGACGACTTGCTTGTAGTCATCACTGATCTCGGCCCAACCCCACCGCGCGGCGTTCTCGAAGTCCGCCGGCGTCTTGCCGCACAACACCTTCATGACCGGCTCGAACGGCAGATCGAAGAACATCCCCACCTTGCGCCACGCGTTGCTATGGGTCTTGCCCATGAACTGAGCGCCCACCATCGCTACGTTGACTTGCTTCTTAGCCATCGCTCTTCTTTCCTCCTCGCCTACGTTTTCTGTGCCCCTTGCCGCATTTGGACATCCATTATAAGAAGCCTTCGATGAATTGGTCAAGGCTTTTGCCTCGATCGTATAATGCATCCTGGAACACAACGCCCTTCGAGATCGCGTCTCATGGCCAGCTTCTACGAAGCCGTCTACCGACTCGTGCGCCTCATCCCGCGAGGGCGCGTCATGACCTACGGACAGATCGCCACGATTCTCGGGTGCCCACGCGCAGCCAGGGCCGTAGGCTACGCCATGCGCGCCAGTGGACGCCGCGACGATGTGCCGTGGCAACGGGTCATTAACGGACGCGGCCGGATCAGCGCGCGCAGTGAAGTCGAGCGGCCCATTCTCCAACGCATGCTCCTCGAGGCCGAAGGCGTCCACTTCGATGACTCGGACGCATGCGACCTCTCCGCATACGTGTGGGAACCGCCGCATCCCGAGGACTTCTACTTCGCCACGTCGAAGGAGATGCCGTTCCTGTGATGTGGCGTGCAGGTGACCGGCACCCGAGGGAGTGGCACGCCGGCATCCTCGGCCATTGACAGACTGGCATTCTCGACATACACTGGAGATCGGACAACGGCGCGGTGAACCAAGACCTGTGACGTCGAGTCGTCTTCAGGAAATGTGGCTTCAGGGAAGAGAGGTGAGTCATGTTACATGGGAGGCTTCTTCCGTCTGCGGTACGGGTGCTGGCGCTGTGCCTGTGCCTACCTGCCATCGCCCAAGTAGAACCCGATCAGCAGAGCACGACGGGGCCCAAACCGCCGGCGGGATGCGTGCTGCCGCCGTTCCAGGCGTCGAAGGCGGCCGTGACAATATCGGGCGTGCCTCGTTACATCTGGCGGCACGGCTGCGGCCCGACGGCCGTGGGAATGGTGCTCGGGTACTACGATACCCACGGGTTCGATGCCCTCTTTCCCGGGAGCGCGGCCACGCAGACCCCGGCCGTCATCCAGGCGATCGCGTCCGGCGGCACGAGTTCCTCTCCGAATCCTGCCGGAAGCGAGAAGCATTACGAAGATTACGCGCGGCCTCAGGACACGTATCCGAGCCTGTGCACGGATGATTATATCACGCAACTCCGAACGCCCCACACGGACAACTGCATTGCGGATTTCATGGACACGTCCAAGAGCACGCGCGACAATTACTATGGTTGGAGTTGGTCAAGCGACATCAAGCCGGCGTACGAGGACTACGTGTCTCTCATGGCACCAACCTGCACGGCCACAGCGACGCAGTATTACTACGTCTCCTCGCTGACGTACGCTGTGCTCAAAAACGAGATCGACAACAATCGGCCCATGGTCTTCCTTGTCGACAGTGACGGTGACGGCGGTACCGACCACTTTGTCACGATTGTCGGCTACGACGAGTCGACGGCCGCCGATTACATCTTCTTGAGCACATGGGACATCAGCCTGCATCAAGCCACGTTCCAAGGCATGTCGTCGAGCTACGCCTGGGGTGTCTGGGGCGGTTGGGCCTTCACCATCCAGGGAGCAGGCGAAGGCGAAGGCGAAGGTGAAGGTGAAGGTGAAGGTGAAGGTGAAGGTGAAGGTGAAGGTGAAGGTGAAGGCGAAGGCGAGGGTGAGGGTGAGGGTGAGGGTGAAGTGTGCCCGGGTAACCTCGTCCAGGACGGCGGCTTCGAACTGGGACATCCCAACGCCTACTGGCAAGAGACCTTCACGCCGGGGTTCGCATCGCAGCTCATCACCTGCGATCCGGGCCTCGCTCATTCAGGCAGTTGTTTCGTCAATCTCGGCGGGACGGCTGAAGGAGATGACATCGCCGTCTACCAAGAGAGCATCACGATTCCAGCAACGGGCTCGGCAACACTGAGTTTCTACCTCTGGGCGCACAACGAATTCTTATCAATCGTTGACGTTCAGATTGACGGCGTCACCGTTTTCGAACTTGCGGAAGCCGTGTCGCCGTATACGGAAGGCTATGCCTTGGCCACCGCCGATGTGTCCGCCTTCGCCGACGGCGCGGCGCACACGCTCTCGTTCGAAACGTGGGCGCCGGGCGGATATGGCCTCGTGGCCTACGTGGACGACGTCTGCCTGACGGCGGACGGTGGTGAGGGCGAGGGCGAGGGCGAGGGCGAGGGCGAGGGCGAAGGTGAAGGTGAAGGTGAGGGTGAGGGTGAGGGTGAGGGTGAAGTGTGTCCGGGCAATCTGGCCGAGGATGGCGGCTTCGAGTTGGGACATCCCAATCCCTACTGGGAGGAGACCTTCACGCCGGGATTCGCATCGCAGCTCATCACCTGCGATCCGGGCCTCGCTCATTCAGGCAGTTGTTTCGTCAATCTCGGCGGGACGGCTGAAGGAGACGACATAGCCGTCTATCAGGAGGGGATCGTGATCCCGGCCACCGGCGCCGCCAGTCTGAGCTTCTACCTATGGGCTCAGAACGAATTCCTGCCTATTGTTGACGTTAAGATTGATGGCACCACCGTCTTCGAGCTCCCGGCGGCTGTGTCGCCGTACACAGAAGGCTACGCGTTGGCCACGGCCGACGTGTCCGCCTTCGCCGACGGCGCGGCGCACACACTCTCCTTCGAGACATGGGCACCGGGCGGGTACGGCCTCGTAGCCTACATCGACGATGTCTGCTTGACGGCGGACGTGGCCGGCCTTGCGGTTCTGACGCCAAACGGCGGCGAGCAGTGGGCCGTTGGCACCTTCCAGGACATCACGTGGGCGAGCTACGGCCAGCCGGGCACGGAGGTGCGCGTCGGCTTGCACAAGGACGCCACATTCATCGACTGGCTCGTGCGCCGGACAGACAACGACGGGTCCTGGACTTGGGTCGTGCCGGATGATCTCGCGCCGGACGATGACTACCACATCCGCGTGCAGTCGTATACCGATGCCGATATCAACGACTACAGCGACGGCTATTTCTCGATCACGCCGCTCGGGGTCACCCGGCCCGATGGCGGCGAGAACTGGGAAATGGGGAGCGTTCAGGAGATCCGCTGGGGCAGCCACGACGCTACCGTCGGCCCGGAGGTGCGCATCGGCCTGCATAAGGGCACCACGTTCCTCGACTGGATCATCCGCCAAACGGGCAATGACGGCTCGTACTACTGGAAGATCCCGACCGATCTCGAGGCGGGCTACGGCTACCGCGTTCGCGTACAGTCCTATGACGACGCGGACATCAAAGACCTCAGCGACGTGCCCTTCACGCTCAGCGAGGCGCCGTTGGTGGTGACATTCCCAGACCTCCACGACGAGCTGGTTCTCGGCGCCACGTATCCCGTCGCGTGGACGTGCAACGATCTCGGGGCCGTCGGCCCGGATGTGCGCATCGGCTTGCACAAGGGCGGCGCCTTCGTCGATTGGATGATCCGGAAGACCGATAACGACGGCACGTGGAACTGGACAGTGCCAACGGGCCTGAGCGCCGCACCAAGCTATCGACTCCGGCTCCAGTCCTATACGGACAAAGACCTGCGCACCATGAGTCCCGCCTTCACCGTCGGTCCGCCCGTCAAGTAGGGCACCGACGAGGCGTGGTCTGTCGCGGACCGACATCCCGTTGAGGGTGGTGATTTGACAGGATAGCGGGTGTGTGGTAGAGTTGAATATGAGAATTCTGGAATAAGCTCGCTTGGGGCGAACGGCACCTTGGTGATTCCAAGGGGCGGTTGGTCTGGCTGCCGGGGAAAGCGTCGCGGCAGGCCTGTGCGAGCGAAGGGTAGACGGACGCTTCTTCTCCCTTACATGTCCGGGGGATGAGGAATCGGCGGTGTCGATGGCGGTTTGTTTGTCCTCATAGGGACAGGAGATTTCAGGAACCCTAGTTCAAAAGGGGCGCCCCAACCATGGCGGGAGTTCGGTGTGCCCAGCCATGCAACAATGCAAGGAGAACGAGTATGTGCGGCGAATGTCGTCAGGCTGGTGGCACAAGACGGGTTCGGAGCGGACTTGGCCGACCATTGGTGGCATTGATGCTGGCGCTTGTGCCGGCGGCGGTCGGGATGGCGGACATGACATGCCCCGAGGGAAGTGTGTTCAGCCAGCAAATCGACCTCATGAGCATAGGCAACAGCCAGTGGCTGTACAACGGCGCGGACAAGTTCTCCGTGGAGTCGGGGACCATCGGGGGAATCCGCTGGTGGGGGTTCTTTCCCGATTCGTGCCACATCGGCGAATACGAGGAGTGCATATGCAGCAGTTGCGAGACGAGCCAATTCACGATCAAATTCTACACGGACGCGGACGGCCAGCCGGGCACGCTGGTGGCTACGTACAATGTGACGGCGACCAGCGAGGAAACCGGCAGTGAGGAATACGAAGAAGTCTGCGGTTGGATCATGGAGCCACGCACCTATCCGGTTCTGATGCTCGAGGCCACGCTCGACCCCCCGCTGGCCCTCACGACGGGATGGGTGCTGATCCAGGATTCGGGCCCGTGCAATTCGGGATTCATCTGGTCCATAGGAGAGTCGGGAGACGGTTCATGTAAACACTATTCGGCCGGTGTCTTCTATTCGGCCGATTACGATCGCGCCTTCTGCTTGACGGCGGGGGCTGGTGAAGGTGAAGGTGAAGGTGAAGGTGAAGGTGAAGGCGAGGGCGAGGGCGAGGGCGAGGGCGAGGGCGAGGGCGAAGACGTGTGCGGTCCGGGCACTGTGTTCGGGCAACCGGTTGACGGCGCAAGTCTCAGTAGTTCTAGCGTTCCCTACACGTCGATGTGTAGCGATCCGGATTGTGGCTGGTTCGCGATGGATCAATTCTCCGGGATCTCAGGGTTGGTGGGAGGCATCCGCTGGTGGGGCGCCCAGCAGTACTGCGACGGGGTTCCGTCGCGCGGCGCCGGGCCAGCAGGCGGGTCGCCTATCGAAGGCGAAGGGGAAGGGGAATGCGCATGTTACGCCTGCGGGGCCAATGAATTCCGGATTCGCTTCTTCGCCGACACCGGGGGCCAGCCCGGCAGTGTCGTCGCCACGTACACCGTCACGCCCACCGTCACGCCCACCACACTTACCGAACGTCGAGATGCGTGGTGCACTGGCGACCCCTCATATGCTCAGGCGCCGGTTGACCGCTTCGACGCGGTGTTGGACCTGCCGCTCCAACTGGCCGCCGGATGGGTGTCCATCGAGGGAACGGCCACGGGGGGGTTCTGTGAGTTCCATTGGAGTATCGGACTTGGGCAGGACGGCACTTGCGGAATCCTCAACGTGGCAGGAACGACCTATCAGGCTTACAACCTCGATCTGGCGTTTTGTCTAGAGGGTCTAGGTGGCGAGGGCGAAGGTGAAGGCGAGGGCGAAGGTGAAGGCGAGGGCGAAGGTGAGGGCGAAGGTGAAGGTGAAGGCGAGGGCGAAGGCGAGGGCGAAGGCGAGGGCGAAGGCGAGGGCGAAGTGTGCCCGGGTAATCTCCTCGGCGACGGTGGACTCGAGCTGGGTCATCCGAATACCTATTGGATAGAGGACTATGAGCCGGCGTTCACCCCGTCGATCATCACCTACGGCCCCTCCGAAGCCCACTCGGGCGACTACTATGCGAACCTGGGCGGCTCCGCGGAAGGTGACGACTTGGCCCTCATGCAAGAGGTGCTCATTCCTGCCATTGCGCCGGCTACGCTGAGTTTCTACCTCCAGGCTCACACGGATGTGCTGCCGGTGATCGAGGTCCGAGTAGATGACAACACGCTGTTCGAGGTGCCGGCAGGGATTTCTCCCTACCTCGGGGCCTATGAGCTCGTCTCGGTCGACGTTTCGGAGTTCGCGGACGGCGCACTCCACACGGTCGGATTCTACGCGTGGGCACCGGGTGGATACGGCCTGGTCGCCTATGTGGACGATGTCTGCCTAACCGTGGGCGGCGAAGGCCCACTCGATGTTTGCACGGAAACGTCGCTATTCGGTCAGCCGCCGGTGGATCTGGCACAGTCCGAAGGACGCTCAAACGACCTGAGCGATCCGATTGAGCGGCTCGTGTATGACACGTTCGGCGATGTGTCGGCGCCCATTCGCGGCGTGCGTTGGTGGGGCTGGGACTGCACCTACGATACGCTGACGCCGTGCCTGACCGGACCGCCGGACACGTTCCACGTGGTCTTCTATGATTTGGGAGAGGATCAGGTGGGCGACGTTGTAGCGGAGTACGACGTGACTCCCGTACAGGTTTCGGTTGGCATCGACAGACATCCCGGCGTGCCCGTCTACCGGTTCGATGCCGATCTGGACCCGCCGCTTCAACTCAGCGAGGGCTGGATATCGATCCAGGGCACGGCCAACGATGACGACTGCCTATTCATCTGGGCCACGACGAACACGGGCGACGGAATGCACGGGATGTCGGAAGGCGAATTCTGGTTCGGAACCGATGCCGGCGACCTGGCCTTCTGCCTGACCGGTGAGTACGGAGGCAACGATCTGGTTCTGACCGCGCCCAATGGCGGCGAGCAATGGGGCGTCGGCACCCAGCAGGACATCACGTGGGTCAGCTACGGCGATCCCGGCGCGGACGCGCGCGTCGGCCTGCACAAGGGCGCGACATTCGTCGACTGGCTCATCCGGCAGACGCCCAACGACGGCCTCTGGACCTGGGTCGTACCGGACTACCTCGAGCCGGGCGACGACTACCGGATCCGCGTGCAGTCCTACAGCGACGCCGGAATCAGCGACTACAGCGACAGCTTCTTCTCGATCACGCCGCTGGCGGTCACCCAGCCTAATGGGGGTGAGGACTGGCAGATGGGCACTGTCCAAGAGGTCCGCTGGGCCAGTCACGAGGCCACGGTCGGCGCCGAGGTGCGCGTCGGCCTGCACAAAGGCACCACGTTCCTCGACTGGATCAACCGCCAAACGGAAAACGACGGGCTGTACTCATGGTCGATTCCGACGGACCTCGAGCCCGGCTATGGCTACCGGATCCGCGTGCAGTCGTATGGCAACGCGGCGATCAAGGACCTTAGCGACACACCGTTCACGTTGAGTGAAGCGACTCTTCTCATCACCTTCCCGCAGTTCCATGACGTGTTGTACATGGGACAGACCTATCAGCTTGAGTGGGGCGGCACGAAACTCGGCGTGGGCCCGAATGTGCGCATTGGCTTGCACAAGGGCGGCGCCTTCATTGATTGGATCATCCGCAAGACTCCGGAGGACGGCGCGTTCTTCTGGACAGTTCCGACGGACTTGACGCCTGCATCGAGCTACCGGCTACGCTTGCAGTCGTTCTTGCACAACGAACTGCGCACGATGAGTTCGGCGTTCACCATCGCCGAGCCGATCCGATAGCGCGGACAGGAGATTCAGGCACGGGCCGGCGGCCGGAAACGGATGCCGGCCCGTGTCATTGGCGTGCGGCCTCGAAGACCCCGTCGTTGTCTGCATCGCAGTGTAGGATCGTGTCCCCAAAGGCCTTAACTCGTGGTATTATCGTGTGGTGTACCGAGTGCTTGACCGTTCGCGGGAGGCGCCTCTGGAGGTTCGGGGAATGGGAAGAGACATGAGCGCATTCGTGGCGATCGCCATGGCGGTGGGGCTTCTTGGCGCGCCGGTCTATGCCGGGCAGATCTTCGCCAATGACGATGTGACCACTCGGGGAAACTCGACCAACTACGACGAGTACAACCTGGGGAGCGGCGCGCACGCGGGCCTGTTGGTCAAATCGACGAACAACTACGGTTGGGTCGAGTTCACGTTGGGCGGTACAACTGTCAGCACGGCAACATTGCGGCTCTACAACTACTGGACGCAGAACAGCGTGAACTACGAGGTCCGTGTAAAGGGTGCGCAGTACAATTTCAGCGAAACAACGCTCACGGGCTCGAACGTGCCGGACACCAGCGGGTGGACCACCGTGGTCAGTTCGTTCCACGTCGGCACGACGGCGCAGTGGTATGCCCTTGATGTTACCTCGTTCTTCAACGCGCATTTAGGCCAAACCGTCACGTTCAAACTCGAACCGGTGAGCGGTTCGGGGGATGGCCCGATATTCGCGGATCGAGAAGGCACGGGCAGCCATCCACAGTATCCCTGCATCGAGACGGTATCGGGAGGCGATGCGCCGGTGATCGGCGAAGCCTCGCCCGACCCCGATTCTGCCGTGGCCAATACCGAGTATACGCGGCAACTCGTGCTGAGCCAGGGCACATCGCCGGTGACGTGGTCCGTGGTACAGGGCCCGAGCGGCCTGAGCGTCAACTCGAGTGGTTACGTGAGCGGCTGGACGCCGTCGACCGGTGACGTGGGCAACAGCGTCACTGTCGAAATCCGGGCTGAAAACACCTACGGCTCGGACACGGAGACTTGGCAAGTAACGGTATCAGGCTCATCTCCCGGCGGCAGCATCCATGCGAACGATGACGTGACGACGCGCGGCGATTCGACAAACTATGACGAGCACGACTTCGGGAACGGCGCGTACGCGGGCCTGTTGGTCAAGTCGACGAACAACTACGGTTGGGTCGAATTCACGCTTGGGAGTTCGTCCGCCAGTGCGGCGACGTTGTACCTCTACAACTACTGGACGCAAAACGGTGTGAACTATGACGTTCGCGTGAAGGGGGCGCAGTACGATTTCAGCGAGACGTCGCTCACGGGGTCGAACGCGCCGAGCACCGGCGGATGGACCACGGTGGTGGACTCATTCCACGTAAGTACGACGGCGCAGTGGTATGCGCTTGACGTGACGTCGTTCTACAACGCGCATCCGGGCCAAACCGTCACGTTCAAGCTCGAGCCGGTCAGCGGCTCAGGCGATGGGCCGATCTTCGCGGACCGCGAAGGCACGGGCGGCCACGCGCAGTACCCCTACCTCGAGTGGACACCGGACAATGTGCCACCCGTCCTTGCCGAGGTCAGTCCGGATCCGGACCTCGGCTACGCGGGCCTCGAGTACACGCGGCAAGTGACGCTAGAGCAAGGAACATTGCCCGTTACCTGGTCGGTGGCAGAAGGCCCTGCAGGGCTGGTGGTCAGCCAAATGGGCCTGGTCAGCGGCTGGATACCGACCTCCGGCGATATCGCCAGTCTATTCACCATCGAGATCGAGGTTGGGAATACCTTCGGCACGGATTCCGAGTCGTGGCAGGTCGCCGTCGAGGCCATACCGCCCCCCATCATCCAGGAGGTATCGCCGGATCCCGATCGTGCGTACGAGGGCGCGCCATATCGCGAGCAACTCCATCTCCTCCAGGGCGCCGGCGTGACGTGGTCGATTCTCGACGGCCCTCCGGGCCTTGGCGTAGATCAGACAGGTTTGGTGAGCGGATGGACGCCCGCCGTAGGCAGTGCCGGCCAGACATCGACCGTGGTAGTCCAGGCCTCCAACATCGGCGGAACCGATACGGAGACGTGGGACGTGCTCGTAACGGAATCGTGTCAGATCACGTTTCCGGGAGCCGCATGGGAGACCAAGACGCCCGCCGAACTCGGCTTGGACGCCGCGAAGCTGAACCAAGTGGCATCGAACATCGGCGGCGTAGGATGCATCGTCCGCCAAGGTTACATGGTGAAGACCTGGGGCGACCAGACCTCGAAAGGCGACTGGGCCTCGGCGGCCAAGCCGGTGATCAGCACGATGCTGTTCTTCGCGATCAAAGAGAGCCGCCTGTCGGGCGTACACGATCTGATCCGAAATTGGGGCTGGAGCCTATCCACCAAAGATCAGCCGATGGAGTTCTACCATCTCGCCAACATGACCAGCGGCTATGCCCGCGGCGAGGCGCCCGGCGCGGCGTGGGCCTACAACGACTACGCCATCATGCTGTACGCCAAGACGCTGTTCGATGGCGTGTACGGCGCGACGCCGGACGCCGCGGCGAGGAACGCGAGCCGCCTCGGCGCGCTCCAGTTCCAGGATGGCTCGATCTTCTCGAGTCGGAGCGACTACGGCCTGTCCACGACGCCGCGAGATTTCGCGCGTATCGGATGGCTGTGGTGTAACCGGGGCTACTGGAACGGCACACAATTGCTCGCGACGCAATTCTTCAACGACCATATGTGTCCCCATGTGCCCATCGGCCTTCCGAGGACGGCGACCGCCGGCACGGACTACTTAGGCGTAGGAACTTACGGCGGCGGCTCGGACCAGGATTTCAACGGGCCGGGCATCTACGGGTTCAACTGGTGGTTCAACGCCAACGGCGTGGGTAATCCCACGACACTCGCGTGGCCGGATGCGCCGGCGGACACCTTCGCAGCCGTCGGCCACGGCGGGCCCGAGACGATAGCGATGATTCCGAGTCTGGACTTGGTCATCGCGTTCCGGGGAACGAGCTCGTTCGTGCCGGGCGACGCGGGGTGCAGCATGAACCAGAACCTGAAACTCCTCGTCCAGGCCTGTCCGCCGTGCAACGCCAATCCGCCGGTAGCGGCCATCAACGCGGTGCCGACTACCGGACAGGCGCCGCTGACCGTCAACTTCGACGGCGCCGGCTCGTACGATCCGGAGGGGTCCATCGCGAGCTACGAATGGGATTTCGACAACAACGGCAGTATCGACGCCACCGGCGTTACCGCCAGCCACGACTACACGTCGGCGGGCGACTACACCGCGCGGTTGCTCGTGACGGATGACGGCGGATTGACCGACGAGGACACCGTCGAGATCGCCGTGACCTTGGCGCCCGAGGGTTCGCTCATCGTGGATCCGGACCATCCGGCATGGCTCAAGCACGAAGGCGCAGGTCCGTTCTTCATGTGCGGGCCGGGCGACCCCGAGGATTTCCTCTACCGCGGCACGCGCAACTCGAACGGCACACGGAGCGGCGATCAGGCCACGCTCATCAACAAGGTGATTGGCACCGGCGCCAACTGCATCTACATGCAGATTGTCCGGAGTCACGGCGGCGATGGTGACGCCACGCACAATCCGTTTGTCGACAGCAACATCAATAACACCATCGATCAGGACATCATCGGCCAGTGGGAAACCTGGTTCACAACGATGGACAACAACGGCATCACCGTGTTCCTGATCTTCTACGACGACAGCGCGCAGCCTTTCGGCCGCGACCTCGTCAGTGGGGCGTTGGATTCGCGCGAAGCCTATCTGATCGACACCATTGTCGGCGCCTTCAAACACCACAAGCAGCTGATTTGGTGCGTGGCCGAGGAGTATGGCGAGGCGTTGTCGGCGGCGCACGTATCGAAGATCGCCGAGCGGATCAAGTTGAAGGACACAAATCACCATCCGGTAGCCGTGCACCAAAACAACGGCACATCCTTTGATTTCGCCTCGAATCCGAATCTCGACCAGTTCGCGGTGCAGTACAACACGAGTTCGCGAACCGATCTGCATAACGCCGCCGTGGCGGCGTGGAACAGCGCCAGCGGACTCAAGAGCATCAACCTGGCCGAGTTCCAGCCGCAGCCGACCGGATCCGACCTGCGCCAGAAGGTATGGGCCATCGCCATGGGCGGCGCGTACTCGATGATCCTATTCATGGACATCGCGTCCACGGCCGTCAGCGACCTCCAGATCTGCGGACGGCTCGTGGACTTCATGGAGGCCACGCGGTTCAACGAGACGGCCCCGTCGGACGCCCTCGCGCGCGGCAACACCGACTACGCGCTCGCCGATCCCGGCGACGTGTACTTGGCCTGGGGCGACAGCGGCACCAGCCTCGGACTCAATGTTGTCGCAGGCAGCTACCACGTGAAATGGTTCGATCCTGCGGACGGTGACTGGGCCGACGAAGGGATACAGACGCTGGCCGCGGGCGACCGCACCTTCACGAAGCCGGGCGCCATCGGCAGCGAGGCCGCATTGTATCTCTATGCCGAATCGTCGATGACACCTCCGACGATCACGGCCCATCCCCAACCGCAGAGCCTGTGGCCGGGGAGTACGGCTTTTTTCTCGGTGAGTGCTTCCGGAGAAGGCACGCTTACGTACCAGTGGCAGAAGGATCTCGTCGACTTGTCGAATGGCGTGCGCATTACCGGAGCGACTGCAAGTAACCTCCAAATCACCGACGTGAGTGCCCCGGATGCGGGCATGTATCGGTGCCTCGTTGGCAACGCCGCAGGACAGACACCGTCCAATGCCGCTGCGCTGGCCATACTGGCCGGTGAAGGTGAGGGTGAGGGTGAGGGTGAGGGTGAAGGCGAAGGTGAAGGTGAGCTGGTGCTGACATCGCCCAACGGGGGCGAGGAGTGGTTCCGCGGGACGAAGCATGCGGTGACGTGGGAGTCGACGGGCGAGGTGGGGTCGAATGTGAATCTCGGCGTGTATCGCGGCGAGACGTATCTCGGGCCGGTCATCGCGCAACGGGCCGTGAACGGTGGTCTCCGATATTGGACAGTGCCTTCGAGCGCCGCGCTTGGATCGGATTACCGCGTGCGGGTCGAGTCGTCGAGCGCGCCGGAGATCCATGACGAAAGCGACGCAACCTTCTCGATTGTCGCGCCGCTACAAGTCACGGCGCCGAACGGCGGTGAGACGTGGTCGTTGGGCACGCAGTATGACGTGACGTGGAAAAGCCATGGCGACGATCCCGGCCCACAGGTCAACGTAGGCCTGTTCCGCGGCAAGGCGTTCCTTGGCTGGATTATCGCGAAGCGCACGGCCAACGATGGCGTGCAGACCTGGCGGCCTGTGTGGCTGCCCGCCGGCACACACTACAAGGTTCGCATACAATCCTCCGCCAATTCCTCGATGTACGACGAGTCCGATGGCGAGTTCACCATCGAGCCAGCCGCACTCACCGTCGCGTGGCCGAATGGCGGCGAGGCGTTGGTGGCCGGGCGCCAGTATCCGGTGCAGTGGGAGAGCTACGGCGCGGCCGCGGGAGCGGACGTGAAAGCGGGCCTCTACCTGAGCGGAACGTTCTACGACTGGATCACGCGGCGGACCACCAACGACGGATACGGCAAGTGGCTGGTGCCCGTCGGCATGCCATTGGCGGCCAACTACAGGCTTTTCATGCAGTCGTTAGCGCCCGGTGACACGATTCGCGACTTCAGCAACGCGGGTTTCGCTGTTGTGGACAGCGCCGATCCGCTCGTCGTCGTGTCACCGAACGGCGGCGAGAAGTGGATACGCGGGATGCGGTTCCAGATCCGATGGGTCAGCAGCAGCGACGATGTTGGCTCCGCAGTGGACGTTGAGTTGTACAAGGATACGGCTCTGGTTGCCTCGCTGGGCCGTGGTACGGCCAACGACGGCCTAGGCTACTGGAACGTGCCGATGGATCTCCCGCTCGGGGCAGACTATGGCATCCGCGTATGTTCGTCGTCCGATCCCGGCATCAACGACGCGAGCGACGCCACGTTCACCATATCCAACGGCCGATAGTGCACAGTGCCCGGTCTTCTCGTCTCTTGTACTCAGGTATCAGGATCGAGTCAGAACGGGATCGACAAACAGACATCAGGCCATCTGCCAGCCTGTGCCATATCGCCGCGTGATCCTTCGCCATGATATGATACGTTCATGAAACGCCTGCGCATTTATCTCGACACATCCGTCGTTGGCGGCTGCTTTGACGCTGAGTTCTCTGGAGATAGCGAAGCGTTGCTCAATATGGCCCGGCGCGGGGAAGTCACCATTCTTGTTTCGGATGTGCTGCTCGATGAGTTGGCAAAGGCCCCGGAAGAGGTCGCGAGTCTCCTTGAAGCGCTTCCTGGGAGCTCTGTCGAGTACGTCAGGAACTCGGCCGAGGCCGTGTATCTCTGTGATCGCTATCTAGAGGCCAACGTCGTGGGCCCGGCGTCCAAGAACGATGCCCATCACGTGGCGCTGGCCACAGTGGCCCACGCAGATCTGATCGTGAGTTGGAATTTCCGACATGTTGTACATTTCGACAAGATCCGCGGTTTCAATGCCGTTAACCTACAACAAGGCTATCTCCAGATCGATATTCGCACGCCCAGGGAGGTCGTCTAGCGATGAAAGCGACCGAAACGTTCGACTGCATCGAGCTCAAGGATCGAGTCCAGGCGGAACTGGCCGAGGAATACAAAGGACTCGCCGAAGACGAGAAGGAAAGACAGCGCATCGAGAAGTTCCGCGCGTCCAACCATCCCGCCGCCCGCCTATGGCGGCGATTGACAGGCGAGAAGACATAGTACCGGCCACTCGGCCCGCGTCTGCTCGTCATCCGAGACGAGCGACGCCGCCTTCACCGTGTCCAACGGCCGATGATGCCTGGTGTCTTGAGTTAAAGGAGTTAAAGGAGTTAAAGGGACATCCATGATAGGTAGAAATCAATGGGCAGAGCAGGCGGTCTGCCCGTGCCTTTCCGGGAAACCTTGGCGAGGTCCTCGTAACGCGCTGTAACCAGAGCACTAAGGCGGTCGTGTCCTGGGA